>BNJT01000449.1_pt1 | contig 103693 bp, 79 predicted proteins | sample 8540491 | NCBI WGS metagenome assembly BNJT01 (sample SAMD00202455, study PRJDB9452) | human saliva metagenome | host: Homo sapiens
ATAAAGTTATGTATTGCTTGAATACCTATCGTAATACTCTTTTTAGATGTGTTTGCTATATCATTACCATTTACTAAATGGTTGTTAGAGATATTTAAATTATCTTGTATAAGTCTTTTGCTTTTTAATACCTCTATAGACTCATCACTACTTAGGTTGTTTATATAAAAAGTCGTTGGCGTCACTATCTACACTAGAATAATATGCTTTAGCTACTATAGCTTGTTGCTTTTATCCAGTGATATGCTCTTTTCTTTAGCATAAATTTCGATAGCTCTTTTGATCTTATCGGTTTCCCTTGATGAAGCTGTCTATTATAAGTATCTGCACTTGTAGTTATCTTATATCCTGTGTTTGCTCCTTTATCTCCATTAGCTATACCTCCAGCTATTATTCCTATTAGCTGGGATGCTAATAGGCGTTTGTTGTTATAAGCTTCTAGCTCTTTAGTGCTCATATTTGATGTATCTTTATATAAGATAGAAGATAGTGCTTCATTTACAGCTCCACTTAATGCACCAGCTGCAACGTTTTCATGAGATAACTTTTGCTGATAGTGCTCCTACGGCTGAGTGAAGAGCTATCTTACCTAGAGCCTGATTCTTTAAATAGTGAGTTAGAGTTTATATTTGATTCATTGCTTGAGTAGCTTCCTACTGCCTTGTAAGCATTATCTGTTGCTTTTAGAGATTAAATTTGATAGTAGTGCATCTTTTAAAGTTTGTTTTTATAGATGGCAGAGTTTATTGCTCGCGTTTGATGTAGAGCTTAGTAGGTCTGCATAAGAGAAGGTATAAGTTGGTGTATTTATGATGTTGGTATTACTTAGAGTATCTATGCTTGATATATAGCTACTAACATATGAGCCTACCCCTGCACTGATGGCTGATTTGGCGAGGGATGATGTATCAAATTTAACCTCTGCCATGAGATAAGAGGTTGTTTGTTAGCTGAACTGTTGAGTTTGCTATGACAGCTGTTGTCATAGCTGATATGGCTGCACTTGCAGTTGAGCTAGCAGCAGCTCCAAGTGCTCCAGCTACAGCGGTTCCAGCTCCTGCTGTTAGGAATGTAACGATGGCTGTTATTATTAGAGCTCCCATACCACTAAGAGTAGTTGTCTTATCTTCCCACTCTTTTAGAGTTTAGGAGTGCTTTTTACTTGATTTATCGTCTCTTCATCTATTGGGGTATTTGAGTTTGATCTTAGCTCTCTTATAACTCCTTCTTTTAAATTCCTCTGAGTTTAAAGAGTCGTTTATAGCTTTTAAAGGCTGTAGTGTCTAGTTTATCTGTTATATCTTTACCATTTAGGTGTAATTTATCTTTTACCTTGATGATGGCTGGGATCTCTATCTCTTCTATCTTGCCTTTTTGTTTTTTTATAGTAGCTGTTAAAACTCCTGCGTTGTTACTTAGAGTTGTATTTACAGATGTGCTCTTTGATGAGACTAAATTTAAAAGCTTTGTATTTTACATCTACATTAGTAGCCTCTATGATAGAAGCTAGAGCGTTTATGGTATTTGAGCTTAGGACTTATATCTTTTGCCAATAGTGTGCTTGTGGCAAGGTTATAGTTTGAGCTACTCTCTTCACCATTTGATTTTATTAGATCTCCAAAGCCTGAGTCTTTAAATTTAGATGAGCTCTCTAAGCTATATGAGGCTGGAGCAAATCTGTAGATTATCAGCTTTTTATATCTAGGCTCTCATCTGCACTGATATTTGAGCCTATAAGTGTAGTATCTTGGCTTTGAAGCTATGTTTATGTTTTTTTGGCGTTTAAATTTGAGCTAATGACCTCTTCATTTGTTGAGCTTGCTGATGCGCTTTGTTTGCCAAGGATTTTTCTAGATGCAGATTCTGACTTGGTATTAGAGATGCTATTTGTCGATGAAAATTTTCTATCTCTTCATTGGCCTTTAAATTTAAGTTCTCTTTAGCATCTATATTTGAAGCTACTATATTTATATCTTTATTTGCATTGATATTTATATTTTTCCCAGCTTTTATGTTAGAGGCTTTAGCTTCTAGGCTGTTGCTTTCAAATTTGAGTAGATGTTTTTCCCTATTACAAATGTAGGTGTGCTAAGTGAGCTAAATTATCTTTTTGCTTCTTTTTAGAGGGTTTCAGCTTTCTTTTTAGATCGACAACGATATCTTTTAGCACTTCATTAGGCTTTAAGATACCTATCCTACTACTCTTATGCTCCTCTTTATGGTAGCTTTCATCATTAGTGTTTGATATAGCTATCAGCTCTGCGTTTAAATTTATATCTTTGTCTGAGTTTAGGTTTGCACCTTTTAGGCTAAGAGCACCTTTTGGCATTTAAATTATATCACTTCCAGAGTCTATGGTGCTATAAACTGCCTTTTTACTACCATTTGCCACAAGATCAAAATCTGCTCTTATAAAAGGCATTTTGGATTTAAAGATATCTTGCTCTTTTTAGAAGAGTGTGAGCTAGCTTCTACGTTGTAGCCATTTTTCAAAGAGGATATTGCTCTTTGAGTTTAAATTATATCTTTGTCTGATTTTAGTTTTAGAAGATACTAGATAGATATCATTAGCTGAGTTTAAATTTATATTATTGCCTGAGTTTAGGTAGTGCTTACTACCTCTGAGCTACGGCACTATCTATAGTTTGCTTTTTAGAAAGGAGCGATTTAGAGCTATTTATAGCTGTTGCTTCGCTAGTGTTTGACTGTGCTGCTAGTATGATATCACTAGCGTTTAAATTTATATCTTTTAGAGCATTTAGATGTGATGATGAGACTAAAAAGAGTATTTTTTTAGCATTTAATTTATATCCTTAGCGTCTAAATTTGCGACGCTTACTCTTTTTACGCTCTCATCACATTTCATCCCTTTAGAGCTTACATGATGAGTGTAGCTAAACTCATCTGCTTTTTATCTCTATATCGTTGCCTGAGTTTAAATTTATATCACCACTCGCATCTAATTTGGAGCCAGAGACTTTTTATATCATTGCCAGCTTGTAAGTATATCGTTTGTGGCCTCTAGGCTAGATGTTTTTACTAAACTGGGACTTGGTTTGATCTAAATTTATATTATTCTTTGCATTTAAGCTTAAATTCTTTAGATTTTAGATCAGAGCTATCTATCTCTATATCATTAGCTACGATGTTAGCATCGCCGCTAGTTGCTAGGTCTGCGCCTTTTAGCTTTATCTTTTTATCTGCATTTAACTTAGACTATCAGCCACTACGCTGCCAGCTAGGCTTATGTTGCCTTTGAGCGTCTAGGTCTATATTATTAGCCATTACTAGAGCTGAGGCTTTACATTTTTATCTTTGGCCTCTTTTTTAAATTCCCACTTTATGCTCTCATTTCTTGCTTCATATAGACTATCAAGGATATTTGCTATATAAGCAGAGTTTATACTATCAAGGCTGTAGTAGTAACCTTGGTTTTTAACCCCTTCTATTTAGGTTTTTAATTATTGGGCTATTAAATATTGGCTCAGAGAATTTATCCAGATCAACATTTGCTAGCTTTATATCATCATTTAGTGCATAGCTTGAAAAGTCCTGCGTGCTTCCTACTATGTTATTGCCCGCTGCAAATACTGCTGCAATGCCAACATCTGTGTGTGAGAAGTTGACATTTGTGCTTTTTCCGCCCTTAGTTTCCCATTTGCTTTTCAAATCCTCTCCTATACCATTTCTTTTTCTCTTTCCATTTATAAACGCTATAGCTATTTACGTGGTTATTTAGCATTAGAGCTATGTTTTCTACATTATCGCTATTTAGCCTGAGATCTCCTCCAGCATATATAACACTCTTATCGTTTAACACATCGTTTACATTTTAAATTTATATCATTGTTAGCTATTATGCTACCTGGGATGAAAGTACCTTTTATCTTCTTCATTTAGAACATCTTTAACTATGCTATATGTGATAGTTCTTTTTGTTCATTATTCTTTGCTCTACTAGTATCAACTAGAACCTCATTTGTATCATAGTCTAGTCTTAGGGTTGTGAAATATCTTTTTGGCTAGTGCCAACTAGATGTGAGTCTTGTGTAATTTAGAGCATAGAGCGCTATCTTTATTTGCAGCCTCTTTAATACTAACTCATTTACCTCGTTTTCATCTAGCTCGCTTATATCCTTACCTAGTTTTTAGCTAGTTTAGTGCTTATTTTTCTTTTTAGTTCTTTTTTAAATGTACGCCATGTTTATATCTATTTACTCCCCTCTTTTTAGGGTGCATAGTGCCTTGTTTATGCACTGTATCCATCCCTAGCCTGCAGAGCTTGAGTTATTTACCAGCTTTTTAGCTTCTACATTTATATCTTTAGCATAAATTTGGCTTGAAGTATTTACTAGAGTGTCTGCTTTTATGTTAAGGCTCTCTTTGGGCTGCTATTAGTGCTTCGTCTTTGTTTTGTTATGGTATTTGCTTTTATATTTGTATCTTTATTAGAAGCGATCGCACCAGTATTTACTATATCTCCATCAAGGCTTATCTCTATGTTGTTATTTGCTATAACTCAGGCCGTTATTATTTACGCCTACGCCGTTACTTGTGCCAACTAGCTTTATCTTATTAGCACATACCACCAAGTGCGCTACTATCTAGGGCTAAAGCTGTTTTTCTTGGTTTTTAGCTTTTGATGTCGTTATATAGCTTGCCACTACTCTGAGCCAACAGCCTTTTCACCTATGATATTTAGCTCATTTGCATGGATATTTGAGTTTCAAATTTATGGCATTTGAGATGACGTTTGTGTAGTCGCTGCTCTTATCGTTTAGGCCGTCCCCCTACGATGTCGATAGAGTTATTAGATATTAGCTCTATCTCTTTAGGACTTAGTTTATTGATATTGCCTGTTGTTAGGGTGAGTGAGCGAGAGTTGATCATATTTAGACCATCTACACTTATGCCATTTGGGTTTGCTATGACCACGTCAGCTCTGCTACCTGCAACCTCTAAATTTCCTTTTTAGAGATGATTTCTCAGCTGAATTTACTTTTGTTGATAATAAGGTTTGCCTCTTTATTTAGCCTATAGTTTTGCATCTATCTGTCCAGCTATCTTAGTATCTATGTTTTTGTTAGAGTTATTAAGGATAGTGCCTGTTGTTGGAGTATTAAAAACCTACTATATTCATTTTATAGATACGCCCTTACTATCAGGGTTTGTGATGTTTATTATTAGCGTCTCGTTAGGAGCTTTTTAGTATATCAGGGCGGTTACTAGCACCTGGGTCAGCTATGATACTTGGCTCATTTGCTAATGCTGGTGAAGTGGCAAGTAGCAAGAGAGACTTTACATGAGTAAGCCCATGGTTAAAAGGCTAGGCTTTTTGTGCATTTGAAATGTGATTGTTCTTTAGCATATTTTTATCCTTAAGATTCGTAGCTTATGATGAAATTTACATTTGTTGATTTAGTTTCAAAAGCTCTTTGGTTTATAAAGAGGCTTAGAGACTGATATGTCGTAGCTTAGGTTGTTGTAGGCTTTTTATGCCCTGCCTCTTAGACCTATGGCGTATCCTGCAAGAGTGTTTTTATCCCTTTATGCCGCTACTTGCTGCTCTTACCATGCCAGCGTCAAGCCCAGCATAGACAGAGTTGCTCTTATAGTAGTTATATGAGAGGGTATTTCTTACGCTTACTCCGTGGTTTCCAACAAGAGAGCTCTCCCCGTCAAACTCTCTAACACTGTGGTATCCACCAATACTAAATTTTATCCTGCAAGCTTAGTTTATTTAGACCATATCTTGCGTTGATATTTAGATCATAGCTTAGTGGAAGCTCAATTTATATTTGTAGTTTAGGTTTAAATTTATTAGAGCAAACCTTGATGTTGCCTCTCCGCTATCCTCTAAAGGATCAGGGCATGGATCTAAATATCCCAGTGCCTTTTTATAAGCTAGCTTAGGCGCTAAAAAGCTTGGTTGTAAGAATTCCAGCTTGATTTTACGCCTCACCTCGTATCCAGCATTTCTTCTAGCTTGGTTATTCTAGCTCGTAGTCCTCTAGGTAGTTTTTTATCTCTTAAATAGCTTTACATAAGCACTATTTTTGAAAATTTGAGTCCCTATAAAATGTATAAGCAAGACTTAGTGAGTCGCTCTCGCTTCTACCTTTTATATGTATAGAGATTGTAGGTCGCGTTTATGATCTGGGCGTAGTCATACTTGCTCTTTTTCATACTCAAGCATAAAAGTATCCAAATGGGATACTAAAGCCGTAATAGTAGTTATTTGAGCTCCGTGATCACTTGCGCCATTAAATTTATTAGTCACCTTATACTTTTTAAGTACATCCTTGCCACGTGAGAAGCTAGGGTACTTTTCGTTAAATCCAAGTAATGAGTGTGCTTAACCCATTATCATTGCTTGATATTTGCCGCTTTGTTTTGAGCCAAGATTATCAAGGCTAATGGTCAGCTTAGTGGAAAGCTCTCACCTAGTGATCACTATGTTTGAAAAAGCCAGCTCTATTTGAAGGTAAGAATTTAATACTAACGTCATTTTTCGAGACGTTTTGTAGTGACTCAAGAGCCTGCTCGATATCTCTTATGTTTGCCACTTTATTTTTAGGAGAGTACTCACCAAATGCACTAAATAGACTCGCTCTCATTTCTTTTGGAGTGTCAAGCTCATTGATGCTTATATCATCTATTAGAGCAAGATTTATCACAAACTCTAGCTTGGCATCTTTTAGACTCTTTGTAACTAGGCTAGCACTCTGAAGTGATATAGCCACTTTTTAATTATCTCGTTGTTAAAAGAGTTTATGATTAGATTGATAGAGTTTTTGCCAAGACAGCTGCTTGGTTTAAACGTCAAGCTTGTTTAGCTAGCCTCTAAAAAATAGAGTTCAATCAGAGTAGTTTGTATTATAAGCTTTTTCTTATTATAGCCTCATCAGCACCACTACTAGCGTTAAAGCTAGCTACTCGTCTCTCACCAAGAAGTGAAAATTTTTATCCATTCTTATGCATGGGTTTTCGTTAACTTTAGCTTACCTTCGAAGCTGGTTTTTCGTTGAAACCTATGTTGGAGCTTTCGTTAAAAAGCGCCATATTCGCCCTAATCTCTTCGTTGTTTAACTCATTTTTAGATTAGTCTCATTAGCAAGTAGCGTAGACACACACCATGCTTAAAGATAAGAGAGTTCTCATCTTAACCTTCCTTGGAAATAACTATAAAAGTTATATATAAAATAATTTAGTGACATTATAAAGGATATAATATTAAATAAATATTAAAAATATAATAAGAAAAAAATTTTATACAAAATATTTCAAAAATGAAACTTTTCAGCTATATAAATGGTAAAGGCGAGCGATGACATATAAACAAAAACCAAAGAGGATATCAAGGACACCAAATACTGCAAAAAGCTAGTTTACCTTAGTTTTAAAACAATCATACTTTTAAGATTTTAATATAAAAAGCTCCAATCCTTAAGAAAAAGAATTAATACTAAGAGCAAAAATAGGCTTTTTTAGCGAACTTCGCAAATGGCGTATCTGCCAAATATTGATAAAGAATTCTCAATATATTTTTACTATCAAAATGAGCCAAATATTGAAAAACTAAAGCGTAAACTGCTTTTTAACTTGTTATAATATCCCATCAAAATAAAAAAAGGGATATTTTTTTATCCGAATTGAGCGTTTTAACGGAGAGCATATTTAGACAATAATGCCACAACGATGGTTGATCCAGAGGCTTTTGAGCTTATGAGCCGTTTTATTGTGAAAAATACGCAACCCAAACTCACTTCACCGGTGGCTCAGAGACCCACCCAGCACTAAGAACAGCGCTAGATCAGCTCTACGCTGGCATAAACGCAAAGATAGCGACGACATCGTCGTTACATCATGTGCGACCGAGAGCAACAACTGGGTCATAAAAAGGCATCTACTTTGACAAGATCGCCACCGGCGAGAAAAACGCATCGTCACCACTGCAGTCGAGCACCCAGCCATTTTAGCAACTTGTAAATTTCTAGAAAAGCATGGCGTGGAGCTTACGGTTTTAGACGTAAATAGCGACGGCATCGTCACTCCAGAGCAGCTAAGAGCCGTCATGGACGAAAATGTCGCGCTTGTCGCCATAATGAGCGCAAACAACGAAACTGGCGAATCGATCTTTCCTGATAAAAAGAGCTTTGCCAAAGTCGTCCACGAACACGGCGCATTATTTCACACTGACGCCGTGCAGGCAGTCGGCAAGATAAAGATAAATGTTCAAGACTTAGGCGTTGATTTTCTAAGCTTTTCAGCGCATACATTTCACGGACCAAAGGGCGTTGGCGCGCTATATATAAAGGATAGCATGCCGCTGAGCAGCTTGCTTCACGGCGGCGAGCACATGGGCGGACGCAGAAGCGGCACACTTGACGTACCAGGCATCGTCGGCATGGGCAAGGCACTTGAGCTAGCAAATACATTATGGACTTCGAGCACTCGCACGTTCGCCGTTTGCGGTGACAAACTTGAAGACGCGCTACTGCAATCCCCTGACGTTAGCGTCGTTGGCAAAAAAAGATCAGCGCGTGCCAAACACTCATCCTAGCCTCTATCAAAGGCCGTCGAGGGCGAGGCTATGCTTTGGGACCTAAACAGAGCTGGCATAGCGGCGTCTCACTGGCTCTGCCTGTGCGAGGCGAGACGCTGAGAGCAACCTCATCATGGAGGCGATCGGCGCTGACAAAGAGCCAGCCCACACCGCACTTAGACTCTCCTTTCAAGATTTAACACCGAAGAAGAGATCGACTACGCGATCGAGCAACAACAAAAGGCTGTAAATAGGCTGAGAAGCATATCAAGCACCTTCGCGTACGCCCCAGAGTGGCATAAGAGTGGATTATAAAATTTAAAGGAAAAACATGGCAAAAATAACTTAATCGGAGGCTCTATCTGGGACGAATACTCCAAGGTAGTGAAAGATAGGATGAATAATCCTAAATTCATGGGCGAACTCACCGAAGAGGACGCCAAAAAGCAAATGCAAAACTTATCATCGCTGACTTTGGCGCAGAGAGCGCGGCGACGCAGTCAGGCTTATTGGCTCGTTGATGAGAAAAACTGACAAGATAGTAGACGCTCAAATTTCGAAAAAGCTTTGGCTGTGGCACGGCGATAGCTAGCTCTGATACGATGGCTGAGCTTTGTATCGGCAAAACGGTCGATGAAGCGGTTAAGATCACGAACTTTAGATGTTGAAAGAGCTATGCGTGACAACCCAGACACCCCAGCCGTCCCACCTCAAAAAGATGCACCGCTCGGTCATCGGCATACGACGTCATCAAAGGCGCTGCGGCAGCTACAAGGGCATAGACCCAGAGCACTTTGAAGATGAGATCATCGTTTGCGAGTGCGCTAGAGTTAGCCTTGGCACGATCAAAGAGGTGATAAGACTCAAAACGACCTTCACACGGTTGAGGAGATCACACAATACACCAAAAGCTGGGGCATTTTGTAAGTCATGCGTAAAACCTGGCGGCCACGAGAAAAAAAGAGTATTATCTAGTCGATATCTTGCGTGATACAAGGGCTGAAATGGAGCAAGAGAGGCTACAAGCCCAAGCCAACGCTCAAACAAACAACACCCTTTAGCTGACGTTAGTTTTGAGAGCATGACGATGGCTGGCCAGCTAAAAGCGGTCGAGTCGATCATCGATAGTGAGATCCGCCCTATGCTTATGATGGACGGCGGTAATGAAAATATAGACATCAGAAACGACAACGGCGAAAACACATGACGTGCATCTCGCTATCTTGGCGCTTTGTTCTGGCTGTGCGAGCGGCTCGACTGGCACGCTTTGTGCGATAGAAAATGTCTTGCAAGAAAATCTCAGCCCAAAAATCAGGGTAATGCCCTATATAATTTATTGATTAGCTCCGCTTGGGGCTAATCCTTTTGTACTGTAGCCTTTTAAAAATTCCTCGTGATTCACTCTAGTCTGCGCCAAGTCGCCAACAACCTTTCTTTCCTCAAACTGCGATCTATTAAAGGTTCTCTGACGCTTAGCAAGCTGGGCTGTATGCGTGGCGATGAGCGTTTTCAGCTCTGCTTTGAGACTTTCACCCTCCAAAAACTGCTTGCACTCTTTTAGCCCTATCGACTTTATGGGTTTTCTGGCTCGCCTTATACTTCTCAAATAAAAACTTCGCCCCATCTATCAGCCCCTCATCTAACATATTTTTCTGTTCGCTTTTGCGATGCGAGCTCTAAGCCCTCTTTATCCCATGGGTACTCAAATATCGCAAGCTCTTTTATGACGCCCTTTTGGTATTTTTGCTTTTAACCAAACGCTTGGGATCCGTCCGCAAATTGTATAATTGATACCATTTTCGAGGTCGATAAGAGTCGTTTTGGCTAAATCGGTCCCTGCAAACTCAGGATCATTTTGTAAAGCTTAGCTCGTAATTTTCTGTTGCTTAATTTTTAGCTCGCACTTTGGCACGTCTGGCGCAAGACCGCTATCGCCTCTTAGATAAAAAGCCGCTCCCGCCTGTGATGATGGAGCGGGCAGCCTTGCAAAGCGCAAACTTTGCATTTTTATACTCAAAAATGCCCCAACGCTCAAATCCTCATCAGGGTAAACTCATCCACCCCAAAGTGCCTCACAACCCCCAGCTGCTAGGCTTTGGCTTTGCGCTGGCGATATCTATCTCTTTATAGCGCCAGTGAGTCATAGGCTTTAGAGATGACGCCACCAAACCCTTTGCCAGCTCAAAGGCTAGATCGCTCTTGCCGCTTGCCGTGGTGCCACTCAGCGCCAGTTCTTTAAACAAATTTAACCCTCGTAAAATGAGCTCAACAGCGTACTTTTCATCGCTATTTTCGCTGCTTTTTGCCCTCTTTAATCAAGATCAGCCAAAACGCCTGCAAAGTGCGGTGCGTAACTTAGATTCATTTAGCCCGTACGCTTGGTCATAGAGTACATGATATGTCTCATCTCGTCCGATCGCTGGCTTTGTCGTTTGAGCTAAAGAAGCACGGAATGTGCCTCAAAAACCAGGCTCTTTAGCTCGCTTATGCCAAGGTGTCTTTTTAGCCCGTTAAAAATGCGTTGATCTTTTCTGTTTTTACAAGCGTACCGATCGCGCCCACTTGTAATTTCGTGATGATCGTGACGCCATTTTTGGTTGGATACTTGGCAAACATATCATTTAAAATGATCGGGTTTTAGATTTGCCCTCGCTTAACGCAATATCTATGGTGTGAAATCGACCAAAATGGCACTTGCAATTTGTCCCAAGCTTGCTTGAGCTCCACCCTTGCCAGCCACGACAAAGCTATCAGCGCCTCGTACTCGCCAGCACTGCCAACTGCCTTTTTGCACGGCTCTGCCCCCTGCGTTTTTAGCTCATACCTCATCGTTTATAAACTGCACCCAAGCTCGTTTAGCTCGCCAACAAGCGCCTTTTTGTAGCTCACCTCATCGATACTTGCGTTTTTGCTCAAATTTAGCGCCCCTTTATGCTTTTATTTATAAATCCACTCATTAGCTCACTATCCACGCTTAGTAATTCCTTGCTCACTATCAGCGACCCTTTAGTCTCATCGAAGCCTCTTTTTAAAGCTCTCCTATCCTCGCTAAAAACAAGATAGACGCCACTTTTTCCAATTTATCTGCGGATATTTTTCGTTTAGCTCTTTGTACTTCAGCCCTTTTGTCCACTCTTTAAACAAAAATTTTCATCTTTTTATCGTGAGCCTTGTTGAGTCAAGCGTAATCTGCCACCCAAGCCCCAGTTTTCATTTAGACAAACTCGCCATATCAAGCTCTGCTACTAACTAGCCCCAAAATGAGCTAGATATCGCTCCATCTTTGCGAGCGCTGGGGGTGTTAAATGGGGTTGTAATTCCTGTCCTCAAACCCATCTTTTGGCTACTAATAACCATTTTCTTCATTCTTTTTAGCTAGGCTCATGCCGTAAATAACGTGCACTAAAAACTGCCTCGATTATCGCTATTTTACTCATCAGCTAACCCTTCGTTTTAAAAATAATGGGCAATGATAATATAAATTTAGATTTAAAGCAAAATGGTGTAAAATCAGACACTTTTAAAAAGATGGAAAATTGAGTATGATCAAAAAGCTAAAAGATATCGCAGAACTCACTCGTTTCTTAAGCACTCGGTTTTTGGCCCCTGCCCTTTATCTTTGTGGCGATGATAGTTGCGAGCAAGATAGAAAATGGCTCAGCTTGGTTTGGCTTTAAACTGCTTATTTTAGGCACTCTTTGCGCAGTCAGCGCTAGAAATCTCGCCATGGCGTTTAACAGATATCAAGACGAGGACATCGACAAGCTAAAACCCACGCACCGCAAGCCGTCCAGCGTCGATGGGCGCATCGGCAAGGGCAATATGTAGCTTTTATCGCGAGCAAAACGCACTTATCTTTATCATCTGCGCTTATTTTGTAAATCTCGCTCGCCTTTTTGGCTGAGCTCCCTATCCTTGCCGTGCTTGGCGTGACATCTCACTATTTAGGCGATTTAGCGAGCTAGCGCACTTGGTGCTAGGCCTTAGTCTTGGACTTGCTCCTATCGCTGGCGTGGTCGCAGTGAGCGCTGCTATACCGCTTTGGAGCGTGCTACTTTGCCTTGGTGTGACATTTTGGGTGGCTGGATTTGACCCTGCTTTCTCGCTTCCAGGATGATGAATTTGACCAAGAAAACAAGCCTTTAGCATACCGAGCGATATATGGCGACATAGGCGACACTATTTTTATCAGCCATTTTTCACGCTCTAGCCTTTATACTCTGGCTACTTTTGCTTGGGCGTGCTGGACTTGAGCGATGGCGTGGCATTGTGGTAAGTGGCGTGATATTATTTTCGAGCATAGGATCGTAAGGGACGCGATTTTAGCAAGATAGACAGAGCGTTTTTACGCTAGATGGCTTTCTGGGAATTTTTTATTTTTCATCTTTTGTTTGGATAAGCGTATTATGAGCGAAGTAAGGCTTTTTACAGGCACCCTTAGCATGGTTTATGAGCGTGATAGCTCGGGAGATGAGAAATTTTAAGAGACTGAACTCCATCTTGCCAGGGCGACGAAGATGCGCTTGGAGCTGGCTAAAGCGAGCCAAAATCACGTGGCGAGACCAAAGAGAGCGACCAAGTCTTGTTAACGCTTGTCATCGAGCTCATGGAAAGATCGATGCGCCAAGTGATTATATAAAAACGAACACAAGCGGTATCTGCCACTAAGGAGAGCGTGGATATCGACGAGATCGGCTTTACGCATATATAAAATAAGCGAAGATCGATTTAAAAGATGAATTTACTAGCAAAGGATTGCGATGCCTATCTTTCCAAAGAGAATGTGAGCCTTTATCTAAGGGCGCAGGATGAGAGGTTAGCAAAGATGAGAGAATATGCACGAAGAGGACGAGGCCGACTGGAACGCTTTATGTGACGGCTAGAGAGCGTGTGTGATGATAAGAGAGCTTTAGAGCTGATCTCGTAAAGGAAAAATATGGAGATTTACATAGGTTTTGGTATCGTTTTGTAGGATAATAATAGCTTTGATATTTATAAAAAGATGAGCGAGGACAAATAAGAAATCGCAAGATATGAGCGTGCCATGAGAGAGCGCCATGCAAGAAAAACTACAATCTCAAAAACAACTAGCCTGCACTAGCAAGCTTTTAAGCCTGATGACGACGAGCTGCCTAAAAAGATGTAAAAGATGAGCTAAAGAGAGCAGATAAATGAGCAGATAAATGATCGTGCCGATAATCCGCGCTATAAAAGAGCATCGAGCGAGTGATCGATGACTTTGCAACGAGCAAAAAGATAGGATGTTTAACCTTGAGGAGCGAACAAGAGATATCAATAAAAATCGCCCTGGCAGTGTTATCAACGAAGAAGACAAATCTCAAAGATGTTTAAGGACTGGAAAGAGCTCGCATGATCGCTGAGGACCTTCACGTGGGATATGGGGCGAGTTGAGTTTTAGTGCCAATTCATAAAATTAGCCTAAATTTATAGGCTAATTTTAAAAGACAAAACCACTCTTTCAAACTACAAAAATTAGCTTAAATTTTTATTTAACTTAAATCTTTAACCCTATAATTGAAAATTAAAAAGCTATAACCGAGCTTTAAAAAGGTGCTTTTATGCTAATAGATAAATATGGTCGGATTGTTGATTATTTAGAGATTCTCTGCGACGCGTCATGCAATTTTAGATGTAGATATTGCATGCCTACGACACCATTTAGTTGGACGCCAAAAGAGAATTTACTAACATTTGAAGAGCTATTTTATTTGTAAAAGTAGCTATCGATGAGGGCGTAAAAAGATCAGGATCACAGGTGGCGAACCGCTCGTCGCAAGGATCTGGACGTCTTTATAAAGATGATAAGCGATTATAAGCCAGATATCGATCTCGCACTTACGACAAATGGCTTTGCGTCGCGCACTTCTGCCAAAAGGCAAGGATCGCTGGACAAGCGCATAAAATATGTCGCTTGATACGCCAAATGAGCAAAAGGCAATGTATCGCTCAAAAGGGTCTTGCACGAGGTTTTAGCTGGCTTTGAGGCAAGACTCAGATGCTGGACTAAAAAGTCAAGATAAACACCACGCACTCAAAAAGGTTTTGAATGACGATGAGCTTGTAAATTTGCTTGAGTTCATAACTTGAAACTCTCAGACTCAGATTTATCGAATATATGGTAATCCACACGCCAAAGATGATCTAAAAGGGCCAGCGACGAAAATTTTAAATATCATCTCGCAAAAATATAACGTCACAAAAAGATGAAAAAGGCGCCAAATGCGCCTGCGTTCTATTTATAGGCTTCGATGATCGGCTATCATCGGCATCATAGACCCACTACAAAACACGACTTTTGCGAGAGCTGCAACCGCATTAGGCTAGGTGCTGAGGACTTTTGATACCATGCCTTACTTTGAAGATGCGCTGAGCATCGTAAAAGCGGTCAGAAAAGGGCGATATCGTCGCCGTAAGTGAATCAAGGCAAAGTTAACGCCAACAAGCCAAAAAGAGAACAAATGGCCATCGGAGCTGGCAGCACGAGACCTCCTCAAGGGCCTTTTACCAAACGTGGTTGATGAGCAAAGAGCTAGAATTAGTTGAGGCATTTTAAGCATCCCAGGCGAGGGCGCTTATCAGGGCAGGCTCGCTATAGCTTTACGCTTTTTGGGCTGTAACCTAAACTGCTCTGGCTTTGGCGTAAAGACAATATCTTCTAAAAACAGGCGAAGAGCTATTAGAGATGTGATAGCATAAGAGCTGTTTTTATGAGAGCATTTTCACCAAAAGGTATAGCTCAGATCACTAAGCCTAGTTGATGGGCTTTTTCAAAGGCCTAGAGCAAAGCCTCATCATCGTTTTAACGTGGCGGCGAACCACTCATCTGGCATCAAATAAAATGTCCTCTACCCTGGTGTTAAGAATCTGATTATAAATTATGAGGCGCATTTTGAGACAAATGGCATGATCTTGGTTAATTTTGATAAATCCCAAATTTATAAAAACTGCCATTTTGCACTTGGCGTAAAGCTAGCAAACAGCGGAGTTAGCGAGTTAAAAACGCATTGAATTGACGCTATTTTAGCTATCAAAAATAACGCAAAAAGCAGCTTTTTAAAATTTGTCCTATCTCTGCTTTGACGAAAGTGAGCTGGAGGAAAATTTTATATATGTAAAAATAGAACAATGTATAGCAGTTTGGCTGCATGGCGATGGAGTGCAAAATGAGAACGGAGCTAGGTAAAAATGCTCTAAAACTATGATCCACATAAAGCATGGATTTAACTATTCAGAGCGTATCCACATCAGGCTTTGGAGCGATAAAGAGGGTGTTTTGATGATTATTAGAAAACCTTTTAGATTTGAAAACTGCGCATATTGTGAGATCTTTGTAGCTCGAAACGTTGCGGGACGAGCATCCACGTCATAGCTATGTGGGCAGAAATTTTACACCAACTGTCTCTTGATAACGCTGGCATGGTCTATGACTTGGGCTGATGAAGCAAAATATAAAGACGATCATCGATAGCTTTGACCACGCTACGACCATATTTGCAGTGATAGTGATGAATACAAAAACGACCTAAAGCACTTCAAAGATGGATGAAATACCACAAAATCCAAGCGCGAGCAGTTTTGCTGTATATTTTTGTCATGATTGAGCGGATACTTGAACTTTAGCGTGATGAACAACGGGAGCGCGAAGTGAAGCTTGCAGCGTCATCGTCCATGAGACCGATACTGGCTATGCGCAGTGCTTCAGAGGACGCCGAAAATGTCAAATGGGCGAGATAAGGCTTAGCGATATCGGGACTACAAGCCGTTATAGACGAGTGAAGATAAAAGACGGTTTTGAAAAGATGATAAATAAGATAAAAATAGAAAATCCAAAGGACGTTTAATGATTTATAACCTCTTTTGCTTATAGCTAGTCGTGTTTTTGGGATGCACAGTGGGACAGAGAGGCAAAAGTGACGTGAGCGATGCAGTCCCTAGTGATGTTACGATAGCTCAACCTGATGCAATGTAACTATCGACGAACAGACGCCACCTGAGCCAGTCGTCGAGGAAAACGGAGCCACCTAAAGATAAAAATGAACGAACATTTAGCCCTTCGCTTTTTGCCTACACTTTGCCATTTCATGGCGTTTTTATGCGCTACTTGCCTTAGCTGACGATTTATCTACCGCTCACAGCAGCTTGGGAGCGCTAGCAAAAACCACGTCCTTCAGATAAGATATTTTCTGCCCTATTTATCACATGTTACTGCAGCCTTTTTGGTGCTAACTGGACTTATTTTGTGGGCATATTACAGCTATGAGTTTCGGAATTTGAACGCCATAAGAATGCTTATTATCTTGATAGCCCTGATCGCACTCAGCGCTATAGGATACATAAAAAGACTCAAAGAGATATGCCGTTGCTGAGAGCCTAGAGGAATGGCAAGTACCCCTTGTTAGGTGCATTTGTGAGATTATTTTGATCATCATTGCAGGAATTTAGATGAAAGGTTATATGACACAAATGCTGGCGACGAGCGCTTAAAGATAGTAAATGAGGCCTTTGGTACATCTAAAAGCAAGAAGGGTTGAGGTAGGAGATCGCACAAGTGTTAGAATTTGCGATGACGGCAAAAGAGCATATCTACGAGGTTGATGAGATAGAGCGCAGAAGTGCAAATTTAGCCTTTTGTATTTGCTAGCCCAAAACAGCGAGCATAAATTTGACTTTCACCATCGCTTGCGGTCGTTGATCAAAGACGATCGAAAAGGCGCCATTTTAAATGAGCTTGGCGTCGGCAAGATCGCATTTGTCTACACTAGTACCTTTTCAGCGCATCAAGATCGACCTTGAAAAGCTCAAACTACACAAACGCACTTTACGCGAGCAGTGCGGATGAACGTCGCTAATGGAGTTTGAAATTTATAGAAATGTAGACGAACTAATGAGCGTTTATATGTCTCAGCCATAAATTTGGCGTAAAATTTAAATGAGAAAAGAGATGATGAGATATTAATAATCGGTCCAGAGGGCGGATGTAGCGATGATGAGACGGCTAAATTATATCTACTGCCTAACATGCAGATATCTTAGATCTGAGACCGCAGTCATATCTAGGGCGTATATTTCTTGCTTGATCGTATTTGATTTTTAGATTAGTTTTTATATAATCAGCAACTTTAAGGCAACAAATAGTCCAAAATAATAAAGAAAGATAATGAAAAAGAGATCCATCCAGAGGTATGTAGATTGCATCGTAACTTGCGCGTGTGGCAAATACTTTTAAGACAAAAGTCAAACAAAAGCGAAACTCAGAATTGACATTTGCGACAAGTGCTACCCATTTTTCACAGGCAGACGAAAAGATAGTTGATAGTGCTGGCCGTGTTGAGAGGTCGAAGAAAAATACGCTCAAAATAAGCCTTTGCTCTCACTTTTGTTTCCTACTCCAATAGGAGATGTAGAAGATATCTCGCTCATGCGACTGTCAAAATGCGTGAATGCGAGATAGCTATCTGCGAAGATACAAGAGTTTGCAAAAGCCTTGTCAAACTCTAAACGAACGCTTTGACGCAAACTATAAATATCTCGACCGATCCCACTTCACACCCACAATGAAGATGATGCAATGAAGTGATGATAATGTAGCACGTAGCTTATATGAGCGATGCTGGCATGCCAGGCATCAGTGATCCAGAGTGTGCAAAGCCTAGTACGCTCATGATATCAAATAGGTATATTGACAAACGCCGCACCCCTAAGCGTAGTAGCAAGCGACCTTAGGGATAGTTAATTTATCTTTTAGGATTTTTTGCCAAAATACGGCGGAGAAAGAGCCCCTATAGCATCAAAATCGCTCTAAACTTAGCCTATCCAGCCGTCATCTACGAAAAGCTCCAAAACGTATCTTAATTTGATAGAGACATCGTACCTCTAGAGCCAGAGGAGAAATCTCACATAAGAGGCGCACCAAAAATTGAGACGAAATGAAAGGCACAGCTGCAAATTATTAGACCCCAAAAAGCACTTAAATGGCGAGTGGGCGGGTAGTTATCTCAGGCTAACACAGCCACTCAAAGATATCACAAAAGATGAGATCCTCTCACTTGATATCGCCCCAAGCAAAAAGGCAAAACTGCTAGCAAAATAACTCAAGGAAGATGTCAGAGATATGGCGACCAGCTCATAAAAGAACAAATTTAAAAGCTCAATTTACCCTACAAAGTTTCAAAAGTGATTTAGGGATAGTGGGTAAAATAAGTTCATTTACTTGATTTTTAGCTTACCATAAGCTCACTATGATAATATATGAAAAGTCAGTATTTTTACATATTTTGAAAACCAAAGCCGCGAGATCCTAGAAGAGATCATATCTCTCAAAAGAGTGTGATAAAAACTTTTCTCAAAAATTTAGCGCACAGGCAAGAAGATCATCCGGTGGATAAATCAAAGGGCACAGTCAGATGGCGCATGCTGGCAACCATCAAGGCTTTTAGCAAGCGTTGGGCGAGTTTGAATTTTCAGACTTTGTCGAGCTTAAAAGCTACCTGCGTAGCCGTGCTTTTACGCGCAAGTGACGTCGGGCAATATCGGTGTATCGCACAGCGCCTATGCTCTAGGGCCGCAAGGGCCAGTTGTCGTCATGAGCAAATATGCAAGGCGTTTCTAAGGTCATAGCAGTGCCCGCTTTATGAGATACCAATGGCGACTCTTTGAAGACGACTTAGCCTGCCAAACGAGCTAAAACAGTGTGGTTTTAAGCTCTATGCTACGGCAAAGCAACGGCAAAATATAAAAGAGATGAATTAGCTGACAAAAGGGCTTTGGGTGATGGGCCCAGAGGGCGAAGGCATACCGCAAAAAGCTCCAGCAAAGTGCGATGAGTGCGTCGGTATCAAGCTCAAAAGATGGCTGGGACCTCTAAAATGTAAGTGCGCTTTTTGCGATAATTTGTGATAGGATGATAGATGAGTGAATTGCAGTACTGAAAAGAGATAGGCATAAAGGGAAATTTCCGCGTAAAACGCACATCGAACCCATCGCTTTTACAATACATTTTTGACAGTAATTTCGAAAAATTATCACGCTTAAACATCAGGAGCTCGCCATATGTGTAGAGAGCGATGCGTCGATCTTAGCGGAACTACCGCCGAATACGACGCATTTATGCAGAAAACATGCCTGATGAGAGCAAAACCGCAGTTAGCCCAAAGATCGCCCTCTACACGCCTGATGATATATCAAAACCAAAGGCAGCGCGGCGGATCTGGCTTTTTGGATCATTATCTCTAGCTATCATCGGCATGCGTGCTTACTATTTTGACGCTAGCAAATACGTCCAAACATTTCATCGCGACCCTAAACGAAGGACAACATAAGTGTGAGCTACTCGCAGTCAAGCATCAAATGAGCGAAGAAAAACATCATCGACACAAACGTTACGATGACGCAAAATGCTCCAAAAATAGAGGCGAAAATGCCTCAGTGGTGAGACTCAGCTCCTGCTGAGCAAAACGTGACCATAGCCCTGTCAGCGTAGAGTCAAAATGCCCTAAAAGCTCTAGCATGGCGTACCGCCAGCTCCCAAAAGTAGAGCAAAACGCGACAAAGCCACTAAATGAAACAGTTATCACACCAAAAACAACGCGTTTGGATAGGCATCATCAACCTTGAAAATGGTCAAAAACATCAAGCGACACAAGCAAAAGATGTGAGCATACATTTAGACCAAAAGACAGCCAGTAGTCTGCGGAAAATGGCAACATCGAGGTTAAGATCGGCGATAAAGTGACGAAGTATAACCCGAGCCGCCCAGCCAGATTTTAGTAGAAAACGGCGAGATGAGAATTGTAAGCTGGCGACGAATTGTCGAGCTTAACAAGAGCAAGTCTTGGTAAAAAGTGCCGATTTTTGCCATTTTTAGCGTTTTTGCCTACGCTGATAGTAGCAACCAGCGCAAACGCCCCTGAGCAACGCAGCAGAGGCGCGCAAATTTCTTTTAGAAAATATTGAGGCAAGATGGCTCGCTAAATCGTGTGACGAGCTTAGTCTCTGAGGCTAAAAGCAAAGTGGCGGCTTTGATGGCGCTCGTTTGCAGCTCAAATAGCGACTTGAATTGTATCAGCCAAGAAAAAGTGCCATCAGCGCTTTTTGTAAAGTCTGATAATGTAGCCCTTAATGATGCAAATATAAGCGTCTCATGGGTAAATTCACCTAAAACAATAGCGACCAAATTTCTTACGGCGTCTTGGCTGTAAAAAGTGGCGGCATAGACCCAAATTTGTTTCGGTGCTACGCTTACTCAAAAGCGGCTTTTAGTAATTTTAGGATTTGACAGAGTTGATGGAATGTAGACATTTTTCTTAGACGCCAAAAAGATAAGCCTAAAGGCCATAAGCGTAAAATCCCTTAACGAAGAGACTCCACTTTTAAAAAGTGGCGGTTCGTATCTGGTCGATGTAGCAGGCGCTAGCGGGCTAAATATCATCTCAAAACTGAGCCAAAAACAAATGGGTGCCGCTTGTTAGGGATTTATGATAAAAACTTAAACCAAATCGATCTAAAAAGAGAAACGATATAAAAACTAACTACACCATAAGTTAGCTAACGACGCAAAATACGCACTAATCAGCGATAATAACGACATAAATAACATAAAAACGAGATAATCATCAAGCTTATAAAAATAGGAGCAAACAGTGTTTGACGAGATAAGATTTAATACGATTGAGCGTTTACCTAACTACGTTTTTGCCGAAGTAATGCGGATCAAAAATGGCCGCACGCAGGGCTGGCGAAGACATCATGAGACTTCTGCTGGGCAACCCAGAGGGCAGAACACCGCAGACACATCGTCGATAAACTATGCGAGAGCGCGCAAAAAGACAAGACTCACGGCTACTCAGCCAGCGCTGAATTACAAGTCTCCGCCTCGCCATTTGCAACTGGTACAAGAGAAAATACGGCGTAAATTTAGACCCAGAGACCGAGGGCGATCGCCACCATGGGCGAGCAAAGAGGGCTTTGTCCACCTAGCCCAAGCCGTGATAAAACCCAGGCGACGTAGCCATCGTGCCTGACCCTGCATATCCGATACACACGCAGGCATTTTGTGTTGCTGGCGGAAGTGTCGCAAAGATGCCACTTCACTACAACGATAAATTTGAGCTTGACGAGAATACATTTCGGTAATTTGACCCGGACGATACACGCAAGCTCGCCAAGGGCCAAAATATGTAGGTGTACCATTCCCGCACAATCCAACAACCGTGACCGTGCAAAAGAGCTTTTACGAGCGCCTTGTAAGCGTTGCAAAGCAAGAGAGATTTTACGATCATCTCCGATATCGCCTACGCAGATCTTACCTTTGATGGCTACAAAACGCCAAGTATCTTTGAGGTCGAAGGGGCAAAAGACGTCGCAGTCGAGTGCTACACGCTTTCCAAAAGCTACAACATGGCGAGGCTGGAGAGTTGGCTTCATGTGCGGAAATAAGAGACTCAGCGCTGGCACTTAAAAAGATAAAAATCATGGGTTGATTACGGCATGTTTACGCCGATACAAGTATCAGCTACAGTCGCGCTTGACGGCGATCAAAAAGCTCGCGTTGATGAGATATGCGCGAAATTTATGAAAGAAGAAGAGATGTGATGGTAGAGGCCTTCACTCAGGCTGGCTGGGAGCTTAAAAAGCCAAGCTCTCAGCATGTTTATCTGAGGCGAAACTGCCGCCAAAAAGTTAGCCACTTAGGCAAACCTTGAGTTTTCAAAAACAACTTCTTACAAAGGCATCAGTCGCCGTTAGTCCGAGCATTGGTTTTGGCGAGGCGGAAACGACTATGTGCGCCTAGCCCTTATCGAAAATGAAAAATAGAATAAGACAAGCGGCCAGAAATATAAAAAATATTTGAAAGAATTTGAATGAATGTAGCGATTTTAGGGGTTGGAACAGTCGGCAGAGGCAGTTGCTAGAATTTACTAAAAACAAAAGCTGATCGCGCAAGAGGCGGCGGAGGAGATCGTGCCAGTCGTTGGTGTGGTAGAAATTTAAACAAAAAGAGATGTAGGCATACCGCTAACTGATGATATAAATAGCGTCATAAACCGCGATGATATCGACGTTTTTGTCGAGCTTATGGGCGGTGTTGGAAGAGCCTTTAGAGTGGTAAGTGAAATTTTAAAACGTAAAAAGCCAGTGGTGACTGCAAACAAAGCACTTCTTGCCTATCATAGATAGCGCTTTGCAAATTGGCTAAAAATATGCCATTTTGGCCATTTGAAGCGAGCGTGGCCGGTGGTGCGCCGATCATCAGGGCTCTAGAGAGGGTCTGAGCGCAAAACCACATCGTTAGCATAAACGGCATACCAAATGGCACGAGCAACTACATTTTAACCTCGATGATGAATGAGGGATCATCTCAAAGACGCGCTTAAAAAGGCGCAGGAGCTTGATATGCCGAGGCTGATCCCACTTTTGACGTGGGTGGCTTTGACACAGCTCACAAAACTGCTTATCCTTGCTAGCATCGCATACGGAGGCACACGGCGATCCAGAGATATCTTGATCGAGGGGATACAAGGCATCACTCAGAAGATATATTTTTTCGCAAAAGATTTTGAGTACTCGATAAAACTTCTAGCCATCGCCAAAAAGAGCGAAGGCAAGGTCGAGCTACGCGTACATCCAGCGCTTGTGCCACAAAAATAAAATGATAGCAAAGGCAAGCGGCGTGACAAATGCGATCAGTGTCGTTGGCGAGGTCGTTGGCGAGACGATGTACTATGGCCCCTGGAGCTGGCGGCATGACGCAACAGCAAGCGCAGTCATCAGCGATCTTATTGACATCGCAAGAGATAGTAAGTCGCCTATGCTTGGATACAAAGCGCCATTGGAGCTAAACACCTTAGAGCTACTTGACCGCGACAGGATAAAGACGAAGTACTACTTTAGACTAAAAGTCGAAGACAAATGGCGTGCTAGCAAAGATAACAAAATTGACCGAGTGAAAACAACCTCTCGATAGATGAAAAGCTTGTCGCAAAAGCCAAAAGATGAGAGCGAGTATGCCGTGCTATTTTCACGACACACACGAGCTTCGAGGCCGATGCGAAGCGAACGATAGAGCTTTTAAAAGAGCAGAGTATATAAAAGAAGAGCCATTTATGATGAGGATCGAGGAGTAGCTTGGGGCTAAAAGTATCTCTTTGGCAAGAGCTCTGAAGACAGTGCGTGTGAGTTTTTGCGTAAGCTTGGTTTTGTCATTTTGAGAGAGAAATTTTTCACTCTAAATTGGTGAGATTCTGGACATCATAGCGCCAAGTAGTGATAGTAGTACACACTTTATAGAGGTAAAAGCAACTAGCGGAGAATACAAAGAAGCGGAATAGTAGGCTAAACAAGGCAAAATATATGTACTTTTAAAAACTATAGCCCTACATATGATGAAAAATGAGCCAAACAGGGACTTTCAGCTCGATTTGCTTGTTGTATGAAAAGTTTGAGTTGATAGAAAATATTAGTTTATAATAAAAATTGTTATTTAGCTAGAAATGTAGAATTTGTTTTTGTATAATTGCCACATCTTGAAAATAAGGAGAACAAATGGGAAAATACATCGAACTCACAAAAGAAAATTACGATGTAACAAAAAGAAGGCGTTGTCTAGTAGATTTCTGGGCTCATGGTGGGGACCTTGCCGTATGCTAGCTCCAGTGATCGAAGAGCTTGCTGAAAGACTTCGAGGGTAAAGCGAAAATTGAGAGTGTAAAATACTGATGAGGAGCAAGATCTTGCAGTTGAGTTTGGCATCGATCGATCCCCAACATTGCTATCAAAAATGGTGAGCTAGTTGAGCAAATGGTCGGTGCGCAGTCAAAAACAAGCCCTAACTGACAAACCAGAGTCGCTTCTTTAATGAGCGAGAAAAAGAAGAGAAGTCTGCTTCCTCTTACCTATATATTTGGTTCATTTTGGTCAGCTATGATGCGGCTGCATTTGCGTATAGCAACTATCGTTTCTCTAATACTCATTTGTTGATTTTACGAAGCTAGTTTTTACGAAAAAGCGAAATTTTTCACTCCAAAAGAGCCAAAATACACGCTTTTTAATCTTTCAGTTCAAATCAATCAAAATTAGGAAATTTTACCAACCAAAAATGAAAACAATTGTGGCGATCGATATCTTTCAAAAAGATATGAGTCAAAACTCAACACTAAAAATATATAGAGCTCAGATATAAATACAGTCCTAGAGCTGATGCGAATTTAAGCATGCCGAAGTTACCTAGCAGTGTTGAGATAGTTCATCAAAAGGGCGAGTACAAACAAAATTACGTCCATAAATGTTTTAGAATAAAGGGTGATGCTTGATTTAGCGATCATCGAGGCGGTCCAGCAGGACTAGCGCCGGACTTTACGCCACTAGAGGCGGATTAAAAATGTTGTAATGTTTGAAAAGGCGAGCCTGGGTCAGATCACCTCGAGCTCAGAGATAGAAAACTACCCAGGTCAAAAAGCCCTGGCGAAAGCGGCTTTTGACTTTATGAGCACTTAGGTGGAAGCAGTGCAGTGCATTTGGATTAGTAGTTCATAAGTGGGCAAAACGTCGTTGGCGTTTAGATAGTGACAGCGGCTTTGAATTTTGCACTTGAAGGCGGCAAGGTGAGCGGAGCAAAAGGTTGTCATCAGTAGCACTGCTCCAACCCCAAAGACGTGCTGGCTTTAAAGGCGAGGACGAGTTCTTTGTGGTAAAGACGTTAGCACGTGCGCAACATGCGATGGCTTTTTACAAAAACAAAAGAGGTAGCCGTTCTTGGCGGTGGCGATACAGCTGTTGAAGAGCACTTACAGCAAATATCTGCTCAAAAGTCTATCTAGTGCATAGACGTGACGAGTTTAAACTGACGCCAACAACCGTTGAAAAAGCTAGATGAGAAGATCGAGTTTATAACGAGTGCGACTGTAAAAGAGCGCTTGGCGATAAAATGGGTCTAACAAAGATCGTGCTTGATACTAAAAATGGCGAGCACGTGCTTGATGTGCCAGGCATTTTCACCTTTGTCGGACTAAAATGAAATAACGAGTACAAAAGATGAAAACGGCACATTATCTGCGAAAATGGCTGATGGCGGACAGGTCAAGACAAACCTTAAGATGCAAACTAGCCTAGAATGGCTCTGTTGCATGTGACATCAGAGAGGATGCTCCAAAACAGAGTCATCGATAGTGACGGGTGATGGCGCAGTGGCTGCACTAGCGCTATGAGCTACATAGAAAGCTTACATTAATACTCAATTGGCCGTGCGGCTAAATTTCTCTTTACAAAATAGACCATTTTAGCAAAATTTATATTTTTAAGAATAGTTGAGAGAAATATAATTGAGTAGAATACATTAATTTTTCAAGAAGGTTAAAAATGGAACATCTTGTGAGTTTTTGTATTTTAATATTTCCTCTAATTCTTAGATTTCTGGCAATAAATATTCAAGTAGGCGCCATTGAAAGAGCAAGCGGAGAAATTGGTTTGTGCGGACATTAATATTAATTGCAATTGTGGTATCAATATTAATTGCCATTTTTGTTTAAAATGTGAGAATAAAATAATGGGACATTTTTATTTATACTATTTATTTTATTGCTTACTCTAATTTCTGGCTTTGGGGACTATATAATAGTGCTGAAAAATATGCAGACAGTCGCCTTTTCAACACAAAATGATAAAAGACATGGCAAAAAGGGTGCGCTCCTATACTATTAATAGCAATTTTAATTATAGCAATTGCCATAATGTTAATTTCTTAATTAAATTCTAGCCTCAAGTAGCTCTTTTTCAAAAAGCCACTTTTCGTAATCTCTATAATAAAATTATGTTACATTTCAACCAAAAATCAAAGGATGATCTGGTAAAAATAGGACTTTACGGCGCTAGCGGCAAGATGGCTCAAAGTATCATCTCTTGCTTAGGGATGAAAAAGACGCTCACTTTTGAGCGTCGCTTTGTAAATGAGGGTTGAAATTTAAGTAGCGAACTTTTAACAAAACGACTTTGCTAAAGCTGCTGAAGCGTGCGACGTTATCATGATTTTAGCCAAAAGAGGCAACCGTAGCACTGCTAAACTACGCTAGAACCAACCCAAAACCACTAGTCATCGGCACGACTGGACTAAATGACGACGAGACCTTGCTTCACCTAGCATCGGGCACTATGCCAATACTCTACGCCAACAAACATGAGTCTGAGGCGTAGCGGTGTTAAATAGATTACAAGGATAGCTTCCGAAAGTTTTGAGAGGTGATATAGAGATCGTTGGCTGACTACAGACACAGACGCTCAAGCGGCACTCGCGATGACTTTAGCCATGGGTCGCGTGCAGAGGCAAGGATCGATATAAAAGATGTTTTAGTGACTGGCAGGGGCTGGCATGGTGGGTGCGAGCAGTAAAAGACGAGATCGCAGTTATGGCGCTTCGTGGTGGCGACGTGGTCGGTCGTCACACAGTTAGCTTTTACAATGACGGCGAATTTATCGAGCTAAAACCACACGGCAACTAGCAGAGCGACCTTTTTCAAAGGGTGCTATTGGCATAGCCATCTGGCTAAAAAGATCAGAAGCGACGGTCTATACTCGATAGATGATAGTTTTGGGGCTTGATGATTCATTACTCTTGATGATATAAAGAGATATGAGCTAAGACCAGCGACAAATTCGACCTCGTCAGAGCATGAAAAACGTCAAGTGTAAGAGCTGGCGAGTTTGATTTGAGATTATGAGATTGGTTTAGTGCATGTGGATTGTTATAAATGGTGCAAAATAACGGCAAGTGTGCCAGTATTGACAACAAGCCACTTACAGAATGTTTAGGCGTTAAAAGTAGAGCAAATTAACTGTAAAGATGAAATGAAAAAGGATGATAAGGAGATGTAAAGCGATGAGTTGGTATCATAATTCTAAGGATGCGGCGAAAACAGCGTATTATGCGCTATTTTCTATGCAACACCGCGGTCAAGAGGCAAGTGGCATCAGCGTCTGTAACGACGGCGAAATTTCACTCATAAGGGCAAACGTGGCCTGGTCACCGAGTCTTTAACGAGAAGGTTTTGAGCTCACTAAAAGGCGACATGGCGATCGGCCACAACCGCCACGCAACAGCTGGCAAAAACTCAGGCCGTGACGCCCAGCCAATAGCCGCCAACTACGCCCTAGGTCAAATCTCAATCGTTCACAACGGAAATGGTCAATAAAGACGAGGTTAGAGACGAACTTATCAAAGATGGCGCGATATTTCAGACAAACATGGATACAGAAAACATTATCCACCTCATCGCAAGAAACCACGACGAACACCTGCAAGATCGCATTATCGCAGCGACTTGATAAGATAAAAGGCGCTTACTGTACTCGTGCAGTCACGTCACAAGACCTTTGCTACCAGAGACCGCTGGGGTGTTAGAGCCACTAAGCCTTGGTAGGCTAAAAGATGGCGGATACATCAGTAGCTAGCGAGACTTGTGCGTTTTCGACCTTGTGGGAGCGACATTTATAAGAGATGTTAGACCTGGCGAGATGATGGTTTTTGAGCATGGCAAGAGTGAGTCAAAGCTTGCAAATCTTCGAGCCAGAGCCTAGAATTTGCGCCTTTGAATACATCTACTTTGCGCGCCCAGATAGTGTTATAGAGGGCAAAAGCGTCTATGAAGTAGAAAAAGATGGGCGAAGTGCTAGCAAAAAGAGCAAGATAAAGGCTGACTTTGTCGTGCCTGTGCCAGATAGTGGCGTGCCAGCAGCGCTTGGATATGCAAACGAGGCAAAATTCCATTTGAGCTAGCCATCACTAGAAATCACTATGTGGGCAGGACATTTATCGAGCCAAGCCAAGAGATGAGAAAATTTAAAGGTCAAACTAAAACTTAGCAATGTCAAGCGTGCTAGCTGAGCAAAAGCATCGTCGTGATCGATGATAGCATCGTTCGTGGCACCACTTCTAAAAAGGTGGTCGATCTCTCAAGACACGCAGGCGAAAGAGAAATTCACTTCAGAGTTCGTGCCCTGAGCCAAAAGCATCCTGAGCGATATGGCATCGACACACCAAGCTTTGAGGAGCTAACTAAGCGCCAGCGTCGAAGAGGTCAGAGAGTACATCGGAGCTGATAGCTTGGAGTTTTGAGCATTGATGAGCTTAAAGAGGCATCGGCAACGAGAGAAAATACTCGCTTGTAAGCTTTGATGGTGATTACTTCATAAAATGAGAATGTAGTAGTTTTGTTGCTAGCAATACTCTTTCGAGACATGCTGCAAAAGACACCTAGCAAAAGGATGAAAATTTCTATCATGGTGAGCTACTTTGAGCTAAATGGTAAAAAGACAACTTACTCATAAAGAGTATGCCAGTGGCTGATAAAATGCCAGTGTGCCATTTTTGGCATGATAATTTCTGTCGATCAAAAATAAAACGACAAGTGCCTACTCTATATAAAGGCGTTATAAACGTCATAGAAGCAGATAGCGCCTCTATAAACTTTTAAACAAAAACTAGTGACGTTTTAGCCCTTAAAAATCTAGCGAGATAAGGTTTTATGAGATAAGGCCTGATGTGGTTGAGAGTGCTAAATTTAGATCACCAAACAGCGTTTGCGCTGAGTTTTTGGCTCAAAGCCAGTTTTTGTAAATGCGGCCACCAACTACTACTTAAGAGATGATAGCTTTTTGCAAGCTTTATCGAGGCTAGTTTTTACAAAAAGGGGCAAAGATCATAAAAAGGAGTTTGCTTACAATATCTCTGAGCCTAAAATCCTAGACGAAGCTAAAGAATTTACACAAAAACCAAACCAGCTTTTCTTAAATGATATGCAAAAGCTTGGCAGACTGCTTGACATACTCTGCACATTTTAGCAGACACTCAGACACTCAATTGTACTTTTTCATCAAGATAAAAAGCAATTTAGCTTCTGTTCCAGTTGGCGCTTTAGCTGCAAAGTAGTGCTTCGGCCTGGAGCTTGTTTGGCAAAAGACAGAGAAAAAGACAAAAAGAGTATAACGACAAAAATAAAAATAGTGATGAAAAATGAGATTCTGTTCACATGATTATCAGCATATAGATATATTTATAAAAACGCTTCTGCATGGTGGCTTTTGCTCTATTAGGTCGGTCAAGTAACAGCCTTCTTATCCATTTTTAGCTGACTTGTAATTGTAGAATTCACTGCATTTCAAGTCAACTATTTTACAAATTTAGTAATTTTAGCTGCTCTTTTTAAATTTATCCTAAAGCATCTCTATAAATGCCTCCAGCCTTGTCTTGATCTGCCCAGCATCGCTTGTAGAAAAGTCCGTCTCGAGCGCCATATAAGGCGTATCTACCTCGTTGCACGCCCTTTTTATATTAGTAGTTTCGACGTTGTAGGTGTGACAGGCTTTGCAGCACAACGTCGATCACGCCGTCCGCCTTATACTCTTTTATCATCTCTGAAGCACATTTTCTCTATCTTTATTTGGCGACATGATCGAGGCAAGGTATCGCCATGTAGCGTTTTTGCTATGGCGCTGATTGGATCGTCGTTTCATCGACAAGGTTGCTAAAGTTTTTAGTTCCAGTGCAGTTTTCGTAAGCCACCACAACGCCGCCTGCCTCTTCTATGGCTGGCACGATCTTGTCATAGACCCCGCCACTTGACAGCCTGTGATGATGATGCGTTTGGCATCTTTATGCACGGGTGAAATTTTATCTCTCACGCACTCTTTTAGCTTATTTACGATGATCTCAAGGTCGCTTATCTGCTCGGCCTTATCAAATATAAAGCCATTTCCATATAGCAGTGCGTGCGAGCTCTTTGCCCATTCATGCGGTGGTGGCGTTAGCTTTCATGAATTTTGTATTTCGCCCATCAGCTCACGCTCTTTTGTTAAATAGCCTGATAGAGTTTTTCTAAGCTCCTCATCGCTCACTCTCACGCCAAATTTAGCCTCCAGACCGCTCCTTTAGCTCCCTAACCTCATCTTGCCAAATCTCAGCTTTTTTGGCTCTTGAAATGTGGCAAATGCATGACGTGGACGTCTTTAAACTCGCCCATTAGCTCATACATCTTCTTCTTAGCATCGCAGGTCGTCTCGCCGATAACGATATCAGAGTTTCGCACAAATGGGCACTTGTTTGCCTTGGCAAAAGCCGTAGCTTGCCTTTGATGAGCGGACAGAGGTTTTTAGGCAGGTACTTTTCGCCCTTCAACGACCGCGTTATCGCCAGTAGCGCAGACGCTCACGCTGTGGGCATTTGCTGCGTGGATGACCTCTCTTGGCGTGTAGGTGCAAAAGATCGCAGCGATCTTTTGGCCGCTGTTTTTGACCGCCTCGATGTTTTGGGCTCAAATTTTTCTTAGCGCTGTCATAGGTAGCGAAAAATTTCGGCTTAGATTCATACCTCATTTATTGCCATCTTCTCTCACATTTTTTATCCCTGCAATGACAAGCGCCGATCGCACCGCAGTAGATCGCGTCTTTGTGCGTGGTGACGCTCGGCCTGCAAGCACGCTTCAATTTTCTCTCACATACTCGCTCTTACTAAAGCCACCGCTTAGGAAATAGCTCGTATTTGCCTGTTTTTGACCAAATTTGAAATTTTATTTATAGCTGAGGCGATCACCGCTTTTGCGATATTTTCTCGTGAGACGTTTTGAGCGATGAGACTTATGATCTCAGACTCCGCAAAAGACCGTGCACATCGAGCTTATGGTATATCTTTGTCGCTATTTTTAGCAAGGCGTGTAAGCTCATCAAACCTAACTCCAAGGCGGTTTGACATCACTTCTAGAAAAGTACCAGTGCCGGCTGAGCATTTATCATTCATCGTAAAGTCCGTCACTGCGCCATTTTCAAGCTTTATAGCCTTCGTATCTTGACCGCCCACGTCGATAACGGTGCAGTCGCTTTTGCAAAAGTAGTGCGCCCCAAGCGCATGACAGGTGATCTCTGTAAGGGTTTTATCAGCGTATGGCACCGAGACCCTGCCATATCCTGTCGCTGCAAAATAAAGCTCGCCAAGGCTTAAAGCTAAAACTCGCTCTTTTATAAGCATGGCCGTATCTGCGCTGCTCCAGCCAGTTGGGAGTAAAAATAGCTCCTTTATCTCGCCGCTACTTGCCTCCATGATCGCAACTTTTGCAGAGTTGAGCCTATATCAATACCGATTGAGTGCATTTTGTATCCAAAAAGGTCTTTCTAAAACTTAGAACTGGCGTGATTTTACTCCCTTTAAAACAATTTGTCAACAAATAAGACTAAATTATAGCTCTTTTAATTTTAAAAGCTATTTAAAAGGAATTTTAGTAATATACACAGATTTTGTCATAAAGGATAAAGATGAAAAATGTTTTAGATTTGAGTGCAGCTCTAGTGATAGCAGCACTTTTTGCTGGATGTGCAAGCGAGAGCTCAAGAGTGGTCGAAACTCCAAAAAGTAGCAAGCTACGGCTCAGTTTATAACGGACAAAAAGTCTCAGTTTCTATTGGCCGCTTTAATAACCAATCAAGCTACAATAGTGGCGTTTTTAGTGATAACGAAGATAGACTTGGCAACCAAGCTCAAAGCATCTTGATCACAAATTTACAGCAAAGCGGTAGATTTTTCGGTGCTTGAGAGATCAAATATGTCAGTCCTCAAACAAGAGAGCGAGCTAAACAAAGAGGCTCAAAATTTAAAAAGGCTCAAGATACGTCATAACTGGCGATGTGACTGAGTTTGGCCGCAAAACAACAGGAGATCACGAGCTATTTGGCATACTTGGCAGAGGCAAGAAAGCAAACCGCCTACTCAAAGGTAAATTTAAACGTTGTTGATACAAAAACGGCTGAAGTTGTATATTCAGTTAGCGGCGCTGGCGGAATACACTCTCTCAAACAGAGAGATCATCGGCTTTGGCGGCACCGCAGGATACGACTCTACACTAAATGGCAAGGTGCTAAGCCTAGCGATAGTTGAAGCGGTAAATAACCCTAGTAAATGGCATAGAAAGCGGAGCATGGCAAGTAAAATAGGGCTTGCCAGCCTTGCACTTTTTCGCGATATTGACTAGCTGGATGTGGCAACGCAGGTGCCCCAAGGTCGCTTTACTACTGGGACGGCACATATAGCAGCTCGCTATATAGCTATCTAAACGAAGATGGCGACGCAACCGAGCAAATTCACGCTTAGAAAAGAAATTTGGTGCAGAACCTCAACCAAAGGGGCTACAAGGTTGCGCCAGGGCTTTATGCGCACCTTGGACTTTTATACTCTAAATAATGGAAATTTAGGCGCTGCAAATGCAATTTTGACAAAAGAAGTAGAGATCTCTCCAGAGTCAAGAGAGTATATAATTTCATCAAAGGCTCTAGAAATTCTAACTCTAAAAAGCAGAGCTAAAACAGAGGAGGCGAAGATGAAAAATAGCCTGATCGAAAATTTATAGCTTGGCGCTTCTTTGCGATATTCTTTTAGCGGGTTGTTCTGTCAAAAGAGCCTGAGCCATACGACTACTCAGCCTTTTTACAAAAAGCCACGCTCTATCTTAGTGCTAATGCCAACAAACGATAGCACCGAGGTTGCTGGCTCAGCGGCCGTTCTAGCTAACTCAGTAGCCCCACTTAGCGAGGCTGGATACTATGTATTTCCGGTGGCTCTTAGTAAATGATACATTTAAGCAAAATGGCATCACTCGGAACCAGGCGAGATCGCCAGCCGTGCCTCTAAATAAGCTTGATAAAATTCTTTTCAAGCCGATAGGTGTGCTTTATATCAACATAAAAGAGTACGGCTACAAAGCTATGCCGTTATTTCAAGCTCGACAAAGGTTGTCCTTGAAGCAAAAAGCTAATCGACATAAAAAGCGGTGCTACGCTCTGGCGGGGCGAGCGCAGCGGACGCATAGAAGATAGTGAGTGGTCAGCAAGGCAGCCTACTTGGCATGCTAGTCTCAGCCGTCATCACGCAGGTGGCAAACACCATCTCAGATAGATCATATGACCTAGCAGTCAGGGCTGATGCCTATCTCTTTTCAAGAAACTGCCATGACTGCATACTTTATGGGCCATACTCGCCGCACTACGGCAAAGACGCCCAGCTACATAAAGATAGATAAATTTAATGTCCAGCCACCAACTTGGAGTGCTTCTTACGCTAGTTGGTGGCGTACTTCTGAGGGTTTAGCGGAGTTTGCGGGCAGTATCTCTTCTCGCAAGGCATTAAGCGCTGATTTTCTAGTGCCTTACAGGCTCTTAGCTAGCTGGCTCATTTATCGTGCTCTACTACGCTTTTTAAGGCTCCAAAGGCCGTTTTTGCGCCACTTACTGACGCTAAAACTGCTAGCTAGAGCTTCTTATATACGCCATACTTTGGGACTAATGATGACGCAGTATGCTTACTTTTACTCGATCGAGCTCTCAAACGCCGCAGTTGCGACCGTCATTCAGTACACCGCCCCAGTTCTCATCCTGGCCATCATCTGCCTAAAAGAGAGGCGAGCGCCAAGGCCGCTTGAAATTTACAGCCCTACTCTGCGCGATGCTTGGGGTCTTTTTCCTAGCCACGCACGCTCACATTCAGCTCTTGTCATCTCGCCAAAGGCGCTATTTTGGTGCTTAGTAAGCGCTGTTTGCGTCTGCGTTTACAACCTTGCTCAACAAGGCTAAACGCCAAATATTCCGTAGCCTGACCCTTGGCTGGGGCATGGTGATAGGTGGCGTAGTGCTTGCCTTTATATGAGGGTGTGGGAGTTTGCGGGGCTAAGTGGCACGGCGCAGTGGCTAGCATTTTTTCGCTGTCATCACGCTTGGCACGATATTTGCATTTAGTTTTTATATGACTGGAGTTAAGCTCATGGGCGCCTCGAAAGCTAGCATGATAGCCTGCATAGAGCCACTAAGTGCGGCCTTTTTGGCTACTTTTGGCTTGGGACGAAGTTCGTCTTTTTGGGACTTTTTGAGCTTTGCTCTCATCATATCATGCATATTTTTTACTTTCAAAGAGAGATGATATACCTAGCACAAACTGACACGACAGCTGGCTTTTTAAGCAAGGACTACAAGGAGATAAACCACGCCAAAATGCGAAACGAGGGCAAACCTTGCCTCATCACGACAGCTAAATTAGCGTCTTTACGTGAGCTTGCAAGAGTGCCAAAAATATAATACTTTCATCCGCCGCTCGAGAAAGACGACATTTTTATATCCAAATTTAAAGGCTATCAGGGTCGTAAAGAGTGCGAACATGAGAAAATTCAACAAATTGACTGGCTTTTATCTCGAGTAGCGCAAACAAAAATGGTATGAAATTTGATGAAGCTTTGGGCTAGAAGCGTGGCTGATAAAGTGGTCGACGAGCATTTTTTTGAAGATATGCCATCACGAGTATAAAATTTCAAAGAACAAACTAAAAAGATCCGCTAGTTACTGGCATCATGGCCCTACTCTTTTTAAATTTAAAACGGCTAGATACTTCAATACATCTCTAAATCTACAGCTAGGGGCAAGATCACAAAAGCCCGAAATCTGAAAACAAATTTAACTCGTTTTCTGAGTTTTTAGAGCAAATTATACGATCGACGAGCAAGCGTTTTTAAGAATTAGAAAAATGCGGCTGCCATATAAATCCAAATTTAGCACTGCAAATTGGTGCGATAAAGCCAAATTAACCCAGTGCCATCACAAATCTACCACTAAATTTAACATAACAAAAGTAAAAATTTAAAAGCAACAAAATTACTCCGTCAGAGCAAATAAATTTAGCAAAAGCCAAAACGACTCAAAATGAAAGCACAGTCCGCAAAAACCACTACAATCAAGTGCCTAGATTCTTGATAAAATTGATAGCTGATATTAAAAATAGAAAGATGAGATTTTAAATTTCACTTTAGCTAGCCCTTTGAGTTGGCACCGAGAGAATTGCTAGCAATTTGGATTATAGTTTTGCTTTTTCTTTTTGCGCTCTGTTGGGTCTAAATAGCGCTTGCGAACGCGGATATTTATCGCGTAACCTCGACTAGCTCGTCGTCCTCTATCCACTCTAGCGCACGCTCTAAGCTTAGCTTTTCTAGGCGGTACTAGCTTTGATCGCATCGTCACTACCGCTTGCACGCACGTTTGTTAGGTTTTTGCCTTTTATTGGATTTACATCAAGGTCGTTTGGACGGCTGTGCTCGCCAATTATCATACCCACATAGACTTTTGCCTGCGGATCAAGAAAGAGCACGCCACGATCTTGCAGGTTAAATAGCTGAATAAGCAAGCGTTACGCCATTTTCCATGAGAAACTAGCGCGCCATTTGTTCTGTGCTCGACGGTGCCGCTAAGTAGTCTAAACTCCAAAAAGCTGTGGTTCATAACACCCTCGCCCTTTTGTATCAGTCAAAAACTGGCTTCTAAAGCCGATCAGTACCGCGGCTGGGATCTCAAGACTCGATCCTTGTTTGGCCATCGCCTGTTGGGTTCATAGAGACCATTTCAGCTTTTTCTTTTTGCCTAGTTTTCGATGACTGTGCCTGTCGTATCATCAGGCGCATCGATCACTAAAAAGCTCGTATGGCTCGCACTTTACGTCGTTTATCTCTTTACGATAACCTCAGGTCTGCCAAGTAAAAACTCACTCAGCCCTCGCGGCGCATATTTTTCAGCCAAAATGGTGATCTGGAAGCTCACCACGACCGCTTACTTTAAATTGCCCTCGCCGATGTTTCATGCACTTCATCGCGATATTTGTCTTCATCTCAGCCAGCAAAGGCGCTCGTCGAGTCTTGTTTGACGTGACGTGCTTTGCCCTCAGTGCCTGCTAAAGTGGACCATCATTTACAGAAAATACAACGCTAAGTGTTGGCTCTTCGATATGGAGCGGATCAAGCGGATGAGGGTTGTTTGGATCAACGACGCTATCGCCAACGTCAAGCGCGTCAAAGCCAGCGATCGCTACGATGTCGCCAGTGCCAGCCTCGTTTATATCGAGCTATCAGAGTCCCATAAAAGCCGATGAGCTTTTGAAATTCTACCAGTTGTCTTTCGTGCCATCAGCCTTTGCAAGCATAACATTTTGGTTTTTAGCTATCTTGCCGTTAAAAATCCTCGCAATGCCGATCTTGCCGACGTAGTTGTCATAATCAAGCGTGAAAACTTGAAGCTGAAGTGGGTTCTCGTCGCTACCGCGCTGGAGCTGGCACATGAGCTAGGATAGTCTCAAAAAGTGGCTGCATATCTTTGTTTTCATCGCTTAGTTTTAGCTTTGCGTAGCCATTTTTTCTAGCAGCAGCATAAACGACTGAAAATTCTAGTGCTCGTCATTTGCGTCAAGTGCGACAAAAGGTCCAAAAATTTCATTTATAACGCGGTCTGGATCGCCTGCTAGGCTTATCTATCTTATTTACGACGACGATTGGGCGAAGTCCAAGAGATAGCGCTTTTGACGACAAATTTAGTTTGTGGCATAACGCCTTCTTGCGCATCGACAAGTAGTAAAACGCCATCAACCATCTTAAGAACACGCTCTACCTCGCCACCGAGTCGGCGTGGCCCGGGGTGTCAATGATGTTGATCTTTGTATCTTTGTAGCGAATGGCGGTGTTTTTTAGAAAGGATCGTGATGCCACGCTCTCTTTCGATGTCGTTGCTATCCATTACACGCTCGCCAAAGGTTTTGATGCTCGTTAAATGTTCCTGACTGCTTCAAAAGCTCATCAACCATTGTTGTTTCTTACCGTGGTCGACGTGCGCGATGACGGCTATATTTCGTATCTTTTCCAAATGTTTTCTCCGTTTATTAGTTTGATATTTTTCGCTTTATCAGTTTTAAAAATAGCAGATTATAGTCAGATTTCTTTATACATTTCTAAGCTGATATCAAGAAATTAATTTTTGGAATAGATTTTTGCATGTAAGCGTTAAGTTTTTAAAGTTTAAAGGGATTAAATGCAAGCTTACAGCGAAAAACAACGTAGATTTGCTAGCTCCTGACGGGCTACTAAAAAGCCTGCATCTGCGAAGAGTCTCAAAACAACGGCGAGTTTTTGTCGATGGTTTTGGATGCGGCTACCGAAAGCAAGGCAAATAGCGGTCAAAAAGATCACCGAAAAGGATGTCAAAGAGATAGTCAAAAACTGTTGATATCCAAAAAGAGACGATAGAAAAGGCGCAAAACGAAAGCGTGGCAAAAATTAGCCGCACTTGAAGAAAATTTGGACGAAGATACAAAAATGAGCTCTATGAAAATGCAAATTTCATGCAGCTTTTGCAAGTTTTAAGGATACTAAATGGCAATGAAAAAGGTAAAGTAGAATTTCCAAAATTCAGCGACAAAGATAGCAAATTCTTAAGTGTGCCCCAAAAACGTCGAAGAGCTTAGCAACGTTAAAAAGCGTTGAGCGATCTTATCGACTCTAAGAAAATTTGACCTTGCTCTGAAAATGTCGAGTCAAACGAAGATGTGCCAAAACTAAACGAGGATGTTTAGAAATTGGGCAAGCAGGGGATTTTTCACGCCGATAAAGACGAGGAGAAGCCTTTTTACCTAAAGAGCTAAAACGAGGTCGAGCAAACTATCATCAAAAACGAACCAAAGAGGTCGTAAAAGCTTGATACTTTGCTAAAAAGAGGTCGTGGCAAATCCAACCCAAATGAAGTTATAAGTTAGTCAAAGAAGAGCCTAAAAGCTAGATGATAGTGAAGTAAAACTTGATGATGAGCTTGTGGATGTTGAGCCAGAGGAGCAGCAAAAAGAGCCAAAAGTAAAGGTAAATTACACGAGCAAAAGGCGCAAAAAGCCCCAACTCTTGAGGTCGCTACTCTTTCCAGAAAGAGAGCAGATGAGCGAGGCTGAGCCAAGCGAGGAGACCTTTAGCAGTGACAATAAATCAGAGCTAAATCAAATGGTAAAAGATATCGCAAATAGCGCCAAACACCAGCTTCAGACAAAGGCGGAGATAAAAAGAGCAACGCTACTTTCTCTTCTACGCTAAAAGAGCAGGTGCAAAACTACAAAGCGCCGATCACTCGTTTCAATATCACGCTTAACTCCGCTAGAATTGAGGCGAGGTCGAGATCACGATGGTTAATCGTGGCAATAATTTGCATGTAAAATTTTCAGCTCTACAACAGCTACGATGAACCTCTTTTACAAAACCAGGCTGAGTTTAAAAACAGCCTTGTAAATATGGGATTTACCGAGCTTGAGATGGACTTTCTCAGACCAAAAACCAAAAGACAAGAAAAAGAGAACAAACAAAGAACAAATATAGCTCAAATCAAAACGACGATGAGCGAAAATGCTCAAGCGGAACAAAAGCTTGCTTGAGCTAGTAATACCAAGATATATTTAGGAGAGATTATGGCTTCAGTTTCAGATATAACTACACAAACAACGCAACAAAAATGCTGAGAAAAAGGCTAATGCAAGACAGGAAGCGGCAAATAGCACAGGAACTAATCCCAAATGCACAGCTTGACAAAAGACGCATTTATGAAGCTACTTTTGACTGAGCTTCAATACCAAGACCCGACAAGCCCTATGGATACTGAAAGATGCTAACGCAAACTAGCCAGTTAGCGGCTGTTGGGAAATGCAAGAGAATACAAACAAAAGCGATGAAGGACCTTGTAAATCAGCTAAAATCAAACGCAAACGCCTACGCTATCTCAGCCCTTGGCAAGATGGTCTCAACTGGCTCAAGTGCAGTTACACTAACAGATGAGAAAAAGATGCAAATTCGCGCTTTACTTTCAAAGTCTGACCTTGCAAAACGGCAAGCTAGAAGTGAAAAACGCAAACGGCCAAGTCGTCCGCTCTATCGATCTAAATAACCTAAACTCTGGCGTTCCACAAAGCTCCACATGGGACGGCAAGGACGAGACTAGCAACCAAGTGCCAAATGGCTCTTACAACGTAGCAGTAAGCTACACCGGCAAAGACGGCAAAGAGTACAAGACGCAGAGCGGGCAACTACCCAGTCGAGGCGGTGAGTCTGTAGATGGCAAGGCCATGATGAAGGTTGCTAGGCGAATACAGTTTTCGATGGATAGCGTTAAAAAGATTTACGAGGGCTAAAACGCCATGATGAGAGGTTTTTACAACGTTAGCGGCATCAAGACGCAAAAGCTTTTGGCATGGATGTTTGGTCAAACAACATCTCAAATATAAATAATGTCGGCTTTCAAAGCTCGATACCCTGAGTTTAAAAATTTGATCAACCAAAAGCTTGGTCTCGGCTGGAAGCGGCCCGACAAACGACCAAGTGGGCCTTGGAGCCTACCAAGCAAAGACGACTGCGCTTGATATGTCAAATGGTAGCTTTCAAGCACGGATAACAACTTTGGACCTTACTATTGGCGGCAAGGGATTTTTAGCGTAGTTGATCAAAACGGCAAAAACTACTACACAGAACGGGCAGCTTTGACATAGATGCGGCTGGAAATTTAGTAGATAATAAAGGGGCAATATGACTTGCCAGCACCCTTGCAACTCACCCAGACTACCCCAAGCGCAAACGCTCTTAGAAAATACAGCTAACTTCAAGCACCCACAAGCTACACCGTGGAGCAAGAGGATCTCAAAAGCTTAGGTAGCTGAAAGCGCACAAAAAGCCTATACGGTACCTCATTTTTGTTTATGCCAGCAGAAGCTACTAAAAATATCCAGCCTAAAGGCAACCTAAACTCAAAGCCTTGTTACAAACAAGCAGACCACCGCCATTGACGCGGCTCGGGTACACATACACGCTTGATAATACCAACAAGACGATCTCACTAAACGGACAGATCCCGCTAAGCACGACATCACTTGGTGCAAAGCTGAGCGACAGCGATAGTCGTAAAAGTACAAAAGACGGCGATGAGTAAATTGAGCGAGTTTTCACGCACGCTTGAGGGGCGACGGCGCTGGCAGATAAACGACAAGAGCCTTAAATTTATGGATTTTGCAAATTTAGAGGTAAATGTTGAAGTCACCTCGCTCGTTGAAGTGCCAAACAAAGAGAAACTAACCTCTGACATCTACAATGCAGACGACACAAGAGCTTGGTCACTATCAGTTTAACCAAGCAGATCCCTCGAGCTGGCGACCAGACTATCTGGGACGCGGTAGCAACGATAACTGATGCTAACGGAGCCGTGCAAAATACGGCGATGGGCTCGCTTACATTTAATGGCAGTGGCAGGGCTTGTGGTAAATACACTAACGAGCGTTGGTGGCGTAAATTTAAACTTCGAGGGCGACGGCGATGCGGACGTTTATAACGGCATGACAAGCTCAGCAAACGCTAGAAAAGACTTTTCAACATAAAAAGAGATGGCTACGCTGAGGGGCTTTTATCAAAATACTAGCGTCGATGATCATGGCAACATCATGGCAAACTTCGACAACACTCGTGCATTCCCCGTGGCAAAAGTGGCGCTTTATCACTTTATAAATGACCAAGGCGTGGCAGAGGTTGGCGACAATCTCTGTGAAGCCACAGCCAACTCTGGCGAGCCACTTTTTTACTAAAAAACAAAGCTGGCGAGACTAGTTTTATGGGAGCGCAAATTTCTTTTAGCAAACAAGCTGAGATGAGTAACGTCGATCTTGGTCAAGCACTAAGCGAGGTGATCGTCACGCAAAAAGGCCTACGAAGCGAGTGCAAAAAGCATCACGACAAGTGATGAGATGATACAAACTGCTATCCAGATGAAGAAATAATCCTTAAAAGTAAATCTGGGCGAGCAATCGCCCTATTTTTATAACTTTACACTACTTTTATACCTTTCAAATCCCTAAAATACTTACTTTTCTCTAAATATAGCAATATAATTTTAAGCGTGTCGGTTATAAAATTCATTTAATTTCTTTTTAAGGATTGTCAAATGAAAATGCTATTTTTAGCCCCAGTGCTAGCATGTAGTCTTGCCTTTGGTGCTGATGTGATCGCAAAAGATGCAAACATAACACTTGATGGCAAGATGATCGGTAAGATCGAGGTTTTTAACGCCAGTTGAAGTCTTAGAAAAAGGCGATAAAACGAGGCAAGATCAAGGTTAGTGGCGTCGTGTCGGCAAACTACTTGGCCCAGCTTCAAAGAAGCGTAGAAGATCCTGAAGTTTTTGTAGCTTTTGATGACGAGAGCGAGGCACATTTCAAAAAGTAAAAGATCTTGAAGATGACTATCGGCGAGGGTTTGGTATCAAGTCGATGGCGCTTTTATGAAGTGCCAAATGACGCAGCTTGGTGGCAACCAAAAAGAGCTTTACGCAAAGGCTAAAGAAAAATTTACGAAGAGACCTGCTCAGCATGTCACAGACTGCACGAGCCAAACAGCTTCACAGCTGCTCAGTGGCCAGCAAATTGATCTGGTATGGTCGATGCGAATGGTGTCGCACTTGATGAAACTGACCTAAATTTGAGTGCTTAAATACCTACAACACAATGCCAAAAAAAGTAAAATAAATTTACCATAAGGGAGAAAATATGAAAAAGACGAGATTTTTATAAAATTTTTCTGCACTTGCTGCCACAGCGGCGCAGGCAAATAAGATAGAGGGCGTGACTAAAGACCATTTTTGACCAAAAACAAGACCTTTGAGCGCAAATAGATTTGGGCTATTTTTGGGCAAATACCAACTCAAACCAAATCGTCTCTAGTCGATCCATTTGAGGGCGATAAATTTCCCAAATACCATGAACAACAGCTTGCCAGACCTCATCCAAAACGAGAGCCGCGTGCTCTATCCATACGTGAGAAAGAGCTACCTAAAGGCAAAAGTGCAGCAAAAAGAGCGAGCTTCGTGGCAAAGAGGGAATTGTGCGTGTTAGCTGGGACATGGCCCCTGATCTAGCAGAAAAGCCTTAAAAGAAAAATAATTTCGACAAAGTATGGCCCTGAGAGCATCTACGGCGAGTGCTACTGGTGGGGCGGCAGCGGTAAGATCAGCTGGGGCAGGACTGTTGGTCACAGGATGCTAAAAAGTGCTTGGCGGATATGTCGAAGAGAGTGGCGATTATTCAACTGGAGCTGGCCTTGTCATCATGCCGCACGTCCTAGGGCAACAGCGCCGTTTATGACGCTCCGACAAAGTGGGAGGCTATCGCTAAAATGCTAAAAACGTTGTATTTTGGGGCACTGACCCGCTTGTAACTGGTCAATTTCATGGCAGCCACCAACACATGATGGCTATCTTGGCATCAAAAAGATAAAAAGAGGCAGGCATAAAAACTTATAGCGTTTGCGTCTTTAAAAACGACACCACAAGATACCTTGACTCTGAAGCTATCATCGTTCGTCCAAATACCGACGTAGCAATGATGCTTGGTATGTGCCACTATCTATATGAAAACAAGCTTTACGACGAGGAAAGTTTATCAAAAATACACAGTTGGCTTTTAATAAATTAAAGACTATCTACTTGGCACAACCGACAAAGGTGGTAAAGATATCAACTGGGCTAGCATAGGTGCGGCGTAAAAAGCTGAGGATATCGCTATCAATTTGTAGCAACAGCACTGCAAAAAGAGCCCAGCGTCATCATCGCAGGCAGGTCGCTTCAAAGACAAGATCACGGCGAGATGGGCTTTTAGGGCATCGTAACGCTTAGTGCGATGCTAGGTCAGAGTAGGCAAAGAGGGTCTTGGCTTTGAGTTTAACCTCAACTACTCAAATGGCGCTACAGACAAGATCAGCTCCGTCACTAAAAGGCATCAGCACTAGCATAAGCGAGAAATACGACAACGTAGATGGCGCTCCTTGGAAGAATTTAAAAACGTCACCATCCCATCGTCAAGATCGATCGAGGCTTTGCAAAACCCCTGGCAAAGAGATGACTATGACGGCTCAAAGATCAAGCTACCACATGAGGTGGCCTACATGGCGTCTGGATCGATGTTTACAAGGCATCAAGACGTAAATAACGCCGTAAAAGCGTGGCGTAAATTTGACACCGTAATAACAGCTGGAGCCATTTTTGGGACAAGCACAGCAAAAACTAAGCGACATAGTCTTGCCAGTAGCCCTTGAAGTCGAGAGAAATGACATCAACCAAAGCGTGCCTACAAACGAGTCACATCGTGGCTTACAAGCCTGTCGTAGAGCCTATGGGCGAGAGCAGGAGCGATTACTGGATCTGCTCACAAATCTGCAAACGCTGGGGCAGAGAAGAGGTCTTTACAGAGGGCAAAGATGAGCTTGGCTGGGCGAAAGAATTTTACGCAGACGCAGCTGAGCAAGCTAAAGGGCATAAATGTCAAGATGCCAAGCTTTGATGAGTTTTGGAAAGAGGGATATGTTAGATTTGAGCAAGATGACGAAGCGAGCAGATACTACACAAGGCTTAGTGCTTTTTAGGAAAATCCTCACAAAAACCGCCTGGGCACGCCATCTGGTAAGATAGAGCTCTACTCTCAACTATCGCTAAATCGGCTACAAAGACTTTTGCGCCACACGTTGCTTGGATCGAGCCGTTTGAGTGGCTTGGCAGCGAAAAGCCAAAAAAGTATCCATTTAGCGTCACAACCCCGCACTCAAGATACCGCCTCCACTCACAGCTAAATAACTCAATAATCAGAAACTACGCTGAAGTATGCGCTAGAGAGCCAATGCTAATAAACGTAAAATGACGCCAAAGCAAAGGCATCGCAACTGGCGACGTGGTGAGAGTGTTAACGACAGGGGCGAGTACGGTCGGCGCGCTTGTCACTGACATCATCCCAGAGCACGTCATCGCCATATGCGAGGGTGCGTGGTACGATCCCTGAAGTGCTGAGCGAAAAGAGCCTTTGCAAGCATGGCTGCGATCAATGTCCCTAACTCGCGACAAAGGCATCTAGCATCGCTCAAAGCAACTGCGGACACACGATCCTCGTGAAATTTAGAAAAATATAAAGGTGAGATCAAACCAATCACTGCGTTTTTCTAAACCAAAATACAATCTTTGCCTAGATTTATAAATTGGCCCTCACTTGGGGCTAAATTGACATATATTACTGCTTTAAATCTGCAAATAGTTAAGTTTAATCGAAATGATTCTAGCCTCTAAAAACAAAAATATTTAAACAAGCTACTTGCTGAGCAAATCTACTCAGTAGGTGCAAATTTGGTGGTTATCACTTTTCGCCTAATCGTGGTGGTAGAGGTAAATCAAGCCTAAACGACTTACAGGGTGGTCGTCAAATTTCTATGTTATTAAAAATTTAATGAGAACATATCAGCCGTAACTATCCCCCATATCACGAGGGTGCTAGAACATTATGACGCATTATCCATGAAAACATACTTTTCTGGTAGCCCTAAATTTACTGCTTCCGTTGTAAAATTTGATCTCTCTACTCTTTCAAAACACAACCTCTAAAAATTAAGTCACAACAACCATTTTAGCCATAAATCTCTATCTTGTTTAGTTTTTACCAACCATAAATAAAAATGCTCGTCTTTACTAAATAGATTACTACCTATACTACAAATTTGAGCTTATTTTATTGTTGAAAATCAGCAGCCTCCATTCAAATTTTAAAGCCCAAATAACTAAATTTGAATCCCTAGATTTTTAAAATTTCGGTCAAATTGCAATAACATGAAATTAAGCCCTCACATTTATTGCCACAAGCCGCGTAAGAACATGCTTGCAAATAGTTCAAAAATTCATTACACATTTGGTATTTTTCTCACTTAAATATCAAAAGGTTTAAAAGCAAAAATAGCTAAATCAGTAGTAATAATATTTCCTTATCTTATCAGGGTTTATAGTTGGCGCCGCCTAGTATCGCAATCCACCCAAAGCATTACCCAGTTGCCACAACATCTATCACGTATATTCACATGATGATCATGTCGTTATCACGTCCCCAACACCAACCATCTCACCTTGCAATTGCTCTTTAAAATATCTAAAATTTGACTTACTATCTAAATTCACCACCATAATAGCTTAACGACACAGACAAAGAATAGTAAGAGCTACTTTAGCGCGATATTAGCAGCAGCACCTACGCTCTTAGTATGCCAGTAGCATTGTTACAAAAAGCTGCCTCATATTTGCAGCCAGCCATCAAAGCTACAGTTTATTTCAGCCATATCTTCTTATAACTCCCACGCCGCTTATACTCACTAAAGCCAAAATGCGCTATCAGCGCAAATAGCAACTCATAAAAACAAACCTTCTCGCATCTTCAAACAACACAAAAATGGCAACCTCAACACTACCGCGCTCGCTTTCGTTTTTCTTATCATCTCTTTGTTTCTAATGGCGTAAATTTGGGGAATTTTTGGTCTATAAATTTTATAAATTTAATGCGATCATTTGATAAATAAAAATTTTTGCTAAATTTCTGAATAAATAAATTTAATAAAATCAAATGAAAATCGAGGTTTTTGTAAAGTTGAGATGGATTTAAAAAGATGGTGCGGATGAGAGGACTTGAACCTCCACGCCGTGGGGCACCAGATCTAAGTCTGGCGTGTCTGCCACTTCACCACATCCGCACAACAATAATAAGTGGTACGCCCATCAGAGTTCGAACCTGAGGGCCTACGGCTTTAGAAGGCCGTTGCTCTATCCAGCTGAGCTATGAGCGCATAAAGTCTTTCAAGTGGCGCGCCCGATAGGAGTCGAACCCATAACCTACAGATCCGAAGTCTGTCGCTCTATCCAATTGAGCTACGAGCGCCCAAAATGGGGTGAGTGATGGGAATCGAACCCACGACCCTCAGGACCACAATCTGATGCTCTAACCGACTGAGCTACACTCACCATTTAACATGGTCGGGGTGAAAGGATTCGAACCTTCGGCCCTCTGGTCCCCAAACCAGATGCGCTAACCAGACTGCGCTACACCCCGCCTGAGTCGTGTTTGTAAGTTTATGCCACTACCTCATTAAAAAGTCGCATTCTATCTAAAAAAATGTTATTGTTGTCAAGAAAAATTAGTTTTGGACTTTATTTTTTATAAAAATTTCAGAATTAAGTGTGAAATTTTCAGACTTTAAAGCTTTTGATAAAAATATCTAGCTAAAAACGATGCGAACAGCACTAAAACTGATATGAGCTGGCAATGCTCCTTGTGCTGAGCTTTATCATAGTCTGACTAAAGCGCTTAGATTCTGGAGCTTCCCAAAGCTACATAAGCCTTGCTCGCTGATATCTACTCCCAGCAGCTTTGGTCTGCAGCAAAAGAGTACAATGAAATGCACTTTCGTTTTTGGCAAAAAGCCAAGATCACCAGAGCTATCTACAACCCCAGCATTTGTCATCTCTTTAAATTTAACTTTTATTGTTTTGTAGTATCAAGAGCTAGTTTGCCTTGTGATACATAGTAGGCATTTATATCTTGTATGGCAACTGCTATATCTGATCATGGACTTTTGCTAGTGCTGGCGTCATCTCTGTGGCGCTTATCCTTGGAGATAGCAATAGCTGCTAATACGCCAATAATAACTATTACAAAGATGAGCTCTATCATAGTAAAAGCTTTTTCATTACTTCATCCTTGAATTTGAAGTTGCGAGATTATAACTGAATTTTTATAAATGAAGATAAATCTCTGAAAATTAAGTTAAAGAAGAGTGGCAAGGGAATTTTCCTTGCCAAAAATTATATACTTTTTAGTATTTTTATACCCATACCGACTAAGCGTAGTTTGACTGATCTTATTGTCATTGTAACAATTAATGCTTTAACTATTTGCTAAACCTGGTAATTCCCAAACTTTTTGCACAAAGATCAGTTGCTGCCTATAGTTAGTCCCTATCTCTCGCTTGTTGCATTTCAGTACCTACTGATCAAACACGTGTATTTACTTTTTATTTGTACTGGGCTTTTTACGTTTGACATTTCTAGAAACATCGCTAGCAAATTCACCTTGTGAAGTGTAATAAGAACCCAAATCAGCAATAAGTGTTTGTATGTTTGCAGCAGTTTTTAGCTATCTCTGCATCATCCCTTGTTGCAGCTAGTCTTGGTATAGCGACTGCGGCTAATATACCCTAAAAATCACGATCACGAAGATCAACTCGATCATTGTAAAACCCTTTTTCATGGTTTCCTCCCTTGAAAATTATATTTGAGCGGATTATACAACATTTTTTTCAAAATGCAAATAAAAAGCTCAAATTTTCTTTACAAATTAGCCGATTTGGTAGATATAAAAATAATTGAGTTATAATTATGCGGTTAAAAAAATATGGAGATTTTTATGAAAAGATTTTTATTTTTGTTTGTTGGTATCTTTTTGCACAATGATGGCAAGTGAGACTTTCGAGCCGGTACTCACATCAAAATACGACGAACAAAAAGGCTCACATCGGCAAGAAGCTCTTTTTTGACAAAAGGCTAAGCCCCACTGAAAACTACTCTTGCGAGACCTGCCACAACTTATACTGGGAATTTAAGCGGTACAAATTCATCTTACAATAGCCAAAAAGGCAGTTTTTAAACCCGCCAAGCGTGCTAAATGCGGCGTTAACGTACATATTTTTACACTGACGGCAGAGCTAGGAGCCTGAAAGATCAGGTGAGTGAGTCGATCAGTCTAGAACTGAGCTGAAATTCAAACAAAGATGAGATAGTAAAAAGGTAAAAAAAGCATAGGCGAGTATCAAATTTTGTTTGAAAATGCCTATGAAGATGGTATAAAATATAAAAAATATAGTAGATGCCTTGGTAGAGTTTGAAAAGGCGGTGCTTAGCGTGGACTCGCCGTTTGATGAGTATATGTCTGGCAATGAAGATGCGGTAGATAGTGAGGCTAAAAAAAGGCTTTGAGACTTTTAAAAAGATCGGCTGTGTGGCTTGTCACAATGGTAGAAATTTAGGCGAGAATTTGATGCAAGACGTCGATAGAAAAAGACCCTAACAGAAAACAGACGTCTTTTGCGCGTGCCATCTCTTAGAAACGTGACTGAGAACAGCTCCATATCTTAGTGGCGGCAATATGAATGATCTAAAAGAGATGATAAGATACATTAGCGCCATGCAGCTACAACATCCGCTCAGTGATGAAGAGCTGAGGGACCGATTATAATTTTTGCAGACGCTAAATGGCCGCAGACCTAGGATATTAAATGAATAAAAAGACAAGTAAATATCATCCTCATCGTTTTGGCCGTAGTTTTTGGATTTGCCTCTTTTTACATATATAAAGGCAAATAAAGCTGTTGGCGTAGTGAGTCGATTAACGACACGGTTTTTAAAACCTTATGCTGCTAGATAATGAGCTAAGCTTTAGCCTAGAAAATAACGTCTTTCACCTAAACTACGACGATGTCAATAAAGAAATTTGAAGAAAGTTTCGACCAGAAATTTAAGCCAGCTTGATGAGCTAAATGGGGTCATGCAAATTTACATCAAGAGAAAAACGCTAAATTTCTAAAGAGCATACAAGATAATTTTGTAAAGAAAAACAAAGGCTCATAGATAGGGTCAAATTCCTGCTAGCTCGTCGATGGCTGCTTATATATTATCTGGTGAGCATGAGATAGATAGCGACAAGAGGCTAGAGCCGCTTGATCCGATATTTCACGCGATAAGAAGCTCGGCCATCATAAGCAAGAAGCTCTTGATGTAACAAAAGAGCAGATAGAGAGGTTTAAAACTACTTATAAAAACGACGCAAAGGCTACTTCGATCCTAGAAAAAGCCTCGCGCGCGCTTGAGTTTGCAATGGGACTTAGTAGCATAGCAAATGGACTCAGCTGATATAAAACTTGGAAAAGTTTTAGAAGAATTTCTAGAAAAGAGAGCCTAAGATCATATATGTCGATGGTGCGAAAATATCATGATAATGCAGGGGCTTTTGTTTTGTCTGCTTTGTGCTATTTTGCGTATTGGTTTTTACCAAGCAAGGATGATGTTAAAACAGCTAAAACAGATAAAAACTTCTAAAAAGCTACGGTCGATACAGCACACAGCTCGGTAGTCTTTTGCGATAATAGCAATAAAGTTTATATGTAAACAAGACTTTTGAGGTAAAAAAACAGGCTATCAAACTAAGCGAGGTCGTTGGGAAAAAGACCCTAAAATTTCTAAAATCCTATATGCACCAGATAGCTTTTATGCAGAGATAAAAATGCCATAATAGATAAGAGCTCTTGGGAGAGCGACGAGCTCGATAGCAGGGACAAAGCAGCGAAATTTTACTATATGAAAAGGTGCGTTTTTGCGCCGTTTTTCTTTGAAGGAAATCTCGAAGGCTACATGGCTATCAAGCTTGACCGCACAAAAGAGATAGGTATGCTCAATGAGCTAAAAGCAAAAATGAGCAGATAAAAATTCAGTCTTCTATCGACAAGCTAACTGGCTTTGGCAACTACTTTGCGCTGACTGAAATGTAGAGGCAGATGGGATACTGATCTGCATAACCATCAAAAACTATAAAATGCTTAGATTTTTCTACCAGACAAAGGTCATCAACGCCATGCTGCAAAAGCGGTGGCAAAACACCCTAAAACTCTGCGTAGATACCTACTCGGTAAATGCTGAGCTGTTTGAGGTTTTCAAGACGATGCGTTTTATATCTGGTATCAAGGCGATGACATCGTTAGAGATATAGGGTTTTATAAAAAGAGTACTTTAACTTTAATAGGATAAATATCGAGATCGATGGTAAATTTGAAAAACTTGCCTGGCATTAAGATAACTCTTGGCGTATCCTTGCCAAACGACACGCCTCAAACAGACCGCCTCGTGCAGTCTATCCTAGCCAACCAGCAGGCAACTGATAGCGGAAATGAGATATATTATTACCCTAGAAAACGACGCGATCGAGATGAGATACTACAAAAAACCAGCTCATCACGCAGCTCATCGAATACGCCCTTGAAAATGACACGGTTATCGTCGAGTGTCAGAGATTTTTCAATGTTCGCGAGGATGAAAAAGAGGCTAATTTTCACGAGGTCTTGGTGCGTATCGTCGATCAAAATGGCAAGATCCGCTACCCAGGCGAGTTTTTTAGAGATCGCGATGAAGACGCAGCTTTATGTGCATATAACAAAAAGGGTTATCGCGCTTGCCTTTTGATCTAGTCAAAAATATCAAATTTTTACATTTTTCTATCAACCTCTCAAGCTCTGACCTAACCGACCCTAGTGTAAGAGAAATTTTGAGAAGCTAGAGAGCTGTCCCTGATCCAAGTAGAATTGCTTTGAGATGCTTGAGGCAGAGAGCTTAGCGACTACGCCATGGCAAATGGATTTATAAAAAGGGCAAAGGGCTATGGCTGCAAAGATATCGATAGACGACTTTGGCTCAGGCTACTCAAACTACTACCGATTTTAGAACTGATATAGACAATATCAAGATAGATGGCTCTATCATCAAAAAGCTACCAACCGACGAAAAACGCAAGGGTTTTTGGTTGAAACTATCGTTAGCTTTTGCAAAAAGACAGGGCTATAAGATCGTGGCTGAGTTTGTGAGCAACGAGGAAAGTTCTAGAGTATATAAAGAAAATTTCGGGAATTTCATACGCACAGGGGATTTTTACTAGGCAAAACCGCACTCAAATGTAAATTTGAGCCTTTTGGCTGGCTGGTTTGCTTGGTAAATTAGAACTCTACTTCAATCTGCAAATTTGAAAAATTTAAAATACAAAATGGATCAAGATGTTGAATTAACAAAATTTCTAAAAGCTTATGTGGATAAGATTTTGACTTTTAGAAGTGGTGACCCATACGAGACTCGAACTCGTGTTACCGCCGTGAAGAGGCGATGTCCCTAACCGCTAGACGAATGGGCCACGATCGGTTATGAAGTTGGGATTATATTACCACTATGCTTAAAATTACATTAAAAAGGACAAAATCTTGAAAAAATTTTTCACTTATTTTTGCTTTTTGCTCTATTTTTACTGGCTGTGTCGCTACAAAAAAACACCGCAAAGCTCGCAAGCCTTTTCAGGTAACGCTCTTTTCACCGATGATAAAGATAAATGACGTCGGCTTTTTTCACGAGTACAAAAAAACGAGCTAAATTTCCCGAGTTATAGCTCTGGCGTAAACACCGCAAATATCCGCATAAAAAGACAAAATTTGCGTAAATGGCGCCTGCTTTAGCAAGAGTGAATTTAATGAAGAAAATTTTTTTCTAGCGCCACATTATGAGAGCATATTTGAGGAAGTTTTAAAAGAGAGAAAATTTACGACGCCAAGGGCTTGACGGCCACTGAGTGTGGTTTTTAGTCAAGATATAAGTTCTTATTTTTATAAAATACGAAGTTTGCGATAGCTACGTCAAATTATCGATAGCAAAAAAACAAAATAAGAGTGATAATAAAAGAGTTAAAATGAGATATATCGGAGCTCACGTAAGTGCGGCTGGAGGCGTCTTTAACGCACCGCTAAATGCTGCAAAAATAGGAGCAAACGCCTTTGCACTTTTTACGAAAAATCAGCGCCAATGGAGCGCAAAAGAGCTAAAGTAGCAGCGAGATAGAGCAGTTTAAGCAAATGTAAAAGCCTCTGGCATAGTGCCAAAGCACGTCTTGCCACATAGCAGCTACCTAGTCAATTGAGGCCATCCAGACGAAGAGGCAAGGGCAAAGTCCTTGGAAGCCTTTGTAGACGAGATAGAGCGCGCTAGCAAGCTTGGGCTAGAGCTTTTAAATTTTCCACCCTGGCTCGCACCTAAAGCAAATAAGTGAAAAAGAGTGCTTAGACAACATCGCTACTTGCATAAACGAGGCGCTAAAACGCACAAGCGGCGTAAAGCTTGTCATAGAAAACACAGCTGCGCAAGGCTCAAATTTGAGGTTTTAGCTTTAAGCAACTAGCCTACCTAATAGAGCACACAGACAATGAGAGCAGAGTTGGCGTTTGCTTTGACACATAGTCACGCATTTGCCGCTGGCTATGACCTGCGAAGCAAGGAGGCCTACGCCAAGACGATGGGCGAATTGATGCGATCATCGGCTATACATTCTATCTGGCATGCACCTAAATGACGCTAAGCTGGACTTGGCTCGAAAAAGATAGGCATGAGAGCCTTGGTAAGGGTGAGCTTGGCCTTGGGGCTTTTTGAAAATATAATAAATGATGATAAAATAGGTGAAATTCCGCTAATACTAGAGACGATTGATGAGAGTATTTGGGAAGATGAGATCAGAAATTTAAGAAATTTGAGAGGAAAAAGATATGAAAAAGTGCTTTTTAAGCATCGTTGCGACTTGTTCATTATTAAATGCTGGCGGATATAAAGTACCTGAGCAAAGTGCTGACTCTTTGGGACTTGCAGCTAGTAACGTAGCCTTTAGTTTTGGCGCTGATGCGGCTTATTTTAACCCGGCAAATATGATGTTTTTAGACGGACGCCACCACGTTGAGAGCACGCTTGGTTGGTTTCATATACATTCTCTTGATTTTTAAAACAGACAGTGGCAAAACCTATAGCTCAAAGAAAGGTGACTCACTAGCTGGCACATTTAGCTTTGTGACGCCTGAGCTTTTATGAAAACTGGAAATTGGTCTAGCTCTGGCCGTGCCTGCGGCTGTTGGCATCTCGTGGGAAGACCCAGAGACGGCATTTTACTGGAAAGAGATTTAAACTGCAAGTCGTCGAGCTAAACCCAACCGTGGCGTACCGCATAAATGACAAAGCTTGCCGTTGCTGTGGGCGCTAGAGGCGTTTATACAAAGGGTAAGATAGCTAGCGACTTTGGCGTTGGGTATAGAGAGATACAAGGCGATGCGATAAACTACGGCTACAACGTCGCTCTCACATATAGACCTATCGAGGAGCTAAGCTTTGCAGTGACCTACCGCTCAAAGGTAAATTTGAGAGCTTAAAGGCCACACGGATGCGGACTTTTAAAAGTGCCTTTAGCGCCTATAAGCTATCATGGCAAGACAAGAGTTGAGATACCACTGCCTGCGCAGCTCGTGCTTGCCACTGGATACTAAATGTAGCGATTTTACCCTTTTGCTAGCTTACGAGAGGACTTACTGGTCAGTTAAAGACTATGACTTTGAATTTGGCGACAAGACAGCAGTTCATACAGGTTCTCCACTTGAGTGGTGCTTTCAAAAATTAATGGACGATCCAGTCGTTAAAAAAACGCAAAAGACTCAAATACATATAGAATAGGCCTTGCCTACGACGTAAACGAGAAGCTTAGGCTAATGGCTGGCTTTTTCTTACGATGAGGATATAACCAGCAGTAACCACACTGGACTAGAGCTACCAAACACAACTTCTAAGGCATACACAGCTGGCTTAAAACTATAAATTTACAGATAATTTAGAGGTGGCATTTGGCTATGTCTATCAACACCGCGACAAAAAGCGCGCGACAGATATCGCAACAAGTACTAGAACAAAAATGTCAGGAGAGTTTGACTCTGGTAAAATTCAGATCGTCGGAACAACATTTAAATACACCTTTTAGGGCTAAAAATGCAATACGAATATAATAACTTTTACGAAAATGTAACCAAGGTGGCAAAAGAGAGCCCAAACCAGATAGTACTTTTTGAAGAAAAAGAGAAGCTAAAAGTACCACGAGCTAAAGCAAAATGTCGATAAAGTGGCGGCTTATTTGCAGCTTTGTGGGGTAAACTTTGGCGACAAAGTGGCTATGGCGGTTGCAAACTCGCAAGAGTTTATCATCTCATACCTTGCTATCACGGCTATCGGCGCGGTTGCAGTACCGATGAATACCTTCTTAAAAACGACAGAGCTGAGTACATCATAAATGACTGCGGCGCAAGGGTGCTTTTTCGCCTCTAGCTCGCTAGCAAAGGAGCTAATAGCCCTAGCGATCTTGAAAATTTACAGAAAGATCATCTGGATCGGCCAAACACCAAAAACTTCAAAGTGCCTCAAAAGAGGATTTACAAACATTGATGAAGAATACGGCGAGAGCGCATATCTCACCCTCAACACCGCAGGTCTCAAAAAGAGGAGATGGGTAAAAGGCTACGAGGTCAAAAATGTAAATTTCACCGAAGCTCTAAGCCACAAATACACTCTAAGCATCACAAAGTACCCTAAGATAGACGATCTCATGCACATCATCTACACCTCAGGCACCACCGGCAAGCCAAAGGGCGCGATGATATGCTATAAAAATATCCTATCAAATGTAGTCGGCGCACACGAGCGCTTTTAAAGTTAAAAAGCGATAGATTTATCGTATTTTTACCGATGTTTCATAGCTTTACGCTAACGGCGATGGTGCTTTTGCCGATATTCTCAGGTGCTTCGATGGTGCTTATAAAGTCGGTTTTTTCCTTTCTCAAACGTGCTAAAACAGGCTTTACTAAAGCGAGTCACCGTATTTTTGGGTATCCCAGCTATATATACAGCCATTGGCAAGGCAAAAAATCCATGGTATTTTAGATGGTTTAACCGCATAAGGCTATTTGTAAGTGGCGCCGCTCCGCTTGCTAAAACAAACTATCGATGACTTTAGAGTGAAATTCGCGCGCGCAACGCTCGTTGAGGATATGGCCTTAGCGAATGCTCACCGATCGTGGCGGCAAATTTATTTGACAAGCAAAAAGCTTTTTAAGCGTCGGTCCCTGTAGCTAAATGGCTATGCTGTAAAGATCGTAAATGACGAGATGATGGAGCTTCCAGTTGGTCAGATCGGCGAGATCATCATAAAGGCGACTGCGTCATGCAGGGGCTACTACGGCATGCCAAGCGTGACTGACGAGACCATCATAAATGGCTGGCTAAAGACTGGTGACCTCGGCAAAGAGTCGATGAAGAGGGCTTTATCTACATCGTTGATCGCAAAAAGACCTCATCATATCAAAAGGCATAAAACATCTATCCTCGTGAGATCGAAGAGGTCATTTATAAGCTTGAAGCGGTCGAAGCAACCGCAGTTATCGGCGTAAAAGACGTGCACGCAGACGAAGAGGTCGTCGCCTTCATACAGGTAAAAAGAGGGCATGGACCCTAGACGAGAAAAAAAGTAAGAGAGCATCTAAAGAAAAAAACTTAGCAAATTTCAGAAATTCAAAAAAAGTATATATTTTTGCCGAGGAGCTGCCTAGAAACGCAACTGGTAAGGTGCTAAAAACGCGTGTTAAAAAGAGCAGATAAAGGATAGAGTAGTGAAATATCTGCTTGATTTTTCTAAACCAAGACCTCAAAAAAGCAAAATTTACGAGCTGATAAAGTGCGGAGACGAAGAGGGAGAATTTTAAAAATATCTAAGCAAAGCCTACGTGCAAGGAACAGCTAGTATGAGCGTTTATGAGCTGCTTGGAGCTGTTTTTGGCACGCAAAATGACAAAGCAGCTTTTATACCTTAAATTTATAAAGAAAATTTGCTGGGTAGTGGCTGGATAGTGCAAAACTACAGCCTTTTTAAAATGCCGGAGAGCCCGCAAAAAGAGCTCAAGCCAAGGGTTACTTTCGCTACTTCACTCTGAAATTTCACTCTCAGCTACATTTTTAAAAATCCTAGAAGATGGCAACGCTGACATAAGCCTGCCAGAGCAAACAGCTTATGAAGATCATTTTGGAATATTTAAAAGATCAGTTTTTAAAGATAGAGCTCTACTCAAAGGCTGCCATTTTTGGCGATGGCTCAAATGACGCTAAAAAGCGCATAAACGAGCAAATCTTCTGAGCTTACAAAGCGGATAAAATGAGCGCGTAAAACTAAGCAAGATCAGCCTAAAGATAGAGCAAATTTCTAAAGAAAAATTCACTTGATGAAAAAAAGAACAGATCATATTTTTAGCCCTTTTTAAAAAGAGGAATACGCGGGCGACTTTGAAAATGGTCGCGATCTAAACACGCTTGTTGGGCTAATAAGCAAAGATGAGCTTGAACGCATCAAAAATCGCACTCTTTTAGAGGACGGCTCAAGGCTCATCGAGGGCGCGCTTATCGACTACGACGAGGGTTTTAAACGCTTATGGAAACGTTAGCAAGAGCTTTTTTTATAAACGAAGAATGTTTGCAAAAGCATAATGCACCCAAAAATGACAAAAACAGCAAGAAAATCAAGATCGAAAACTTAGTAAAAGAGCAAGAAAATTTTCGAGCTAATAGAGCCAGTAACGAGCCTAGAAGACGTCGTGCTAAACGAAAAAGACAAAGCAGCTTTTAAGCACGATCCTAAAAGCAAGTCGATAAAAAAAGTGCTCGCCAGACTTAGTAGTTGGGGCATAAAAACTAGGAAAAACATAGACTGCTAAGATCATCTTTTACGGCGAGCCTGGCACTGGTAAAACAATGAGCGCCGTTGGCCTTTGCAAAGAGCCCTAAAAGAAAGCAAATTCTAAGCTTTGACTGCTCAAGCATTTCTAAGCAAATATGTCGGCGAGGGCGAGGCAAAATGTAAGGAAAATTTTGATACTTACAAAGGGGTTAGGCAAAAAAAGCGGTAGCGAGCCGGTGCTCTTGCTAAGACGAAGCCGATCAGTTTTTAAGCACGAGAGTGGAGAGCTCGAGTGGGGCTGAGAAGATGCATATCAAATGCAAAATATCTTCTTAGAGCAGATCGAGGCGCTTTGAGGGCGTGCTGATCGCTACGACAGATTCTCTACAAAGCCTTGACGTGGCGTTTTTCTGAAGGTTTGACTATAAGATCGAGTTTAAAAAGCCTGATTTTTAACGGCAGGCTTGCGATCTGGCGTAAATTTCTGCCCTGAAAATGCGAGCTTTGAAGATGGCTTTAGCGTAGAAAGGCTGGCTGAGTTTAACCTAAGTGGCGCACAGATCGTCCTTGCGCTAAAAATACGCCTTAAAAGTTGCAATAAAAGATGATGGGATTTTTACCTTTGAGGGACTTCAAAACGACGATAGAGCGCGAGCTAAACTCAAGCTTTGGAGAAGATAAAAAGATGGGATTTGGCTATTAGCTTTTCCCATAATTTATAATTTGACTTTTGCGCTACAAAAAGCCACTGATGTTGATGAGAAATTGTTTTTCACTCAATAAATTTGAGACGAGTTTTAGCCGCCAAAATCATAAAAAGCATGAGCTAAACTCGAGGCTTTGGTGTGGATAAAAAATAGCGACTTATGCGAGTAAGAAAATTTGAGCTTTATGGGTCAAATTTATATTTTTCACCTACTTGATATAAATTTAGCTCGCCTGCTTGCTTTTAAATCTCGTAGGGCTCTCGCCGCAAAAAGCCATAATATAGATGTTCTGCTCGGTATAAACTAGCTCGCTCGCTCTACCTAAATTACTACCAACGCCTTTGCAAGCGAGTAGTTTTTCTCAAAAGCTTTCAAATTTTAAACGTAGAGCTGTGAGTGCCATTGAGACGTTAATGTATGTAGTTTTTGCCTTTTGCTTTGCTATCTTTGCTACAAAAACCGCTTTTTCCATAAAGATGTAGAGTTCAAAAACTTAAAACTCAATATTATTTTTATAACCTTTGTAATTTGAAATTCATCTGCCACACAACAGCTATCTGGACGTCTAGCATGCGTGATTAGCAAGTTTATTTGTACTACCAAACACGACAAAAAGCCATTTTACCACTCAAATTTAAAAATCAAAAACCAAAAATGCCTTTAAAACTTTGTCTATTCAAATTTGTAGTTTTACTAAAAACCCTCTAATTTAGAAATTTTCCACTCCATAGCAGCCATTTAGGACATCTAGCATATACTCACTCACGCTTTTTAGTTCGATATAAAAAGCCCTTCTACTCCATTAAATTTAAAATGCTCTGAAATCTTGCCATTTTTACAGTGCTCCGACAACTCTTGCAAAATATTTTAAAGTTAGTAGCCAATTGGCAAAAGCAAGTAATTTTTCAGAAATTTACTGATTGATCTTATCAAGTATCTTCGACCTCTTCAAGCTGCAAAAGGCCCTCTTCTGAGCTTTGTTTTTAAGAAGCTCTCCATAAAGTCTTTCTTCGATATCGCAAGGTCAAGCTCCTTGTCGCTGCCCTTTTGATATGCGCCGATGCGAAGCAAGACCTCATTTTTCTTTTTAAAAGCGAGTAGAGGCGCTTAAATTTCATCGCATTTAGCTTGTGTTCTTTGCCGATAACGTCGCCCATGACACGTGAGGCCGAGTTTTGGATATTGATAGGTGGGTAGATGCCAAAGTCCGTTAGTTCGCGGCTTAGCACGATGTGGCCGTCTAGGATAGAGCGGCTTTTGGTCAGCTATCGGGTCGCTCATATCATCGCCCCTCGACTAGCACGGTGAAAAACGCCGTGATACTGCCCTGCCCTCCTCTTTGCCGGCGCGCTCCATTAGCTGTGGCAAGAGTGTGAGCGAGCTTGGCGGATAGCCCTTTGAGGTCGGTGGCTCGCCAAGCGCAAGAGCCGATCTCACGCTGCGCCATCGCAAAACGCGTCACGCTATCCATGATGAAAAAGCACGTCGTTGCCCTGCTGTTTGAAGTATTCAGCCACGCTCATCGCACAAAATGCACGTACTTTCGCACGAGCGAGCTGTCATCACTGGTCGCTACGGATGATGACCGTGCCCTCCAGGTCGCCGCCCTAGGTTTTTCGATAAATTCAGGCACCCTCACGGCCACGCTCGCCCATTAGTGCGACTACTTTTATGGGAGCTAGCGTATTTTACGATCATGCCCATGAGGGTTGATTTACCCACGCCTGAGATCCCTGCAAAAATCCCCAGCTTTTGCCCCTTTACCGCAAGTAAAGTAGCCCATCTATCGTCTTTATCCGACGCTAAAATGGCTCGTTTATAAGCCCCTTTTCATCGCATCTATCGGCGCTCTCGCTGATCGGCATATAATCAGCCGTATCAATCGCCCCTTTTGCCGTCAATGGGCTTCGTCAAATGGATCGACCACGCGACCAAGCAAATTGGCCCCACCGGTATGCTCAGTACCTTGATCGCTCTCATAGACAAAGTCACCTATCCTAAAGCCCTCGACAAAGCCAAAATGGACTGATATAAGCGCCATCTGTCTTTATCTGCGTGACCATGCCAAAGGCCGTTTTTACTCTTGTCTTTTGCGACTATGCGCACGATGTCGCCGATACTTGGGCGAAGTCCGGTGATCTCTATCGTGGTAGCTGTGATCTTTGTGATGACATGCCAAAGGTATTGAGAGCTTCACGCCCTCTTTAAGCTTTCGATTATACGCTCTAAACTCAAAAATGCGTTTCCCTAGGGCAATTTATCAGCGAGGAAAAACTCTCGCCCTTGTGTCTGCGTTTTTATAAAGCAACCCCTAAGCGCAGAGGTCGTAGTAGTCGAGTTTATCTTCTCTACGCCCCTCATCTCAACGCACATATGCCTGGCCTCGACGACGACGCCAACGCCTTTTTGGAGCGATCACGTCCTCAAGCGCCTTTGCGATCTGCTCGGTCATCTGCTCTTGAATTTGTAAGCGTCTGGCAGATATTTACCATGCGTGAATTTACTAAGGCCAACGACCCTTGCCATTTGGGATGTATGCGACATGCACACGGCCAATTATCGGCAACAAATGGGTGCTCGCAAAGGCTGTGAAAACTCGATGTTTCGCATTAAAACCATCTCGTTATTTGAGCTAGTAAATAGCGCGTCACCAAGGACTTCTTTGGGTCCTGATCGTATCCGCTAGTTAGAAATTTGAAGCTTTTATAAACGCGCTCTGGGGGTTTTGATAAGCCCCTCTCTGTTTGGATCTTCGCCGATGATAGTTAGCATATTTTTAACCTGAATTTTCAAAACTCTCTTGCATGAAATTTTCTCCATAATTTTATCGCCAAATTCTACGTTAAAAACGCCTTTTTATATCTATAAAGACTTTACAAATTTACAATGAAATAAGGAAAATTCTGCTATATTTTTGGGCAAAGAAATCTGTATTCATAGAAAGGAATTCGATGGAAATCAAAAATCAAAAAGCTCTAGATAGCGTAAATACCCCAGCGTAAGCACGACTGGAGTGCAGATGCTATAAAGTCTAGCGTAGAAAAACTAGCAGCAGCAAAAACTATGAAAGTAGATGGCTTTAGACAAGGCTCATGTGCCAGTCGCTGTCGTGCTAAAACGCTGAGAGAAAGAGCTAACAAACGACGTTGAGCAAGATGTCTTGAAGAGATGTAGTCGAAGAGGCTATCAAACAAGCAGGGCAAGAAAAAAATGACGACCTTATCAGCGAGCCTATCGTTTCAGAAATTGACAGAAAAGATGACAAGATCGACGTTGAGCTAACAGTTTCATTTTAAAGCCAAGCGTCGATGCGAGTGGCTATGAGAGCTTGATACCTGAGTTTTTCAAACCCACGTGTTTTGAAAAGATATCGATGAGAAGAAAAACTGAGCTTTTAAAAATGAGTAGCTCCGCTTGAAAAAGTAGAGGGCAAAAGAGGCCTCAAAAGTCGGGCGATTTTTGCTGGGAGATTGACTTTGAGGGCTTTGTTGATGGCGTTGCATTTGAAGGTGCAAGGCTGAAAACTACGTGCTTGAGATCGGCTCAAATCAATTCATCCCAGGCTTTGAAGATGGCATGGTAGGCATGAAAAGCTGGCGGCGAAAAAGATATCGAGGTTCAATCCCCCAGAAAACTATGGCGCTGCACATTTAGCTGGAAAAGACGCTGTTTTTAAAGTCAAACTTCATGAAAATTCAAGAGAAAGATCCCTGAGAAAACTAGACGAGAGAGATGCTAAAAACTATCCTTCCAAAACGAAGAAAAACCAACTGAAGAGCTACTTGAAGAGCGCATAAAACAGATTCCCAAGAGAAAAATTATAAACTTATAAAACGAAGAGCTAAAACCAAAATTGCTGAAGCTGCGGTTTGAGAAGGTAAATTTGATGTGCCAAAATATCGTCGAGCAAGAGATCGATATGCAGTTTAGAAACGCATGGAGCACATTTACTCCAGACGATATAGGAAGAATTTAGAAGACAAAGATGCTCTAGCTAAAAACGTGACGAGTATAGAAAAGACGCTGAAAATAGCGTTCGCCTAACTTTCATCATCGATGAGCTAGCTCGCGTAAGAGGCGTGAAAGTGAGCGATCAAGAGGTCGTTCAAAGCGATCTATTTTTGAGGGCGTATAGAAGCGGCCAAGATCCAAAAAGCGCACCCTTCGAGATGTACCCGCAACCAAGGCATGCTTCCAGCTATAAAGATGTCGATGATCGAAAGAGAAGCTATTTAGCAGAGCTTTTCAACAAAGAAAAAAAGACGAGAAAAAGCAAGCAAAAAGAGAAGGCTGAGTAATGAGCTATTACGTTCCTGTCGTAGTTGAAAGAACTAGTAGAGGTGAGCGAAGCTATGATATATACTCCGTCTTTTTAAAAGACAGGATCGTTATGCTAAGTGGCGAGATAGAGGGGACGGCATGGCTCGCTTCTATCGTCGCTCAGCTGCTATTTTAGAGGCTGAAGATCCAGATAAAGATATCTACCTTTATATAAACTCACCAGGCGGCGTGATAACAAGTGGCTTTAGCATATATGACACGATGAACTACATAAAAGCCAGATGTTTGCACGATCTGCATCGGTCAGGCTGCTAGTATGGGTGCATTTTTGCTAAGCTGTGGCGCACCTGGCAAGAGATATGCACTGCCATTCTCGTATCATGATACACCAACCACTTGGCGGTGCTAGAGGACAGAGCGACTGATATCGAGATACAAGCTCACGAAAATTTTTACGTTTGAAAGAAATTTCTAAATGGAATTTTCGGCAAAAATACAGGCCAAAAGCTAAGCAAGATCGTAAAAAGATACTGAGCGCGACTTCTTTATGAGCTCAGCAGAGGCTAAAGAATACGGACTTGTCGATAAAGATTTTGGAGAAAAGTTTTAAATAAGGCCTAAAGTGATAAAGATGAGATAACGCCCCAGAACCAAAAACGAGTTGAGACCAAAACATTCCATTAAAAAGAAAAGGCAAAATATCTATAAATCTTTCAGAGGGTGTTTTAAACGAACTAAGCGGCGACAACGTCCCATCTACGCCCAAATAACTACTCTATCTATTTTTGAAAAGATGCTTGATAATCAGCCTGAAGAATTTAGAAAAGAGATCGGCGATATCATCGTGGCGAAATCTCGAAAGCTCAGTACCAACAAATGGCAACATCTCTATCGAAAAAGAGATCAAACAAGGCTTTTATCCAGATAAAAGGCATGCTTCAAGCAGTTGTGCTAATCTATAAAAATTTAGAATGTTATGAGAGGCCTAGTGCAAAAGCGCATGGAGGCACTTAAAAACAAAACACCAAACATGCTTGCTTTGCAAAAATGTCCTAAAGCGCTTTAACCAAGACCTTATCAAACTAAAACGACCTCATGGATAAACATCTCGATGTCATTAAAATAAGCTATGAAGAGATAGGCAAGATGTTTAAAACCATCGGAAGAACAATCTATTTACGACAAGCTATGAGGGTTTATAATAAGAAAAATTTCTTTTCTAGCCACCATCCAAAGTGAAGTTGAGGCTGTTAAAAGAGATACAACTACAATGCATCGTAATAGTCAAAAGAGTAAAAATAAATCTACAAACCGCGTCAACAACCTAAAAGAGCGAAACAATATGCTTAAAAAGCATGTCGCAGCTTCTTTTAAGAACTTCACGTAGGAGCGATATAGTCGCACACTACGGCGATGGCTGCTTTTGCTATAGTGATGAAATACACTGATGAAAAGCGGCACAAAAGCAAGCATGTGCGAGATTTTAAACATGCTCTCATCTATGCCTTGGAAGATCGACAACGAAGAGTGCAAGCTCAGAAGTGCAGATAGTCTCAAGCATGATCTCAAAGACAAAGAGCACAGAAGAGCTGCTCTCACGCACTCTGATAAAGCTAGAGACCAACCAAGACCCTAAATGAGCCACTATTTTTAGACGAGAAAGCAGAGAATTAGTTTTGATCCTAGAGTTTTATCCTATCCAAATAAAAACTTTATGAAATTTCAAAAGAGGTCGAGGTTTTTCGATGAGAAGCTTCACAAACTTCTTGATGATATGTATGAGACAATGATCGCAAAAGAAGGCATCGGTCTTGCAGCCATGACAAATGAGGCGTTGCAAGAGAATTTTTCTATCACATCAAATAGCCAACGAAGAGGGTGTGCAAGATAAAGAAAAATTTAATCGAGATCATAAACCCAAAATTTGAGCTACGTGAGGGCGAGTGCGTCTATCAAGAGGGCTGCCTTAGGCGTGCCTGGCTACTATGAGGGATGTTAAGCGAAGTGAGGTCGTTAGCATCACATTCAAGACCGCTTTGGCAAAGAGCAGACCTTAAAAACTGATGGGCTACTAGCTGATCGCTATCCAACATGAAAATGACCATCAGACGGACATCTTTTTATAGAAAAATGAGAGCTTTAAACAAACGCAAAAAATTCGACAAAGGAATACAAAAAGCAGAGAAAAAGACATCATGAAGTCCCTAAAATGTGCTACTTGCGGCGACTGGACTAAAGATCATTGATGTTGAGTCGATCTTTCTCGTGGACTTCTGGCTTTAGTATCGTGGGTCTTGCAAGCACCAGCATCAAAGAGCACAGAGCGTGTAAAGGCGGCACTTTTAGCGCTCGACTTTGCCTTTCCAGCTCAGAAAAATAACCATAAATTTATCCCCTCAGACCTGCGCAAAAAGTGGCTCACATTTTGACCTAAGTATCGCACTTCTCATCGCTCTTCAAAAGGCAAAAAGCTTAGAGAAAATTTTTTGTTTTTGGCGAGCTTGGAGACTGATGGAGCGTAAAAAGCACTGCAAATTTGTTTTCGATCCTACTTTTTTTAAGCACGCAGAGTGCAAAAAGTGCATATCTTTAGTGCCTAGTGAGATAGCGACCAAAAGCCTCGATGATCCCAAATTTAGAGGTTTATGGCGTTAGCACACTAGAAGAGGCGATAAAGTTTTTTAGCGACGCAAGAATTTGCTAAAAAGCACGCACTTTAGCGCCACGCACGAGCTATTTTTCAAATGTGATGAAAGTTGATGGCAAAAGATATGTTCCAAATTTGAAACTACGAGCTTGATTTTAAGGACGTTTTGGGCCAAGAAAGAGCCAAAAGAGCCTGCGTCATCGCAGCTGTTGGCATGCACAATATCTTATTTGAAGGCAGCCCAGGCAGCGGAAGAGCATGTGCGCAAAACGCCTGGTTTATATCATGGCACCACAAAGCCTAGAAGAGGTGCTAAAGTCCGCCGCCTACCGCTCGCTAAACCTGCAAGATAGCGAATTACGAAAGCACTAGAGCCTTTCGCTCGCCGCATCACACCTCGACAAAAAGCTCGATCTTTGGCGGTGGCTCAAACGTCGCAAAGATCGGTGAGATGCACTTGCAAATGGCGGAGTGCTATTTTTGATGAGTTTCCCACACTTTCCTAAACAGGTGATAGAAAGCCTCAGAGAGCCACTTGAGGACAATCAAATCCACATCGCAAAGGGTAAATTCAAAAAGTGACTTACGAGACCAGATTTATCTTCGTAGCCGCACAAAATCCATGCCCTTGTAGAGAGTTATTCTCCCGCAACCTAAACTGCAAATGCAGCGAAAATGAGATAAAAACTACAAAGCCGAAATTTCAGCCCCAGTGCTTGACCGCATAGACTTAAAAGTCGCCATGGACGAGAGCTCGCCAGATGACAAGGCAAGTTAAGCTCGCAGCAGATGAGCGAGATGGTCTTAAAAGCCTTTATCTTTCAAAAGCGTGCTCAAGACTGAGCTAAATGGCAAGCTTTAGTGACGCGCAGGTGGCTCGATTCGCATCTAAACGCCGAGGCAAGTGAGATTTTACAAAAGGCCGCCACGAAAGTACAACCTCTCTCAAAGGGGCATAAAAGGACGCTTAGAGTGGCTAGAAGCATCGCAGATCTTGATGAGAGCGAGCAAATTTTTAAAGCCCCATATCCTAGAGGCGCTTAGTTTTAGGGCATAAAATGAAAAATTTATATTTAGACACGAGAGTTTTGGACGAGCGAGCGAGCGAGAAGGTGGCTTTAGCGAAAGAGATTTTAATGGAAAATGCAGCCACAGCCATAGCAAATTTTCATCCGTAAGAAAATTTAAAAAGGCAGAGAGGGTGCTTGGCGTTTGCGGTGGCGGAAACAACGGCGCTGACGTGCTTTGTGCTTTAAGGATGCTAGAGGGCGAGTTTGAGTGTCGATTATCCTAGCTAAGCCAAAAGTTTAAAGCCACTAGCCGCCAAACAGCTCGAGAGAGCTAAAAATTGCCGGTGTGCGTGAGAGCAAAGATGTAGAAAAATAGCTTAAATAGCGCAAAATGCGTCATAGACGGGCTTTTTGGCTCAGGGCTAAATAGAGCTTTGGATCGAAAAGTTTAACTGGTCTCATCTCGAAAAGATAAACGCTAGCCCTGCTTATATCATCGCTTGCGACGTGCCAAGCGGGCTAAGTAGCGATGGCAAGGTGCTTGGCGCTTGCGTAAAGGCAGACACTACTATCACGATGGGAGCTAGAAAACTAGGTCTTTATAGCGACGTAGCAAAAGACTACGTTGGCAAGATAAAGGTCGCTACTCTTGGCGTAAGCTCGCAAAACTACGAGTGCGAGAGCGACTATCACTTTGCTTGAAAAATGTGATCTCATGCATTCCAAATAGAAAAATCGAGTGCGTAAATAAAGGGCGACTTTGGCCACGCATTTTATCATATCTGGCGAGCACGTGGGAGCTAGCAAGCTTTGCGCAAAGGCGGCATTTGCCTTTGGGGCTGGGCTAGTTAGCGTGATAGGCGAGCAGAGTTTCATTTACCAACGCATATCATGCAAGCTAGCAAGATAAGTGAGAAAATGAACGCTGGAGCCCTTGGTATGGGGCTTGGCAAAAAGGGCGTAGAAGAGCTTGAGGTGCAAGCGTACAAAAGGGCAAAAAGCTTATTCTTGACGCTGATATCTTTTACAGCCCAAAAGTGCTTGACCTGCTAAGCGAGAACTGCGTCTTGACACCTCATCCAAAGGAGTTTTGCTCGCTTTTAAAAATTTGCAAAATAGCCGATATAGATGTGCAAACCTTGCAAGAAAACAGACACGCCTACGCAAAGGCTTGGAGCGAGAAAGGTAAGGCTGTTCTTGTGCTAAAAGGGAGCAAATACCATAATCGCCAAAGACGGGGCAAAGTTACGTCATGCCTTATGGCAAAAACGCGCTTGCAAAAGGCGGCAGTGGCGACGTGCTAAGCGGTCTTGTGCTAGCACTTTTGACTCAAAACTACGAGCCTCTTGGTGCTGCTATCTCAGCCACCCTAGCTCACGCCTTAGCCTTAGACTACGGCAAAAACAGCTACGCGCTAGAGCCAACAGACATCATCAAAGGAGTAAAATGCTTTACGAAAAAGATAGCCGTGCTTTTTAGCGGCAGTGGCTCAAATTTGAAGCGATACTTAAAAAGTTCATAATCGATCCTAACGGCGTAAAGATCGAGGTTTGCCTTTGTATCTGTAACAAGCCCGGTGCATTTGGCATAGAGCGAGCTAAAGAAATGTGGGCTTGAAACGACGATAATAGAAAGTGCTAACGAAACGTGAGGAATTTGACGCTGCTTTTGGTGGAACAAATTTCTAAAAAGTGGGGCGGATCTTACGGTGCTTGCAGGCTTTATGCGGATACTAACGCCAGTTTTTACGACGCAAGTAAAAGCTATAAATTTACATCCCTTCTATCCTACCGCTTTTTAAGGGCGCGCATGCGATAAAGGAGAGCTTTGAGAGCGATATGATGATAGGCGGTGTGAGCGTGCACTATGTGAGCGAGGAGCTTGATGGGGCAAACTGATCGCGCAAAGGGCATTTTGAGCGCGAGGGATGGCATGAGCTTGAGGCTTTGAGGGAGGCTAAAAATCCACGCCATAGAGCATGAATTTCTGCCACAAAGTATAATAAAGAAATCTTAACAAAGGAAAGTACAATGTTTGAATGGTTGAGTTCGCTAGAGGCGTGGATATCGCTACTTACGCTAACTGGCTTTGGAGATAGTTTTAGGCATAGATAACATCATATTTATCGCCATTTTTAGTAGGCAAACTGCCGCCAGAGCAAAGGGCAAAGGCCGCATTTTAGGGCTTGGCTTTGCGATGATCACTAGGATCATCCTGCTACTTTCGCTATTTTTGGATAATGAAGCTTACAAAAGCCGCTCTTTAGCATAGCGAGATATCACCATCACAGGGCGCGATCTAGTGCTCATAATAGGCGGTCTATTTTTGATAGTAAAAATCAACCATGGAGATACACGCAAACGTCACTGGCAAGCACGAGGAGGCTCACGAGAGCAAGTCTCATCCAAGCTTTTTGCGACTATCATCGAGATAGGAATTTTTAGACATAGTATTCTCTCTTGATAGCGTTATCACCGCAGTTGGCATGGCTCAGCACATCGAGATCATGATACTCGCCGTTATCATCGCAGTTGGCGTGATGATGTTTGCCTCAAAGGCGATCTCTGAATTTGTCGATAACAACCCAACGATAAAAATGCTCGCACTAGCATTTTTGGTGCTAGTTGGCTTTGCGCTCGTGCTTGACGGCTGGCGTGCATGTGCCAAAAAGGCTACATCTACTTTGCCATGGGCTTTCTCGCTGGCGGTTGAGTGCATAAATATCTACGCTAGAAAAAGGGCTTTACGAGAGCAAAAATAAAAATGTGAGCCAAAATGCAGATAAAAAAATTTTAGATCACATCGTGATAGTAGTAAGCGACGTTGAAGAGGCGCTTAAATTTTTACTGCGACATTTTTGGGCATGAGCTATCACGAAAAGGATGGGCACATTAGCCTGAAATTTGGCTCACAAAAGATAAATTTACATAGGTTTGAGGGTGAGTTTTTGCCAGCGGCAAAGCATCCCAACAAAGGGCAGTGCTGACATTTGTTGATAGTTGAAGACGAGATAGAAGACGTGCGCTCGGAGCTTCTTGCAAAAAGGCGTAAAGATAGAGCTTGGCGTAGTTAAGCGAAACGGAGCTCTGGGAGCAATGAAGAGTTTATACATTTATGACTTTGATGGGAAATTTGATAGAACTTAGCTCGTATATAATCTAACAAGAAGGCAGCTTTGGACCTACTAAAAGACCCGCTAAAAAGGGCTCATCGTCTCGCTTTCGCTACCAGCTGGCATCGGCGATGATGTTTAACACGCTTTACAACGTCACTGGCACATTTTTCGCCGCTAAAATTTTCGACCCTAGCAGTGGCTGGTATGTCGATGAGCTTTTTGCTCTATCTAAGCGTCGTTGGCATCGGTCTTGGCTTTGGCTCGGCACTCACCGCGCTAATTGGCAACAGCCTTGGTGCAAACAAACCAAAAATGGCTAATTTACGCCTCAAAACGGCATCATCTTTTGTGCTAGTTTTTTGCCCTTTTTATGGGGCTTTGTGGCTATTTGCTAGCAGCCCGATTACTAGTTATTTTAGGAGCTGATCACCACTACATCAACGAAGCGCTTGACTACGCTGGCGTTATCTTTCTCGCCTCGCCATTTTTTTCCTACTCATAAAAGTCGCTTAACGGCGTTCTTGTCGCGCTTGGCGATACGAAAACCCTACCGCAACTGGCTATTTTGTGGCCTCTTTTATAAACGCATTTTTGCTATCTAATGTCTTTAGCTTTTGGGTCTTGGCGTAAAAGGGTATCGCTCTAGCAACAGCTAGCGTGCAGTTTTTAGGCACTGATCTACCTCTTTTTAAGGTTAGAAAAACAAATGATGATCGACTATAAAACTTTAGGCTACTTTCATGCCAACTTTAACCATCTGGGCAAAGATACTAAAACAAGCCTTGCCAGCTTGCCTAAACTACCTCTCGATGTCGCTTGGCTCGCTCTGTGCTTTTTAAAATTTGTGAGCTTTTACGGCGTAAATGCAGTGGCAGGTTATGGCGGCAGCCCTAAGGATCGAGCAAAGTAGTTTTGCCAACCATCGGCATGGCAGCTGCAGTGCTGTAGCATCGTCGCTAGAAACCACGGCGCTAAAGACTTTCAAAGAAGCATGCAGTGCTACAAAAAGCTCGCTACTTTTCTTGCTTTGGCTACTGCGCTTTTGCCTGCATTTTTATAAGGCTTTTTGGCGAGAGCGCGATCAGGCTTTTGACAGCACGCCAGCCGTGCTTGAGGTGGCGCAGCTCTACCTTGGCATAAACTCACTTGCATACGTGGCTTTACGGCGTTATCAACGTCTCAGGTAGCACCTTTGCAGGCGGTAAAACGCCCAGTGGCGATCTTTTTACTAAATGGCTTTTAGACAACTCGTACTTCAATGCACGCTCTTTTATGCGGTGGTCTTTTGGCTGGGGCTTGAGATCAAATTTATGTGGCTAGCGCTATTTTTTTAGCGTCTATTTTACGGCGATCTGCTTTTTGTTCTGGACCTTTAGACAGCTAAAAAGGGCTAGTAAATTTCAGCTATATATCTTACGCAGTAACGTTTCAAGGGTTTTAGAAAAATACTCAAATTTGGTAGCAAGTAGAAAAGGCAATTAACAAACTTAAACAGATCATCAAAGGCACTTAAGAAAGCTAGACCTTAAAATACACGTGAAGAGTTAGCGACTATCGCTTGGTCTGTTTGCTAAAAAGATGGCGACGAGTTAATAATCCTGCTTTCTAAATTTTGCATAAAAATTAGACGAACTACAGCAAAAACTGAAAACTACTTTTAAAACTCAAGAGAAAAGCCAAAAACTCTTAATGGCTAAATTTAGGGCTCTGAGGCTTTTAAATTTAAAACAAAATGCAAAAAAAGCAAAAGTGAGGGCGACCAAGATGATACTAGCTCCGCCTGTGAGGTTAAAATAAAAGCTTATCACAAGCCCGCTAAAAGCAAAAATGACTAGAAAAATGGCTGAGATAAGCATCATTAGCCCCAGTCTTTTTGGCGTAATTTGCGCTATATAAGGCGGTATGGTAAGTAGTGCGATGACAAGTATTAGCCCCACCACGCGGATCGTAGCCACCACGCAAAGCGCCATCATACAAACCAGCAGATAGTGAAAAATGTCGTATTTACGCCCGCTTAGCCTTTGCAAACTCCGCATCAAAGCTGATCGCCACAAACTGGCGGTAAAAAAAGCGCGATGAGTAGCTAAAAACAAGAGGTCTAAAACGCTCATAAACGCGATATCTGTGCCGCTAACTGCAAGGATCGAGCCAAAAGATAGCTCATAAGATCGGCGTTATAGCCAGGCGTTAGGTCGATGAAAATGATGCCAATCGCCATGCCAATCGCCCAAATAGCGCCTATTACAGAGTCGATGTTTGTCTTATCTTTTTAGCGTGATCGTGGCGATGATGAGCGCTAAAAAGTAGCGAAAATATGCTCGCTCCAAAAAGCGGCTCGAGCGAGAAGAAAAAGTGCAAAGCCCCTATGCCGCCATATGCGCCGTGTGCGATGCCTCCAGCGATGAAAGTCATCTTGTTTATCACGACAAGCGAGCCTATCATGCCGCATATTATGCTTACTAAAATGCTCGCACATAAAGGCATTTTGCATGAAATGAACTCTGAAAATTTCACTCATTTTCTCTCTTTAAAATTTAAAACATTGCTCTTTGTTTTTTCGCAGCCACACTCGCCAAGTGCGATCTCAACATCACAAAAATGGCTATGCGTTCTAGCTAGATGCTCGATCAATTCCCTCTTTGCAAGGTTTTCATGCGTTTTATGAATGTGTAAACTTTACTCACGTAAGCGATCTTTGTAGCGTAATTTAGCACGATATTTAGGGTCGTGACTAACTAAAACCACGCCAACGCCGCCTGCGTTTATCCCATTTGTACATTTCATACCTTTTCAGCCTGCCCCTTTGTGTCGATGCTGGCTGTTGGCTCGTCTCAGGATAAGCACTTTTGCGTTTTGCACAAAGCGCCCTAGCGATATAGACGCGCTGCCTTTGACCGCCACTTAGCTCTGCCGATCCTCGCGTTTTGCAAACTCACTCATGCCAACCTTTTCAAGGGCACTTAGCGCTAGAGCTTTTTCATCTTTTGAGTAAAAACCAAAGATTTTTATCGATTAGCCCCATTAAAGACAACTTCTAAAACCATCATCGGAAAGCTTTGATTTGAGAGAGAAATTTTGCGGCACATAGCCTATAAAGTTTACTAACCTCGCTTGGCTCTTTACCAAAGAGCTTTATCTCGCCGCTTTGAGGCTTAAGCAGCCCTAAAATGAGCTTTTAAAAGCGTGCTTTTGCCACCGCCATTTGGGACCGATGATCGCTAAAAACTCATCGCTACTATAGTCCAAGTTAATATCTCTAAAACGACCTGCCTATCGTAGCTAAAGTTTAAATTTCTTATCCTAATGATATCTTTTCAAAACAGACTCTTTTGCGTAAATGTCGTGATAAAAAATGAAAAAGTCCAAGCCAGAGCATAACGCTAAGGGCTGCAAATTCCGCATAGATTTTTAAAACCTTTTTAGCTTAATGTTTGTGCTGATCTTTGCGCCAAAAACTGCCGCTACAAAATATCACCACGCTCATGCCAAGCGCCATAAACAGGCCACTTATCACGCCTGCAAAGGTAGCTACCTATCTCATTTGCCAGCACAAAGACTAGTATCGTGCCAGGACAGGGCACAAAGAGCCGCAGCGGCCGCCACTAGCCACTCCTCTTTGCTTTTTGGCTTTTTAGTAGAGCAAACTTGACAGCTACAATCACTTTTAAATTTTGTATTTTTACTCAGCTCTGAGTTCAGATTTGAGCTAAAAATATGAAATGTAACCTCTTTTTGTTTGAAAAGATACTTTAACCTTTTTAACGAGCATAAAATATCGCTACAAAAAGATCACGACTCCTGAAAAACGCGGTCGTTATGCTAGCAGTGTCTCTCTGTGAAGTCGCTGCTCACCTCACGAAGCAGCAAAAAGCTAGCAAAGACAAAGACAAATGCGCCCACGACGTGCAAAAAGCCGATCTTTAGCGCAAATAAAAAGCGCTCTTTGAGTAGCTGCCACCAGTTGCGGCAAAATATGAGCTAGTTAGCACCTTGCCATGGCCTGCTCCTGCGGCGTGCAAAAAGCCATAGCCAAAAGGATATAAGAGCTAAAAAAATAGCATCGTAAGCGGGCTTTTGTGATCCACGCTTCGCTAAAATTTGCTTTTAGCCTATCAAAGCAAGCTTAGGCTTGTTTTTACCACAAGGTCAATTTATCCTCGTCGATCTTATCTATCTCGCTTAACTTTAGATCAGGCGTGCTTACTGCTGGCTCTTTTAGTAGCTCTTTAAGAGCTGGCTTCTCGTTGTGAGCAATCGCCGCTTCCCTGCTTGAAAAGGTAAAAAATATCAAATTGAGTTTGAATTTGGTATCGCCCAGAAATCGCTCACCCAACCGAAAATGCGTCGCTTTTGCGTGAATTTAAAGTTAAAATAGCCCTCTTTATCCTCTACATCGACTGATACGACAAGGCCGTCAGCGATCACTAATTGTCTTAAAACTTACATCACACTTTAAGCCTACCCTCGTCAAAATAGAGCTTATACTCATTTAAATTTAGCTCGATTTTTCGTGGCATTTTTCGTCTTTGTAATAGTACTCAATGTCCGTTAGATAGTGCCTTGGCACGAGGTAGTCTAGTAAATTAAGCGGATCTTTCTAAGCTCTTTTTCGTCTATCTTTTCATCTTGATTGAGATCGAAATTTTGCTTCATCAGCTCTGAGAAATTTTGCGAAAAATGTCCAAAGTAAAAGGCTATTTGCGTGATGTTGTTTTTCGTGTGCGACACATTTCGCCCCAACATGAGCTGTGGGGCTGTAAAAGCGAGCATAGAGCACACCCGAAGGCATTTATGGCTAGTAGGCAAATGACGATCAGGCGTGCTAACATTTTTATAGGCTCTTAGCGAAAAGTACCAGCCGTTTTTTCATCTCGGCTAGCCAGTTTTCAGGCAGTTGGTCTATCGTGACGACCTTTGCGCCAGTCTCTTTTTGCGATCAAATTTGCAGCCTTTGTTGGGAATTGTGGAGCTACGAAAATGACCTTTACACCATGCTCTTTAGCCTCTTCGATGAGCTCTTTTAGCTCAGCTGGCTTTTGGCTCTTTGCCCTCGACCTCGATAGCGATCTGCTCTAGGTCATAGCGCTTTGCAAAGTAGCCCCCAAGATGGGTGATATACGATAAATTCGCGAGTTTTGACATCTTTTAGAGTTTTTGATAAAGCCATCAAGCTCGTCAAGGCTAGCTTTTTAAATTTAGCCAATTCTCCTCATAAAGCTTTTGCATTTTGCGGGAATTTCTCTATTAGCGCCTTAGCGATATTATCAGCTTGAGTTTTTACCAAGATAGGGTCAAGCCAGATGTGCGGGATCAAGGCCGTCGTGGTGATGATGGTAGATCATGATGGTCGTGAGCGCCATGGTCGTGGCCTTTGTGCTCATCTTTATGTTCGCCCTCGTGCTTGTGCTCGTGGTGCTCATGATGTTCATGCTCCTCGCTCATAGCGATCTTTTCGATGCCTTCCCTGTGTCTTTACGATGCGTAAAATCTTTTAAACGTCTTTGAGAAGCGATCAAGCCACGCGTCCTCAAACTCGATGCCGATAGCAAAGTAAAGCTCGCTCTTTTCAAGCTCCTTCATCTGCTTTGGCTTTTGGCTCATAAGTGTGCGGATCAGCCCCTTTGCCAACCATCGCATTTACGCTAAGCGTATCTCCAGCGATCTGCTCGACAAAAATTTCGTCGGCGGTATGCTAGTAGTCACAACCGGCTTTGCAAAAAGAGACAAAAGCACAAACAGCTAATAAAACGATAATTTTTCTCATTATCTCTCCTTTAAAAAAATAATTGCGAAGTTTAGCAAAAATGCAACTTGGTTGCAACCAAAAGTTCAAAAGCCTAAATTTAGCCTTTTTCTTTTTAAATATAGTTTAAATCTTTTAGCGTTAATATACGCAAAAATAAAAAGGGTAAAAGATGAACGCGAGAAATTTCCTAGAAGAGCACAATATCAAGGCTACGACGCTTTCGCATAAAGCTTGTTGAAATTTTGCAAAACGCCAAAGCACCGCTAAGCTATGATGAGTCACAGTACCCTTGACGCAAACAAAGACGACCTTTTATAGAAGTATGGAAATTTTCGAGAAAGGAAAAATCTCGTCATAAAACCGAAAACAACCACAAGAGCTACTACGAGCTGGCAAATGAAGCCAAAGCCTACTTCATCTGTGACGTCTGCCACAAGGGTGACAAACATCGATATGCCCCGCCTAAAACGTCGCTAAAAATATCAAAAGTGCCGTGATAAAGGGCGTTTGCAACGAGTGTGGTCACGAGTAAAGCGCGATGATCTCGGCTGGGATCGCTTTTGGGCGGTTTTCTCTAGGTCGATATAGACAAACTCGGTCTTGCCGAGTGCTATCACTTCGCCATCTTTTTTAAACTCAAAATATCTGCTCGAAGTGGCCTTGCCCATCAGCCTGCGTGTAGGTGTGAATATCGACCTTATCCATCATTTTTACGCTCTTTTATATACTTGATCTCATTTTTCTAATGAGCCACTTTCACCCCTTTTTATACTGCGCCTCGACCGTGTCGCCAACAGCGGCAGAGTGGGCAAATGCGGCCTCTTGCATAAGCGTGAAATAATAGACATTATTCATATGTCCGTGCATGTCTATGGCTTGTGGCGGGATGATGACGCGATATATAAAATCTCTCATTTTTAGCCTTTTTTGCTAAAAATTATAACCAAAAAGAGGAGCTAAAATGCAAAAATTATGGGATAAAAAGGCGTCAAACTACCAAAGATTTGACGGCAAGATCAGCGCTATCCAGCGACAGATTTATGCAAAGCTTTGGCTTGGGGAGTAGACTTTAACGGCAAAGATATCTTTAGATATCGGCTGTGGCACGGGCGTTTTGGAGCATATTTTTATCAAAAACGGCTAAACATATAACAGGCATTGATAGCTCAGAAAAGATGATAGAAATTTGCAAACGAAGATGCAAAGAGATTTGGCGTGATAAATTTAAGTAGCGAGGTTTGCTCGTGGAAGAGTGAAGCCTGTTAGACACTTTGATATCGCTATTTGCACGATGAGCCCAGCCATTGCAAAGCGACTGGGACTTTGCTAAATTTCAAAACTGTGCCAAGCAAAAGCTCTATCTTGGCTGGGACAAGCCTAGAAGCTCTGACCTGCTTGAGCCATTTTTTGAAAACAGTTGGCCGCACGCTCTCGCAAAAACGTTGTAAATAGGCTTGAAGCGTGGCTAAATGAGCAAGGCATCGCCTACAAAAGTGAAATGCAAACGAAACTAGGATCGCTAGACGAAGCGTGCAAGAAGCTGCTGAAAATATCTGCTGGCACCTTGAGATAAACGGAGCTAAAAACTACGATGAAAAAGGCGGTTTTAGCGATGTTAAAAAGAGAGATTTGACGGGCGAGTTTATAGATGAGAAAATTGACTCTCAAATGAAGCTTTTTTTGTCTTTTAGAGCTTAAATTGAAGCAAATTGCTGCCGATCGCTAAAAAAATGACGCCAAAGATGATGAGCTGCAGCTCCAAAGTGCCAGATACTCAGTATCTCGCCAGCATAAAGTAGCCCATTAGCCCAGCAGAGACTGGCTCTAGGCAGAAAAACAAGGCCGCTTTGCTAGCGGATCGTATATCTTTGAGGCGATCGTTTGGACAAAGTAGCAAAAAAATGGTGCCAATCACCGTCGTGATAAATATCGCTATGAAAAATTCTCTATCAGAAATTGGCACGATACTGCCCCTGAAAAAGCGCAAAAACATGAGCGAAAGCATGGGCATTTATGAGAAAGACCACAAAGACATAGCAGATAAAGCTCGCTCTTTCTTACAAAGTGGCCATTTAGCGTCAGTGTAAAGTGCGTAAAAATATGGCGCAAACAAGCGCTAGTGCCTCGCCAGCCCAAGTGCGAGCGTGGCTCCCTTAAGAGCCAAAGCCCAAAAGATAGCGATGAGTGCGCCTAAAAATAGCAAAAATGCTTATCTTATTTTTAAAAACACTCGCCGCTATAAAAGGGACTATCACGCACTCAAGTCCCGTGATAAAGGCGACGCTCGAGCTAAATGTGAGCTTTAGGGCATAAGTCTGCGTTGCAAAATGACAAAAACAGCACCGCGCCAAGGATAACGCCGTATATCACGCTCTTTTTGTCAAATTCTTAGCAAATTTAAGCGCGACAAAGCCCATAAATATGGCCGAGAGAAAAACCGGCAAAAAAAGCATGACAAAGACGCCATTTGTCTTTAGTGCATTTGCCATGGGTAAAACAGTAGCGCCCCAAACGACAGCAACTACGATAAGAGCGATGTCGGCTTTGTTTTTGAGCGGTCAAAATTCTCATTTAAAGATCGAGTCAAACACCTTCTTGCCGCTATCTAGGGTTTAAAGCCGCCTCTTAGCCCCCTTTTTCCTTCTCGCTCATCACGTTAAATAGCCCATCTAGCGTCTTTCTCGTGATGTAGGCGTTTAGATCCTCGCCCTCATCTGGCACGTACTCGCTTGCGCCTCGATTCAGCTAGGTTTTTTTACTGATTTTATCGTTTCGTTGTTTTTGGCTGAGTTGCCGATGAAAGAATTTAGCCCATTATAGGCAGTCGCAAAGCCATTATCGCTCATCATCTTTTTCGATTATCGGCGTAAATGCCGCCTTTAGCTTTTTACTAGAGCTTTCCTGCAGATACTTCGTAACGCTGTCGCTGCCGCCGTTAAAAGCTTTTTCACGTCTGCCTCGCTCATATTTTTATGCTCTCACTAAAAACTTTCAGCAGCCTTTGGCACGGCCGTAGTCGCAGCGTTGTTTATCGACTTGCTGAGGTCCTGCGCCCACTTCTCGCCGCCCACTTTTTGGCTCAAATTGACGCCATCTCAAGGCTTTTTGGGAGTGGGATTTTAGCTGTGGCGTTGTTTATAAAGCCCTCTTTTTGAAAGCTCGCTCACAGCGGCATTTAGCGCCTCGCTAACCATAGCTTTTGTAGTCGCCACTTGATGCGTGAGTGGCGATTTTAACGCCTTTATTTATCATATCGTCCATGCTTGCGGCTTGTAAAGTAGAGCGAGCGCACGCAAAGAATCACAAGAGTTCTTTTCATTTTCTCTCCTTTTTACAAATTAAAAGCAAAATCATACAAAAAAATATCTAAACGCTTAAAAATAAATTTAATCTTTTTGCACTAAAATTCGCCATTTTTAGGGGAAGTTTATGCAGCTTTTTACTTCTTAGCTTCGCTCTTAGTATGGATAGCGCAGCGCTAAATATAGCAAACGGCGCAAGGTACAAAAAGCCTTGCCCTTGGCAAAATTTTATTTATCGCTTTTCATGCTCGGATTTTTTCAGTTTCTCATGCCCGCTTTCTTTGGCTATTTTTCTAGGCACTAGCTTTGCTAAATTATAAAGCTCCATCGATCATTTCATCGCCTTTTTATACTTTGCTTTTCTTGGCTTTAAAAATGATAAAAGAGGCCTGCAGCAGCGAGACTAGCTGAGTCTTTGGGCATGGATATTAAGACCATTTTTCATAGGCGCATTTGCCACGAGCATCGACGCACTTGCTGTTGGCGTCACGCTTAGCTTTGAGACGGTTAGCATCTTTGAGAGTGCGCTCATCATCGGCGTAGTCTGCTTTGCATTAAGCCTAGCTGCCTTTTTACATCGAGTAAATTATGGGTGAATTTACAGAAAAAGGCGCTCCTTTTTGGGCGGAGCGATACTTATATTTCTAGGGCTTTAAAATTTCTGATCACCCACCTACTAGAAGAGGGTGCTCTAAATTTCTATCTCTATGCCAACTGGGCAGTGGTCGCTGCCGGTGATCTCTGGCAGGATAAAGGCATCTTTTAGCCCTATCTTTTAGCCCCTGCGAGATGAAAGAAATAATCAATCCTCCAGCCGACGTTTTTCGCCCTTGCGTTAAAGCGGTAGCTCCACCACGAGTAAGCGTCCGCAACGTCGCCATTTACGGCTCTACGTATCTATAAAAGCCACTTTTTAGCACCTCATCTATCCACGCGCGCTCGATAGGCAAAAAGCCTGAAGTTTTGGCATTTGCCTTTGGATTTTTCAGGTCGATCTCGCGGTGAGCGGTATTTACGTCGCCGCAAAATATCACCTCTTTGCCGCCCTTTTATCAGCTCTTTGCAGTAAGCTAAAATTTCTCGTAAAAGTCCATCTTGAAATGCCAGGCGCTCGTCGTCCTTTTTGGCCCGTTTGGAAAGTAGATGTTAAAAAAAGCACGATGTCGCCAAATCTATGCTCCAAAACTCGCCCCTCCGTGTCGTCAAAAAGGCCGCTTTTTGCGTTTGCACGTCAAATTTAGTAAGGCTCATCACGCCAGAGTAGCCAGCTCTTGCGCCTGAGTTTACACTGATATCTTTAAATCCAAGGTTTGTAAATTTCATTTGGGACATCGTCCTCTTTGACCTTGATCTCTTGCAGTCCCAGAAAATCAGGCCTTATCTCATCAAGCCAAGCAAAGCCCATCTTTTGCCACGACTGCGCGCAGACCCATTTACGTTCCAGCTAATAAGTTTCAATTCATCCTTTTTTTAATTATAATTATGCCAAAAAAATCACAAAAGGAAAGGTTATGAGAAACCAGCCAGAGTATAAATTTTCTAAAAATTTTGGCTACGCAAGAGATGGGTTTGGCTGAGTACTAAAAACGAAAAAGAGCTTTTCGCATGAAAATTGCATATTTTTTTGGTAGCTAGCATTTCGCTATTTTTGGAAATTTGACCTTATTTTTAACCTATTTTTGATCTTTAGCATGGCATTTGTGCTGGTTTGCGAGTGCCTAAACTCGAGCCTAGAGCGCATGACAGACCTTGCGAGCCCAGACTATCACGCCCCTAGCAAAAGCGGCAAAGGACGCTGGAAGCGCTGCCGTGATGATCGCCATTCTTATGTGGCGCGCTTTGGTGCGTGGCTATATATATAAATTACGAGATTAGCGTGAAAGAGCAAATTACAAGGCGCTTCTTGGCGAGAAAAAGGTCGAGATCATCAAATTTACTTTTGCGAGCTAAGCGACGAAAATGGCTTTATCGTGCTTTAAAAATTTCAGAAAATTTGCGAGAAGCTAAATGTAAGCAAAACCAACCGTGATAAGCACGTTTAAGCTGCTTGAAGAGAAGAAAAATTTGTCGAGCGGGTAAAAACGGGTTTATAGATTTAAATTATAGTGGCAAGCAAATGCCTGCCACTACTTGTTTTAGCCGATAGTCTCAGCGGCGATCATACCAAATGTCAAGCAGTCAGTTATCGCCACTGATCCTGAGACGGCTGGCTCCGTGAGACGCCACCTGTGATCTCGCCAGCTGCATACTCACTTGGTATAGGCATAGCTGTTTGAGAGTTCATGACTTGGGCTTTTTGTGTTGATATTTAGGCCGCCCATTGTGTGGTGAACTTTTTGGCGTGCTCACGCTCTGCGTAAAACGGCGGAACTGAGATGTCACGCCCTTTTGTCGTAGTCGCAACAACTGGTTTGCCAAAGTCCTCATCAACGCCTTTTTGACAAATTCATTGTATCTTGCGACTGTTTTTGAGCTCATCAACTGGGATCTTATACTCAGCTGCCAAAGCATCAAGTGTGTCAAACTTTCTTGCAAATCCCAGCTGCGATAGCCTTTTTCATAGTGAGCTGGGAAGCATGTGAGGAAGTGCTCTTGAGTCGCAGAAGTTGATAGGGAAGTTTTTATCGTCTTCGCCTTTTTCATGGATGACTTTGAAACATCGCTTCAGTTCTTGTCCTGCGGTCAGCTAGCTCGTTCATATAGCGTTTGCCGGTTCTTGGGATTGACTGAAAATTCCAAATGGAAAAGCGCCATTTACGTTAAACATCGATCCCACGCCAAAGCCTGTCTCATCAGCACATCCCCAAAGGGCCGTATTGGATCCAGCTTGGCTGAACTGGATACGCACCAGCTCTAAAATGCTGCTAGAAGCGCGCCTGCTGTTGAGCCTGGTTGGTTTAGTTGAGTCTGTCTCAGGTGTGATCCTTGGATCTTGGAGGCGTCTGTAAAATTTTTATCTCTGCAGAAAGCCGCCAGCTGCTAGCACGACGCCTTTTGGCTTTTATGTATTTTGTATCGCCGCCTTTGTTTTTCGACATCGTCACTCATCAAGTTGCCATCAAATTTGTAGTTTTCTCTGACGATGACGCCCACAACTGCGCCCTTGTCGTCAAAGACGAAATCATCAAATTTGTTCTTTTTGATCGATGTGCCTTCTATTTTTCAAATGTCTCAGTCATAGGGGAGCACGATGCCAGCGCCACTGCCGACCTCTGTTTGAGAGGCTTCTGCGCACTGAGTGACCACCTGCGTGAGTGATCTGGTCGATATATTTTTGCACCGCAATCAAGTGTGAGTTTGTAAGCATCTTGTGCTCTCTCGCCGATCTTTGCCAAAAAGATCAGTCGTGGTTGATGCCGCGACCTGCTTTCAAGCAGTCTTTGATAAATAGCTCAGTGCTATCTTTGATGCCAGCTTTCTTTTTGTACGTCGCTGTTTGGAACGGCGAAAATTCCGCCGTTTGATGACAGAGTTGCCACCTAGTGCGACCCATTTTTCGATCAAGACAACTTTGTTGCCTTTTTGGCTGATGTCACGCCAGCTGCAAGAGCTGCAAAAGCCTGAGCCGATGATGACTACGTCATACTCCTCGTCCCATTTGACATCTTTTTTCGTTCATTTGGCGTGGCCATTAAATTTGTTGCGCCCATGCCTAGTGCCGTAGCACCGATAGCGCTAAAGTTGACAAAATCTCTTCTAGATAAACCTGAATTTTTCATGTCTCTCTCCTTTGAAGTAAGATAATTGCTAATTAGATTATACGACTTTATTATTAAAATAGTCTAATTAATTTTTAAATTAAACTTTATTAAAGTTAAGTGCGATTAGAGCGTAGTTTAGTAATATTTATTGACACTATTTTTTATCAAATTTGACTTTGGATTTGACATAAAATAGGCATTTAAAGTAAATTAGCATAAAGTTTAGAAAATTGATTTTTATAATTGCTAGAAAATGAAATATTAATTAAACTTTTTATTGACTAAATTATAAAAGGAAAGTGGGTTTATTTTTAGATATTAGCTTAAATTGAAAAATTAGTTTAAAGAGAGTCGAACCAAATTTGCTCGAAAAAAATTGTTACGCCAACTATGATTTGAGTTGCTTTGATGATCGCAGTTACGTCGTCGCCAACTTTTTAGATCCATGCCATTTACTGACTCTTTTGTGATAACAGCTGAAATTTTCTGCTGCCGTTTGCGTCGATGATAACCTCAGCATTTACAGCGCCATCTTTTGATCTCGCTTACAACGCCTTTGATTTGGTTTGTAGCGCTTAGTTTGATGTGGTTATTTTTGAAACGATAACGCTTGATGCTTTGAATAAAAAAATATAGCTTGTTTGCCAACTTTAAGATCAAGACCCTTCTCGCTATCAACTGTTACAGTTGCTTTTAGCACCTCACCGCCTGGTAGTTTACCAGCGATTAGCGAATTTGACCGCACCTGTTCTTACTTCTGAAATTTCAACGTTTAATTGATTTCTAGCACTTATGCACATGTTTTTTTCCTTTTTATGATTTAAAATTGAACTGGTATTTTAAAGTAATATTATTAATAAAAACTTCAGGGTGATATATGAAATTTCGTAATATCAAAAATAAAATTTTAACTTTACAAGTGCCAAAATATCGCTATTTATGAGCTAAGAATTTATAAATTTAATTTTTGATAATTTATCAAATAAATATTACTAGATATTATTTTTAGTCTTATTTTTTATAAAATTTCAGCACAAATTTAGACCAGATGAAAATGTTAAATTTTGATTGTAGAAGATAAATAAAATTATGTAGTGTTTTAAATTCCCAGCTTCAAGCATCGCTTCGGCTTGATAATGCGTGATAAGTGGCTCGATGATCTCGTCAAATAGCCCCGCAGCCATGATCGCATCAAGGCGGTAAAGTGTTAAATTATGCGGTGGTCACTTATGCGGTTTTGTGGAAAAGTTATAGGTTCTTATCCTGCCAGAGCGGTCTCCAGTGCCGACCTGACTCTTGCGCTCGCTAGTCTCTTTTGCAAGTCTCTCTTGCTCTTGCATCTCGTAAAGTCTAGCTTTTAGCACCTTCATCGCAGCTTCTTTGTTTTTGTGCTGAGCTCTTGCCATCTTGGTTTTGTGACAACAAGGCCCGTTGGTATGTGCGTGATCCTAACGGCACTATCAGTTGTATTGACCGACTGACCGCCGTGACCTGAGCTTCTCATAACATCAACTCTTATATCATTTGGATTGATCTCGATCTCGCTATCTTCGACCTCTGGCATGATAGCCACAGTCACAGCTGAGGTGTGCACCCTGCCCTGACTCTCAGTCTCTGGTACACGCTGAACTCTATGCGTGCCACCTTCAAATTTTAGTCTCGAGTAAGCACCTTTTGCCCTTTTATGAGCACGATGATCTCTTTAAAACCGCCAGTGTTGCCCTCGCTTTTGGCTAACGATCTCAAAGTTATATCCACGAAGCTCTGCGTATCTAATGTAGCGTTAAATAGATCACCAGCAAAATAGTGCCGCCTCATCGCCGCCAGTACCTGCGCGAATTTTCTAAAAAATATTTTTATCATCGTTTGGATCTTTTTGGAAGAAGTAAAATTACTGATCTCTTCTTCAAAGCTTCTCTCTTAGAAATTTCTAAAACTTTTTAGCTCTTCTTTTGCAAGTTCGCCAAGCTCAGAGTCCTCAAGTAGGGCTTTGTTCTCGTCGATGTCATTTAGAATTTGTAGATATTTTTGTTGCAGCAGTTGCGACTGGTTCGATAGATGACTGCTCTTTTTGAAAGCTTTGTCATCTTTTTCGATATCGTTTGCTATATTTGGATCGCTTAGAAGCGTAGAAATTTCATTATAGCGATCCAAAAATGGATGAAGTTTATCAGCAAACATTAAAATTTAATAGATTAAGCAGCTTTTTAGAGTGTTTACTAATTGAGCAAGGCGACTAACGCGGCGAGCAGCAGTTTGTTTCTTCAAAAAGCCTCTGCTTACGAAGCTGTGGATGCTCTTGTTAGCAACTTTTAAAGCCCTCATTTGCAGCTTCAATATCTTTAGCTTCTACAGCTACACGCACTGCTTTTTGTAATGTTTTTAAGTCTAGTGCGGTAAAAATCTGTTTCTTTCTGTTCTTTTTTTATAGTTTGTCTAGCTCTTTTTTCAGCAGATTTATGGTTTGCCATAATATACCTTTTTTGATAATTTTTAGTCCGTGATTATATAAAAAATATATTTAATTGTAACTGAATTTAAGTCTGCTTTAAAACAAATAAAAATTTTAGATTTTAAATTTGATAATTTCTGATAAAATAGCACCATTTTATAATAAAAAGGATAAATTGATGAAACTTTTTGGAACAGATGGTAGTTCGTGGTAAGGCAGGCGAAAAAGCTCTCAGCGCAAACATCTATGCATCTTGCAATGGCTGCTGAATTTATTTTTAGAAAGACTTCGGCAACAAATGTGATTTTGGTTGGAAAAGATACTAGAAAAAGTGGCTATATGATAGAAACTGCCATCGTTGCGGGCCTAACTGCGGTTGGCTACAACGTCCTTCAAATAGGCCCTATGCCAACACCTGCGATCGCATTTTTAACAGAAAATATGCGCTGTGACGCTGGCATAATGATAAGCGCCTCACACAACCCATACTACGACAACGGCATCAGATTGCGATAGCTTTGGCAACAAACTAGATGAAAAAGATAGAAGCTGAGATAGAAAAAATCTTCTACGACGACGAGCTCATCGCAAACGCCCAAAAGACAATGACAGAGATCGGTGCAAACAAGAGGATCGACGATGTTATCGGCAGATATATCGTGCAGATCAGAAATTCATTCCCAAAAGAGTTACAGTTTAAAAGATTTACGAGTAGTTTTAGACGTGGCAAACGGAGCTGCTTACAAGGTCGCACCAACTGTATTTAGCGAGCTTGGAGCTGACGTCATCGTCATAAACGACGAGGCAAATGGTAGCAACATCAACCAAAAACTGCGGCGCACTTCACCCAGAAGATCTAGCAAGCGAGGTAAAAAGGCTTCGTGCTGACATCGGCTTTTGCATTTGACGGCGATGCTGATAGGCTTGTCGTTGTCGATGAAAACGGCGAAGTGGTGCATGGCGATGCGATACTTGGAGCGCTAGCTGCATTTTTACACGAGCAAAAGACTCTAAAAGGCGGTGCTATCGTAGCTACGGTGATGAGTAACGCCGCGCTGATGACTATCTAAAAGCTCACAAGATCAAGCTACTTCGCTCAAACGTAGGCGACAAATACGTGCTTGAGATGATGAAAAGAAAATGGCATAAATTACGGCGGCGAGCAAAGCGGTCACGTCATATTTAACGACTATCGCTAAAACTGGCGACGGCCTTGTAACCTCGATGCAAGTCGTTGCGATGATGCTTAAAAAGGCAAAAGCTAGTGAAAAGTACGGCGAGCTAAAGCCGTATCCGCAAATTACTGTTAAATTTAAAGATCACAGAGAAAAAGCCACTTGATAAGATAGGGGTTAAAAGAGCTTGAGGCTAGCCTTGCAAAAGAGGGCATAAGATCGCTCTTTAGATACTCTGGCACTGAAAAAGTGATCAGACTTTTGCTTGAGGGCAAAAAATCAAACTTTAGTTGAAAAAAACGTATGGATGAAGTTGAAAATCGTAAAAGCCCTAAATGCGTAAAAATTTGGATTAAAGTTCATCGCGTTTTTGTCATTTTTATCGTTGATCAAGCGATAAAGATGATATTTATAGATGGTTTTTGTGGGAGGGCGAGTTTTTCTCGCTAGTTCTTACATATAATAAAGGGCGTTGCATTTTTCGATGTTTGCCTTTTTAGATGAGTGGCTCAAAGGTATCCAGATACGCCCTCATTTTAGGCGTTTTTGTCTATCTAGTCGTTGAAAAAAAGCTGCTCTTTGCGCACGCCATCTGGCTTGGAGCTTTTGCTGGAGCTGGCAGCTCAAACATCACAGATAGATTTATCCATGGCGGCGTCGTGGACTATGTCTTTTGGCATAAGTGGTTTAACTTTGCGGTCTTTAACTTCGCTGATGTGATGATCGATCTTTGCGTGGTGATGATACTTTGGCAAAGTTTTAGAAAAAGGAGAGAAAATGAGAACTAACATCTACGTCGCATACGCGCTTTGGCTGTTACTGGCTGGCTTGGAGCGCATAGAATTTACCTGGTAGATTATCACTGGTTTTTGATGATGGGACTATTTTTATCGGCTACTCTTTGCAGATCATCCTATTGGATATATATTTTTAGGCATCTGGTTCATCTGGTGGATCATCGATGCATTTTTAGTCGGCAGTGGCGTGGATAAGATTACAAAAGCCGAGCTAAAAGAGAGTGAAGCTAAAAGACAAAGAAGGGACCTCAAAAGACTTTACGAGCTTTTTCGAGAGTGGCGCCATCAGCAAGGCAGAATTTGAAGCAAGAAAAGAAATACTTTTTAGATAAGGAGACACCATGTCAGAATACTATCTCTATTTAAAAATACCTCCACTATTTGTTTTTCATATCGTGGATGGCAGTGTTGTTTTTATCAGCCTAGACTTTACGTCTATCACGTAGAAAACATGAACAAGCCAGACTTCGTAAAAGTGGTCGAGGTTATGGAGTATAAGATGTATCACTACATCGGCTGGGTTGCGCTCATTGGCTCGTTTGTAACTGGTGCGCTGATCATAGTCGCTATGCCTGATCTCATAAAAAATGGGTCACATCCACGTTAAAATTTTAGTTGTCATCATCATGGCTATCTATCACCCTAGACCTTGGTCGCTACATGAAGCAGCTCAAAGAAAAACGCTGTAACAAAAGCGGCATCTTCTTTAGAGCCTACAACGAAGTGCCGACTGTTGCGATGCTCATCATCATTTGGGTAATGATAGTAAAATCCATTTTAAAGGAATTTGATGAAGAAAAATTTTTAGCATTTATCGCTTTGCCGATATTTTTTTGCTTGCGGCGACTCAGTACTTTTGAGCCCATACAAGTTAAAGTTGACAACAGGCTCTACTCGCTGGCATATTCAGCCAAGCCTGTGCCAGCGTATTCACGCAGGAGTACTTGCTCCCTGGCGAAAAACCAGAGAGCTTTTAGCTACATGCTCTCGCTAAATACGCTCAGTTGAAGCGACGATCGAGCAAGCAGTCGAGCAAAAGATAAATGACCTAAATAAGATGAAAGAAAAAGGGCTAAAAGTAGCTTATAAAAAGGGCTCGCTGGCAAATGAAAGTATCTTGATATCACGATATTTTCAAATTTAAATGGTACTCCAACAGCCGAGCACTCGATATATCGCTACACCAAACAAGGCGGTAGATTTAGTCCTTTTTACCATTCAAAGGCGTGCGTATAAAAAGAGGGCATACAGAAGATTTGCTACAAATCTCACCATCGAAGCGGCTGATTTTTAGCAAAAAGCCCTAGCCACGCCTTTTTCCACAGATCATCCAAAGGTGACTAAAAATTGAGTGTCAAATTGACCTTTGCACTCAAATTTTAAAAATACTCTTAATAAAGTTTATCTAAAAATAAATCGAATAGTTATATGATAAGAAAAACCCAAAAAGGATAGCCTATGATACGTAAAAATTCTTATCGCAAACCGTGGCGAGATCGCAGTTAGGATAGTCAGAGCTTGTAGGGATTTATACATCCAAAGTGTAGGGAATTTACACAGCGCCAGACAGCGAGTGCTTGCACGTCAGGATCGCTGATGAGGCCTATCAAGTGGGCGATGACCCAATAAAAGGCTATCTTGACGCCAAAGCGATCGTAAAAGCTCGCTAAAGAGTGCGGGAGCCGACGCGATACACCCAGGATACGGCTTTTTTAGTGAAAACTACGAATTGCAAAAGGCAGTCGAGGACGCTGGGCTCATTTTCATCGGTCCAAAGGCCGAAGTCATCAAGAAAATGGGCGATAAAAAAACGTCGCTAGATATCTTATGAAGAAAAACGGCATACCAATAGTGCCAGGCACTGAAAAGCTAAACGACGAGAGCATGGACGCCATAAAAGAGCACGCTAGACGCATAGGGCTACCCAGTCATCTTAAAAGCAAGTGGTGGTGGTGGTGGCGTGGCATCAGAGAGGTTTGGCAAGAAGAAGATATGCAAAACGCCTTTGAGTCGTGCACCAGAGGCAAAGGCATACTTTAACAACGATGAAGTTTTTTATGGAAAAGCTAGTCGTCAATCCTCGCCACATCGAGTTTCAAACTGCAGGCGACAACTACGGCAACATCATCCACCTTTGCGAGCGTGACTGCTCTATCCAAAGGCGCCACCAAAAGATCATCGAGATCGCACCTTGTCCTTCGATCAGTGAAAAATTTAAGAAAGATCATGGGCGTGACCGCAGTGGCCGCTGCAAAGGCTGTGGGCTACTCAAACGTCGGAACGATCGAGTTTTTGCTAGATGACTACAACAACTTTTACTTTCATGGAGATGAACACTCGTATCCAGAGTGGAGCACGGCATCACCGAAGAGATCACCGGCCACGACCTGGTCGTTAGGCAGATAAGGATAGCTTCGGGTGAGATATTAGAGATCGAGCAAAAGCGACATCAAACCACGCAGCTACGCGATAGAGGCTAGGATCACGGCTGAGAAATGTCTGGGAGAATTTCATCCCAGCACCAGGCACGATCGAGGGCTACTACCCAGCTCTTGGCCCATCTGTGCGCGTCGATAGCCACGTCTATAAAGACTACACTATACCGCCATTTTACGACTCACTTATCGCAAAGCTGATCGTCAAAGCGACCGACTACGATCTCGCGGTAAAATAAGCTAGAAAGAGCGCTTGAAGAGTTTACCATCGAGGGCGTGCGAACGATCATCCATTTTTGCTAACGATCAGCAAAAGTAAGGAGTTTAGACGAGGATTTTTCGATACTAGCTACGTCGAGAAAAACCTAAAAACTATCCTTGAAAACACCTACGACGACATGAACAAAGAGCCAAATGACGACCTAGAAGAGGTCATCGTAGAAGCGATAAAAGATATAAAAAGAAGAGATAAATTATCTCCACTACGGCTTTGGCGATAAATTTCGCCAAGGCTAAATATCCGCGCAAACTGCGTGCATCTTAGCTCCGTCGTTTGCCACGGCGTAGAGCTTGCCACCGCTTACTAGTATGATCTGATCTGCGCTAAAGGCTACATTTATCAAACTCTATCTCTTTTAATAGCCAAAGCCATCTTTGCGCTTATCAAAACTGGCTTATTTTTGCGGTTTGCGAGCAAAATTGACCCTCGACCCAAACAAAATGCTCCGTGCCACTGGTTTTTAAACTTAAACACCACTTCGCCACTTTTTGCATCCACGGCGTATAGATCTCCGCCCTTGCCAGCGGTGCCAAAGTAAAGCACGCCCTCACGCAGGCAAACTGGCGTGTAGAGATATGCGCCAAGCTTTTAGCCGCCAGATCATTTTGCCTGTCCTTTGCGCAAAATGATCTTCTTCTTGTACTACAATGTTTGCTACGACTCTAAAAATTTTCTCTACACTCCATTATAAATGACGAGCTCATTCGCACGCAAAAAGCCACTCAAATTCGTATGTTTTTGGCGTCGTTATATATCTCTTTACAGGCTCATTAGCAACGCCTAGCTCGCACATCTGCCCGTCACTTATACTTTATGAGCTTTGCTGGCGGGTTTATGTAGGCCATTGTAGTATCTCGTATTTAGCATGAAGCAGCCATTTTCTGGGTAGCAAAGTGCGTCGCTGACTAGTGAAATTTCACGCTCTGCTTTGTAGCACAGCGTCAATCTTTCGTGCTCGACAAAATCGCACGATATACGCTCTGCTATCTCGTATATGCCAGTTACGCCGCGTCCACGAAACTCAACATCAGGCATTTATCAAGTGGATATGATCTATACCACGCTAGCTCCTTAAATTTATGGCGGATTTATAACCCCAAAGTTAAAAAGCGCGCTTGGATAAAATTGTCGTGCATACTTAGCAAATTTAGGACTGATATGTTTTTAAAACTAGACGAGATCTCTCAAAAACTAGATCAAATTTCTCTTGCTCGCTAGAGCAAGAGGGATAACTGGCATGAGGACTTTTTGCCACAAAAGGATGCCTATCGATCATGCAGGCGCAAAAGAGCCTTAATGTACATTCCCAGCTAAGTTTACAAAGCTATAAAGCAAGTGAGCTTGGAGAGTTTGAAATTTGCAATGTCAGTTTTGGATCAAGAGACGACTACGCAAAGCGAGCTAGTGCGCCTAAACAGCGTGGACGATTGAGTGTGGCAAATGGTGGCAGGGTGAAGGATCGTCCCAGCAAATTTGATAGTTTTTGCTGTGGGTGATCCGTGGATATTTTTGCTTGAGTGCGCTAGTGGCAAGGTGTTTGCATGGCTGCTTGGAGATGAGGAGACTTGCGGTAGGTGCGTTGCTAGCAACTTTGAGAGATTTTTCATAGCGCTTGCTAGTATCTACATAGCAAGACTAAATGATCGAAGCCCTGCCATCAGCCGAGCAAATTCTAAATTTCGTCCAAGCAGACGACTCAGCACTTGATTTTTGGCAAGAGATGGTGCACATTCAGTAAATTTAGGGCTCATCACAGCCCTATCCTTTTATCAATTATCCCAACAAGCAGAGTACCACTTTTTATAAATTGGTTTCGATATGTAACACTCATTGCCCTAAAAATAAAAATATTAAAATATCTTTAAATCAAAATTTTTCTAGCCGAGTTAATATTTAACTACAAAAAGGAAAAAGGAGCAAAAATGAGCGAGTACATCAGAACAAACGATGGAGTGGATAAAGAAGACCAACCCAGGTCAAGGCGTCTTTGTCCAAGCTGCGACTGAGGTTTTAAACAGCCTAGAGCCGCTTATCAAAAGAGAGAGCAAGTACCAAAAACACGCGATCCTAGAGCGCATCGTCATCCCTGAGCGCACGGTGATCTTTCGCGTCACATACACAGGCGATGATGGCAGACCAAAGGTAAATAACGGCTACCGCGTGCAGTTTAACTCAGCTGTTGGCCCATACAAAAGGCGGTTTAAGGCTCCACCCAAGCGTCGATCTTGGCGTGCTAAAGTTTCTTGGTTTTGAGCAAATGCCAAAAACTCGCTCACTGGCGTAAATATCGGCGGCGCAAAGGCGGCAGCACCTTTGATCAAAGGGCAAGAGCGAGGGCGAGATAATGCGCTTTTTGCCAAGCATTTATGAGCGAGCTATATCGCCACATCGGCAACACCGTGGATGTGCCAGCAGGAGACATCGGCGTGGGCGCTAGAGAGATCGGCTATATGTTTGGTCAGTATAAAAAGCTAACTGGCAGGTTTGACGGCATACTAACAGGGCAAGGGGCTAAACTGGGGCGGCAGTCTAGCGCGCACAGAGGCTACTGGATACGGGCTAGGTCTATTTTCACTCAAAATATGCTACAAAAAGCAGGTCTTGATCTAGAGGGCAAAAAATGTAGCATCAGCGGTAGCGGAAATGTCGCCATCTACACGGTCGAAAAGCTCTATCAAGCAGGCGCACTGCCTATCACCGTCTCTGACTCAAACGGATATGTCTATGATGCTGAGGGCATCGATCTAGCGGTGCTTAAAGAGCTAAAAGAAGTGAGACGCGCTCGCCTTAGCGAATACACCACCGTAGACCAAACGCAAAATATGTAAGCGTGAGCGAATACAAAGAGGGTAGAAACGGCGTCTGGGACGTGCCATGCGACGGAGCCTTCCCGTGTGCGACACAAAACGAGCTTCACCTAGCCGACATAAAAGTGCTTTTTACGCAAATGGCTGCCGCTTCGTGGCTGAGGGCGCGAATATGCCAAGCACGCTTGATGCGATAAATTCATGCTTGCGCAAAAAGACTTTTCACTTTGCTCCAGCAAAAGCAGCAAACGCTGGCGGCGTGGGAACAAGCGGTCTTGAGATGATGCAAAATGCTGGTATGACTTCGTGGAGCTTTTGAGGAGGTTGATCGCAGACTGCACGGCATCATGAACCACATTTTGAGCTAAGCTATGAAAACAAGTAAAGAATCCCGGGCGATGAGGGCAACCTAGTGCTTGGCTCAAATATCGCTGGCTTTTAGAAAAGTGGCTGACGCAATGATAGATCAAGGATATGTGTAGGCTGATTTGGTTCTTGGCTCTGTAAATTTCACGTCCCTAATCAAATTTGGACGTAAATTATGAGAGCAGATTTAGACATTCTATGCAGTGTATATAGTGTAGCAAATTTGCACTGGCATTGCAGTGAGACGTTAGAGCTTGACTCATTGAAAATATTTACACTAAGGTGGCGAGCAGATCCACAATTTTTAGAATATTTAATAGAAATTTTGTCAAAAGGGCTAGTATAGTGGCAGGGCGAGGATCTGCAGCAAATTGATAGTTTTTGCTGTGGGCGATCCGTGGATATTTTGCTTGAGTGTGCTAGTGGTGCGGTCTATACGTGGTTGCTTGAAGATGAGGATATTTGCGGTAGGTGCGTTGCTAGCAACTTTGAGAGATTTTTCGTAGCGCTTGTCAGCATTCATAGATCGTTAATGCCCTAAGTAGACGATAAAGCGTTTGATTTTTTGCAAAAATGGTTACCATAATGAATCGAGCTCAGCTCAGCCTAAATCTCTAATTAAATTATATACAAGCAGATAGCAACAAAGTGTTTGATTTTTTTGGCAAGAGAAAGTTAGTACCCTAAATTTAGCTACAAACAAGCACTATTTCTTTACTCAATTGATCAAAAGCTCATAGGCAGACTGGTTTAAAAACTCACGTAAACGATAAAAACTGCAAGTTCGTAAAAAGTTACCGATTGTCAGTAAAGACTTTTTAGCCTAGTCAAATTTCAGCTCAATGCAGTGATGACGAGAAGATTAAAATCCATCAAACAAAAATTAAAATTTGATAAATTTGAAGCCATAAACAAGCAGATTTTGCCAAAATTTACCAACAAAAAGTATTTATTAAAACAATAAAAACTACTCACATTTTTACAAGAAAAAAATAGTATTCCTTACCAATTAGCCACTGCTTGCAAATATTACAGTTTAAACACTCTCGCAAGAGGTTAAATTTACCCTAGCACGAGGCACTTTTTCTGGTTAAATTTCAGCAAAGTACCCATGCTAGCCATAGCAAGGCGATTAAATTTTGATAAGCAAAAATTAAAAATTTTATAAATTGAAAGCTACAAACAAGCAAATTCTATGTCAAATTGAGCCTAAAAGACTCATACAAGCTATAAACAAATTTAAAACTCACAGAAGTTTTTCAGCACAGCGCTTTTTGAGTGGTAGCAAGATAATCAAATCATGACAAGAGAATTGGTACTAGAATTTAAGTCACAAATAAGCAGATGTTGCCAGTTAATCAGATCGCAAGTGAAAAGTACACCTTAAAAAGAAGGTTTTTTTGTTTTTGGCAGAGTGAGTGTGTTGGTGACGGCAAGCAAAAATAAAATTGATAAAACTCATCAAAAACAGCCAAAATCTCGTCCAAATTGAGTCACCAAAAGCCACCTTGCATAAATTTAACAAATATAAAAACGATATAATTTTTGAAAATAGTTATCTGTGAGTTTTTGTATTAAATTAATGCAAAAGAGCAAGCCCCTAGCCTGCTCTTTGTGGAAAATTAACCCTTTTTGGAGTTACAAGCATATTTACATAACGACCTTCTATTATAGGCTCTTTGTCGCGATCAGCTTCATCTTTGATCATCTCCCAGACCTTTTCAAGCATAGCTACGCCAGCTTCTGGGGTACTCATCTCGCGACCCTTTAAAAATACACGAAATGTAACGTGTTTGCCATCTTGCAAAAAAACTCGCTTGCGTGTTTAACCTTGTAGTTTATATCGTTTTGGGCGATCTTGACAGAGAGTTTTTATCTCTTTTATCTCGATGGTTTTTGCTTTTTCTTGGCCTCTTTTTTTGCTTTTTCTCTTGCTGATAGCCAGGATTACCATAGTCCATTATCTTGCAAACTGGCGGCTTCGCATCTGGCGCTATAAGCACTAGATCAAGCCCAAGCTTATTTTGAGATCTCTAAAGCCTCATCTCTTGAGATGACACCATATGCCGTGCCATCATCCCCACACATCTTACCTCTCGCCCTTATGTCCTCATTGAGCAATACTTCATTTTTCCTTACTCAAAATGTACCTCACTAAGTTTCTCCTTCGTTAAATTGAGAAATTCCGCCAAGCTCATATCGCTCTGCGTCCTAGCCTGTCTGTCGCGCAACGCAACGCTCTTTGTTTTCGCTACTTCGTTGTCTCCTAGCACGACTATCATAGGCACCCTTTGTTTTTCTGCCGTTCTTATTCTCTTATTTAAACTCTCATTTTTACTTGCGATCTCGCTATCGACGTTGATCTTTCTTAGCTCGCGTGAAATTTCTTTTGCATAGTCTAAATGCGCATCGCTAATAGGCACGATGACGACCTGCGTTGGAGCTATGAAAAAATGGTAGCTCGCCAGCAGTGTCTCAAGTAAAAATTCTATAAATCTCTCAAAACTGCCAAGCAGGCTCTGTGAAGCATTACAGGGGCGCTGTCTTTCGTTGTTTGCGTCGATGTAGCCAAGATCAAAGCGCTCTGGCAAGTTAAAATCAACCTGTATCGTACCGCACTGCCACTTTCTCTTAAGCGCGTCAGTGATCTTAATGTCGATCTTTGGTCCATAAAATGCGCCGCCGCCCTCGTCGATGCCGTATTTAAAGCCATTTTCATCAAGAGCTTCTTTTTAGCGCTTTTTGTAGCAGTTTCCCACTCATCGCCGCCGATCGCTTTGGCTGGCTTTGGTTGAAAATTTCCATCTCGTAGTTAAAGCCGAAAATCTCCATTATCTTGCCAGCAATTCTACAAAATTTCTAAAGATATTTTCTTTTTATCTGGCTTGGCATACAAAAGATATGTGAGTCATCTTGTGCAAATTCACGTACCCTGAAAAAGTCCGTGAAGCACGCCGCTTTTCTCATGGCGGTGCACGACGCCGTACTCGAATTTAAGCGGTAGATCACGGTAAGACCTGATATCGCTTTTGATAAACTTTTGATGTGACCCACGCAGTTCATCGGCTTGATGCCATACTCTGTCTCATCGATCGTTGTAAAGTACATATTTTCTTTATAGTTTGCGTAGTGCCGCTCTTTTTCCACACATCAGCCTTTTAAAAGCTCTGGTCCACGCACTGGCTCGTAGCCTCTGATCTCGGTGAGCTTTGTATATAATCTGCTCTAGCTTCGAGCGCAAACGTCCGCCGTATGGCGGCCAGATCGGCAAACCACCGCCCACTTCTTCATCAAATGTAAATAGCTTCATCTCGACGCCAAGCTTTTCTGTGATCGCGCTTTTTAGCCTCTTCGATGATGCGGATGTGCTCTTTTAAGCTCTCTTTGTCTGCGTAAGCTGTGCCATAAATTCTAGTTAGCATCTCACGGCTCTCATCGCCGCCAAGATATGCACCAGCCACGCGTGTAAGCTTTGAAAAATCTTAAGAAATTTAGTATTTGGCAGGTGTGGTCCGCAGCAAAGATCCTCAAAAAGTCGCCCTGCTGATAGCTACTCACTTCGCCATCTGGAATTCTTTTTAAAGACCTCTTGTTTTAGGTCGTCATCTTTTACTATCGCTCATATTAGCTTTGGTTGAGCAGGTTTTAACTATGTCAACTTTCTTCTCAGCAAGCTCTTTCATCTTATCTTCGATCGCTGCTAGATCGCTCTCGCCTAGCTTCGTGCCCTCATCATCAACTCTAAAATCATAATAAAATCCATCTTCTACGTTTGGGTCCGACAAAGATTTTCGCCTTTGGATAGAGTGACTTTGATAGCTTGTGCCATGAGGTGCGCACAGGAGTGTCTGATAACGTGTAGTGCCTCTTTTGAGTTGTCGAAATAGACAGGCTCAGCACTACTCACGCCCTGCGATACTTTGAGTATCGACTATTTCGCCATTTAGTTTTGTATGCGATGATATCGCTCATTGTTTTTCCTTATATCAAATTGTCTTTTTACGATAAAAAGAACGATTAAGGATTTTTATCGAAAATGGGCTTTAAGCTAAACTAATATTTACTAAAGCAAATTTATTTATAAATTCTTTTTAAATTTAGTAAAATTGAGCTTAAATTTTTGGATTTTATAAAATATAAATCTTTTTATATATAAAGATAAAAATCCCTAAAATATACGTATTTTTATCAATATACTTTATTATACTTTTAAGATTATCCCTGATAATATTTGCTCTTGAAATGAATTGCAATTTCTCGTCTTTGCATTACTTAAATCCATTTTTCTCCCGACTAATTTAGTGCTAGGAAGTGGTTAGCCTAGCACTTTTCTTTTTCTAAATTTAACAAATCACTGGCTTTACTATCCTGGCGTAGTCTTTTTGGCGTTTAAGATGAGCGATCTATCAAGAAGCCCCGCATTAAAGGCGATCTCCTCGTTTCGCTCTAGCAAGCTCTCATCCACAACAAGGTGTACTTACGAAAGCTAAATGGCGGAACCGAGCCAAATACACAATCAGCCAAGGCCGTAACCTCCTCTGGGCTAGCAAGGCTTGCTTTTTGCCATCAAATTTCTGCGTAAGCGTGTCAAGATCAGCCTGCTCGTCCGCTGGTAAGACCGCTAGCAAGTACTTTACCAGCCTTCATCGCTGGCTTTTTCGTCATCTAGCAAAGTAGCCTTCAAGCACATTTTCATCTTTAAAAATTTTCTACCTTCGCTTCATCAACGCCTTTTTATAGAGCACACCAGCGCCTTTGCGCCCTGGCTCATCTTCGTGCCCCTTATCTTCGCAACCTCCTCGAAGTCCTCGCGCTCTCATGCTCTATCACTCTAATTTAGCCCCCATTTTTGCTAAGAAGATCGTGGATTTTATTAAAAATTTGCTCTGACACAGCTCTTTCCTTTGGATAATTAGTTAAAATTATACCGCTAAAACCAAAAAGGGCAGGAAAATGCAGATAAATTTAGATGACGTAAAGATCGAGCCAAAGCTGGAAAAGAGGTGCTAAAAGATGAGTTTTTGAGCGAGCATTTCGCTCGCATCAAAAGAAAAGATCTCTTAAAAAGCAAAGAGCGCTGGTGTCGTCTATCCACCAAGTGGGCTTATATTTAACGCATTTAACCTAACGCCATTTCACGACGTCAAAGTAGTCATCCTAGGGCAAGACCCATATCACGGCGCAAATCAAGCCATGGGACTAAGCTTTTCAGTGCCAAGCGGCGTGCGAGTGCCACCAAGCCTTGTGAATATCTATAAAAGGTACGCCGACCTTGGCATAAAAGAGCCAAATAGTGGCGATCTTACAAAAGTGGGCAAAAGCAAGGCGTGCTGCTTCTAAACTCCACCCTTAGCGTAAGTGCCGGGAGCGGCATTCTCACGCAGGCTTTTGGCTGGCAGGGGCTTTACAGACGCCGTCATAAGAAAGATAAGTGAAAAATTACAAAATGTAGCTTTTTTATGCTCTGGGAAACCCAGCCAAGGCAAAAGCACCGCTCATAAACGCCAGCAAACACCTCATCTTAGAGGCAGCCCACCCAAGTCCGCTAGCGCGCGGGGCGTTTTTGGCTGCAGAGCACTTTTTCAAAAGGCAAATATCTACCCTAGCAAACCACGGCAAAACGCCCATAGAGTGGGACTTAAACGCTCAAATTTTGAGCTATTTTTAAGCTCAGTAAGAAGTTTATTTACCTTTTTCTAGCTCGCTTTTGCACACTCTCATCGTTATTTTTGCATTATCATCGCCTCTTGGCCGATTTGCCTTTGCTTAAACTCATCAAATTTAAGCTCAAAAAGCCTTAGCGCCTTCTCATCACCTGCAAGCTTCTTGCTCTCTTTGGCATAAAGCTCGTCGAGATAGAGCCTGCTTTTGCTTTTGACATACTCTTTGCAAACCTCGCTTGCACCAAATAAAGTACGCCCAGAAAAAGGGCAAAAATGACAAACTTTTTCATATTTTTCCTTTGAAATTTTATGCATTATACTAGCCTTTAAAGCACTTAAATTTTAAAATATTTTTGCAAGGATGAAAATGAGACGAAAAGATAGAGAACTAAGCCCATGACGAGGCGCTTAGATCATCGATGAGTTGCGAATATGGCGTGATCTCATGCATTGATGATGAGGGAGAAATTTTTAGCGTGCCTATCTCGCCTGTTAGAGTTGGTGAGAGCATTTTTCGTCCACGGAGCGACCGCTGGTAGCAAGGCTAAAACTGCTTCAAAATGGGCGAAAAGTGGAGTTTGTCTGCGTTAGCTTTCAATAAAGTCCCGCACCTAAATGATAGCGAGCTAGAGGCGATAAAAGACGACGAGCAAGGCGCTTGGCGGTAAGGTCTTTACGACTGAATACAAAAAGCGCCATCGCAAAAAAACAAGAGCCTACGAAGTGATAGATGATGCAAAAAGGTATGAAATTTGTACAAAATTCTCAGCCAAAAATACACCGCCTACGCGATGAGCACATTTTGACGTGGCGGCCGAGTATGGGCTAAAAATATGAGAAAATTACGAGCTAAAGATAGAGAGCCTAAGCGCAAAGGCCGTATTACCAAAAAGCGGTCAAAGGAGTAATTTGAGCTCACTTGCACTGATGTTTAGACCAAAAAAACTTGGATGAAATGTGCGGTCAAAAGGCGGTTAAAGCGGCCTTTTTAGTAATTATAGCTACGCAAAAGATCCCACACTCCATATTTTACGGTCCCAGCAGGCTGTGGCAAGACTAGCTTTGCAAGGGCTGTGGCAAGCGGGGCAAACTACGACTTTTTATGAGTTTGACGGCGGAAATTTAAAGATAGATGACTTCCGTAAATTTCCAAAAACTACGACAAACGCCCTAAATAAACACTCTTTTTCATAGACGAGATCCACCGCCTTAGCAAAGACCCAGCAGAAGCACTGCTAATACCCCATGGAAAACTACAAAGCCCCTAGTCATAGGCGCAAGCACTGAAAATCCCTTTTTTTCACGCTAAGCTCAGGCATCAGAAGCCGCTCGATGCTCTTTGAGTTTAGACCGCTTAGCAGTGGCGACTTTGAGGAGCTTCTTGGCAAGATAAAGGAGCAAATTTTCATTTAGCATTGACGAAGATGCGAAGAGTATCTCTTTAAAAGTAGCGGTGGCGACGCAAGAGCTATGCTAATCATTTCTCAGATTGCTCGTCACGCTTGATGAAAATGTGAGCTAGACTTAAAACACTTCGCCAAAACGCCCTAAAAAGAGGGGGCAAAAGAGGACGACACGCACTACGAGCTAGCAAGTGCTTTTATAAAAAGCCTGCGTGGAAGTGACGAAAACGCCGTCATATACTACCTTGCAAGGCTCATAGACTCTGGCGAGAGCGCGGACTTCATCGCAAGACGCATGGCGATATTTGCCAGCGAGAGATATCGGCAACGCAAACCCAAATGCGCTAAATTTAGCCGCAAGCACGCTAAGTGTGGTAAAAGAGATAGGCTTTCCAGAAGCTAGGGATCATACTAGCTCAGTGCGCCGTCTATCTAGCAAGCTCGCCAAAGTCAAACTCGAGCTACAACGCGATAAATGCCGCTCTAAGATACGTGCAAAGCGAGGAAAGTTTTTAAAAGATCCCGCCATATCTTAAAAACCACACAAAAGAGAGCAAAGGACTACCTTTATCCGCATGATTTTTGGCGGCTGGGTCGAGCAAAAAAATATCTAGAAAAACCGCTCTGTTTTTACAAAAAGCAAGGGCATAGGCTTTGAAAAGACGCTAAATGAGTGGCTAGAAAAGATAAGGTCAAAGGGCTCAATTGGGCTTTACTCTTTTGAAATTTAAAAAGGTAAGCGCATGAATGAGCAAACATTGAATATATATCGCAAATTTAAAGATAAAGATGTGCCATGGGATAGGCTAAGCTGTAGTTACGGCACGGCGGAGCTTTTTGTGCAAATTTTAAAACACACTTGCAAAGGCTGTGAAAAAGTCCAATTTGATGAAAATGAGCTTAGTGATCTGCTTGATGAGATAGTGGCTCAGTGCGAGTATCAAGAGACATTTTGGCACGCAACGCCATTTGCGCACTCGTTTTTAGTGCGGAGTATAAAAAGTGCGCTAGACGAAAAAGGCGAGCAGCTAAATTATCTCACGTAAGCTTGAAGGTCTTTTTAAAACTTATGCTTGAAAAGTTTGCGAGAAATTAGAGCAGATGGAGCACGCAAAGCCAGCTTGCAAAAGATGGAACAAATGCTAGAGCCAAAGTATCTTGATATCGTAGATCAAGACGAGCTAAGCTATGACGATAGGCTATTTTTACAGCTTTTTATTACTATTCAAAGCATGGTTTTGCAGGGCGCTTTATGTAATTTAGCTCGGCTATGATTTTTTAGCTATTAATTTCAAATTTTATATTTATTCAAATATACTTCTCAACCAAATTAATCACGAAAGTTAAAAATGCCTACAATTTGCTGAAATTTTAAATAACTGCGTTGAAAGTATAAATTCATTTCTTTGGGGTCCATACTTCCTCATCGCCCTACTTTGCGGCACTGGACTATTTTTCACCATTAGACTTGGCTTTGTTCAAATTTCTTAAGTTTAAAATGGGTTTAGGCAAGCTTTTTGGAAATTTCTCACTTCACGGCGAGGCTGCTGGCAAGGCTGGTATGAGCTCGTTTCAAGCAGTCGCAACGGCGATCGCGGCCTGAGTTGGCACTGGCAAACCTCGTGGGTGCGACGACAGCGCTTATCATGGGCGGTCCTGGGAGCCATATTTTTGGATGTGGTGCGCAGCATTTTTAGGCATGGCTACATCTGCTGGAATTTTGCCTCGCTCACATTTACCGCACTCAAAGACGACAGCGGCCACACGATAGGGTGGCCCAGCCTTTTACATAAGCCGCGGCTTAAAGGGCAAATGGGCGAAATTTCTAGCTGGATTTTTCGCTATCGCTATCATCATCGCACTTGGCTTTTATCGGCAACATGGTTCAGGCAAACTCCATATCAGACGGCTTTAGCGGCGCTTTTTGGCATACCGCAGTGGCTAACAGGGGCGTTTTTAGCCTCATTTGCGCAGTCATCTTTATAGGCGGCGTAAAAGCGATCGCAAGGGTCGCTGAAAAGATCGTGCCTTTAATGGCATCAGCTTTTACTCTCGTTGGCGTGGGTCATACTATCAATGTTTCACTCGAGCATATCCCAGAGGCGATCTCGCTAATATTTAGAGCTGCTTTGATCCTTCGGCTGCTTGGGGCGGCGCAACTGGCGCTAGCATCGCAGCTGCTATGAGATACGGCATCGCAAGGGGACTTTTTAGCTAACGAAGCTGGCATGGGCTCGACTCCGCACGCACACGCTGCAAACGTCAAACACCCAGTAGATCAAGCCGTCCTTGGCATAATGAGCGTCTTTGTAGATACATTTATCGTGCTAAATATCACCGTTTTTGTAGTGCTAACCGCAAATGTCATCAGCTTTGAAAAACGGCAAGGCGGTCTTTACAGGCATCACCTTGGTGCAGAGGCGTTCTCGTCGCACATCTTTGGCAAAACTGGCGGTTATAGCTTTGTGGCGATCTGCCTATTTTTCTTTGCATTTACGACCATACTTGGCTGGACTACTTTGCTGAGATCAACGTGCGCTACCTTTTTGGCGCAAAAGCGGTCAGGGCGTTTCAAATTTCGAGTAGTCGTTTTTGTCTTTTAGGAAGCTTGCAAAAGGTAAATTCGTCTGGAGCCTGGCTGATATGTTTAACGGCCTTATGGTTGTGCCAGTGATAGCCATTGTCCTTCTAAGCCCCAGTTGTATGCAGGCTTTTAAAAGATCACGATGCAGGCAAAGAGTACGACGTAAAAAGAGTATTTGAAGTAAATTAAAGTGCGTGGAGAGACTCTCCACATTAATTAGATTATAGATGGTCTGTTGGAGCGACAGTTATAGGCTCAATTGGCATATAAAAATGTCGTTGCTTGTGGCTCAGAGTATTTGTTGCCAGCCCGTCTCATCGATGAAGCTTCGACTTTGTATTCAAAATCTCATTGTTTAAAATACCACTCTAACTTTCCAGTTGCCTTCAGCGTCAGCCTTAACGCTAGCTCTTCTACTACCTGACTTGCTTTTGCCAAGCCAAGAGTTGCCAGAGCCGTCATGTAAAAAGACATCAGCTGTTTTGATAACTATATTTACATCAGCAAATGCCTCTGCCTTACCCTCGATAGTCGGTGAGAAGTCATATTCTTTATTGCTATCATACATTGCGTTATAGTGTTTTTAGGTTTGAAAAATCATCAGTAGATATTTTTCGTGATAGACAAGGTGCTATTGTCTGTATCAGCAGTGATCTCTTGCGTGCTTGTAGCCTTTTAGCTCTTCGCCGTTTGCAGCTACTTTGCTAGCTTCAATCAGTACATTATGATCTCCATCAGCCAAAGGCGAGCTTGGAGATGTATGACCAGTTTCCGTCATTATCGGCAGTTGTCGTACCAAGTAGTGGCGCGCTCTCGCCTCTCCATCAAAGACGCTAATGCAGTGCATTAGCAGTAGCTTTGCCACCAAAGTGTTGGTGTGTAGTCATTTTGTGATATAGCAGCCTGTTCTTGCTACTCATCATGTTTCTAAGATATTGCCTTCAATGTCAAGGTTTGTTTGCTTACTGTCTGATCTGTGTTGCCAGTTACGGTGTGGTCATCTACTGATGTGACAGATACTTCTAGTGTTTCTGGAGAGTATATTATTGTGGCATTATCTCATCGCAGCCGCAAGCGTATCAAGGCTAAAAGCCCTCGCTAGCGTGCCATTTACATTTGTTAGAGCCTCTGCACTAGCATTTGCTTGAGAGCTTAGATCGCCAAAATCGCACTTACGTTTGAGTAGTGACCGCCTTGCGACAAAGCCAGCAGCACCAAAGGCTCACGCCATTTCGGCTTATCCACCTGCTGAGTTGAGTGCCACCAGCTGCAGTCTCTTCGAGATCAGCGATATTTTTACCATTTAGTAGCTCCTCGGAAGTGACGCTATCTCACTGCAGCCTCGTCGCAGTAATTCATTTTGGTTTTGAAAGGCTCACCTCAACCTTTACGCCATCTTGCTCTTTTTATGACCTCGTTTTATAGATAGTATGAGATTTTAAAATGAAGTTGTAAATTTTCAGAGTTAAATTGAAAAGAATCCAGCTGTATTTTAGGGATTTAGTCGTAAAAGTAAAATACAAAAAGTTACAAAAATATTTTTAAATTTCTATTTTGGATTTTTACGTTTTGGAAAGTGATAGAAATGGTGGCCCCGAGATGGACTCGAGACCATCGACCACTACCATATCAAAAGGTAGTGCTCTACCAACTGAGCTACGGGACCAAAAGATTTGGGATTATATTTTATTTTCCTTTTTATTTAGCTTAATTGCATTTTTATATAAGATAGCTCACCTTATATAATTTTATTACTAAAAGATAAATTATATATTCAAGGTAATATTAATTTTTCCCATAACTGTACTATCTTTTATTACCCTAAAAAGGCAATATATATCATTTCTCATATTATTCTCATACTATCCTTGTATAATCTCTCACAGCAAGACAAAATTTTATCCTAAAAGGAGATCTTATAGGAAGCTACTCAAGACGTGAAATGCTTAAGATGAGTGTTGCAGGTGCTGAGTGCTTTGGCCTTAGGTGCGGTAAATGCACAAGCTTCTGCTATAGACGCAAAAAGATGTCAATGGATTTGACGAAGAGTACGACGTTGTCATCATCGGTTCTGATTTGCTGGGCTTTGCGGCCGGCCTTAGCAGCGACCCAGGGAAACAAGGTCTTGATCGTAGATGGGTAGGATCACGGTAACCTGCTCATAAATGGCGGCGGCATGGCTGTTCCAGTAAACCCAGTCCAGGCAAAACTGGCATAAAAGATAGCAAAGAGCTGATTTATCGAAGACTGCCCAGCGAGGCCTTGGACTAAAACCACCCAGAGCTACTTGAAACCCTAGCTAACCGCGCGATGGAGTCATTTAACTTCTTAGTGGACTGCGGCGTTCAGTTTAAGATGGATCACTGCGCTCACTTTGGCGGACACAGCGTGGCTAGATCGATGCTCACGACAAACGATAGCGGTTCGAGGCTACATCCAGCCTATGCTTGAGAAAATTTCGAGAAAAACAGATGGCTGCAAACTGAGTAAGAAGAACTAAGTTTGATCGACTTTGTTGTCGATGAGGAGCGGCAAAGTGGTGAGGTGTTGCTGTAAGAGAAGAGTATAAGTGATGATAAACTTTACAACGACGACTTAGAGAACACAAGCGGTACTAAAAAGACTATAAAAGCAAACAAA
>BNJT01000396.1_pt1 | contig 103692 bp, 207 predicted proteins | sample 8540491 | NCBI WGS metagenome assembly BNJT01 (sample SAMD00202455, study PRJDB9452) | human saliva metagenome | host: Homo sapiens
TTGACTGAGTTTTTTTCTTAGTTACCTATTGACTGAAAATATAATAACTGTATATATTGTATATATACAGTTAGGGTTGGAGGTTGATAATTGTGAAACTGATTATTGACAACAGGAGTGGACAAACCGATTTACGACCAAATTTATAATCAATTACGAGATCAAATCATTAATGGTACGTTAGCAGAAGATGAAAGTTTACCATCTATTCGCACACTTGCCAAAGATCTGCGTATTAGTGTCATTACCACAAAACGATCATATGAAGAGCTGGAGCGAGAAGGTTATATCTATACGATTCCAGGCAAAAGGGAAGTTTTGTGGCAGGGAAAAATGTCCAACTCATTCAAGAACAAAAATCTTCGCATCATTGAAGAACATCTAGCAGAAATCAAAAACTATCCGTATCTTGTAATTTATCACAAGAGGAAGTAGCCAAAATGATGAAAGTCATTTGGGATGAAAATGAATAATTGGGGAGAAAAGTTTATGAATGCAATTGAAGTAAAGGATATTACGAAAAAAAGTATGATAACTTTCGTTTAAATCATGTATCTTTACAGATTCCAGAAGGAACTATCTATGGTTTAATTGGTGAAAAATGGTGCAGGTAAAACAACACTTATTAACTGTATCCTAGGACTTGTACAACCAAACTATGGGGATGTTGTGGTACTAGGAAGTAAAAAAATTTCATCAATGAAGTTGAACTTAAAGACCAGTTAGGTTTTTGTAATCAATGATATGGGTATTCCTAATATCCTGACGGTATATAAGATCGAAGAAATCTTTAGTAAAATCTATAAACATTGGGATCATATACAATTTGAAAAAACTATTAAAACAGTTTGAAATTGATGAAGATGAAAAAGTACGAAACGCTATCATTAGGGTAATAAAATGCGTATCGCAATTAGCGATTGCATTAAGTCACAATGCAAAAGCTATTGGTATTAGATGAACCGATGAACGCATTAGATCCAGCTATTCGTGCAGAAGTTGTAGAACTTCTCATTGAATATACACGTCAAGAAGATCATACAATTCTGATATCTTCCCATATCGTTACAGATCTTGAAAAGATGTGTGATTACATTGGATTCATGCATGCAGGTGAACTAATAATTAATGATGAAAAAGATAACATCCTATCTAGCTACGGAATATTGAACTTGGCACCAGAAGAAATTACAACTATTCCAGAAGGCGCAATTGTCGCAAAAGAAAGAAACACCATACCAGGTAAAAGCTTTCTAATTGATCGTAAACACGCTTCAAATCTAGAAGGTCTACAGCCAGCGACGTTAGAAGAAATTTTTTTGTTGGTATCGTAAAAGGTATTATTTAAAAATCATATAATATTAGAAAGGAATTTCTAAGCATATGAAAGCACTGTTAATGGCTGAATATGAGGGATTTATTAAAAATAAGAGATATCATATCATATATTTGTATATCTCTTATTTTTGCGGAGTTTATGGAGTTTTTTGCGATTAAACAGTTTGAATCCTCAGGATAAATTTCCCACTATTCTGTTTATGATATTTTTCGTTGATGACTTCAAAAAGAAATTTTATCAAATCCAAATAGTGTTCGATTATTACCCATTAAAAAACAATCTCTTAGTAAAGTATTTTGTTTTTAGAAAGTAGGAATAATAATCTTGTTCTTATTCTAGGTTGGGTTAGTCTATTGTGCTATTCTTGGGAAGATTATTAATGCCAGATTTATTCGAGACTGGACTTTATATCTCGTTTTTAGAAAAGTATGTTTAATTCCTGCTATATTACCGAAGAAAAAGTATGAAAGCAGGCTATTTTAGAACATCGTTAATGTTAGTACTTCTTGTGTGCATTTATCTGGACTATCATAACTCAAATAACACTGGATAAGAATATCGGTTTTTCTGTTCTTTACTGCTATCTTATTTGTGATGACATACTTTTTCTTCCATTCGTATTCTCAATGAAAAAGCATGATTTTTAACGAAAGTAGAACTCATCAATTTTAGAAAGAGTATTAAGAATATGAAAAGCACTATTATTGCTGGAGTTTGAGACATTTATAAAAAGAAACAATATATCTTTTCCGATTGTATATATACTTTTTCGATTGCTTATGTGTTATATATGATGAAAGTTAAAGCACTCACGTGATAACCTTTTATATCATTTTTCTTTACAACTCAACTCATACTGCTTTTTGCTAGACGTGAGCAGCCAATGAAAGGGAGTTATTCAATTATATCCAATTAGTGCAAAAAGACAAGAGTAAATACTCTATTTATAGAAATTGTATGCTCAATATCATCATTCTGTTTGGACTTTTAATTTCTTATCTTTCCATTTCAAAAGAAACAGGGACAATATTGATTTTGCTATATATTATTGTTTTGATTGAGGCTTTGGTAATTCCAACTATTTTGCCAATTAATGTGTGGCATCGAGAATATTTTAACCATTTGTATATTCTGTTAGTTGTAGTTGTTGTGAGTGTTCTTGTTTATCTGAAAAACAGATATTAATCCTATTTGTTCAGTTTTTGGGATTTGCAAGTGTTCTTTATACACTAGCTTATATTTCATCCATTCGTATCTTAACGAATAAAGATTGGTAGAAGGGGTCTTTATGCAAGGGTATATATGCATTGTATCGACATCGCTTTATTTAACTTCTATAATGTCGCAGTGAATTGTGTAATAATAATTTTTCTATCTTTCTCTCATGCAGATACCTAGTAGTATTGTTAGAGAATACATTGGGAACAATATTTCTTCTTCATATTCCAAGTACAAATTATCAGTGTTTTAATTGATGAAAAATTGGAATCCAATTCTACAAATTTTTGCCAGTTCGAAAGAGCGATTACTTTGCTGCTTATATGAAAAGTTACTGTTAATATACTTCATTCTATATTTGGTTTGTACGATATGGTTTGATACTGATGATCTCAAAACTAAGTTCTTATTATTTGTTGTCGCTCCAGTAGCTTGTTTGTATTACTGCTTGCGTAATTTTAAAAAAACATGACGGTAGTGAAAAATCAAATAATATGTATATCAGATACATTGCTATTCTATCATTTTTACAGTATTGTTTTGTATGGATTAGAAATCAACTTGAATTGAGTAAATCTGTAATTGTATATGGAAAATTTAATTTGTTTTGGAATTATTGTCATCCTTATGTTTGCATGTATGTATGAAATTCGAAAAGAGGAATCGATATGAAGAAATTATCATTTTATCAGGCGTATATTTTAATTGGATTGATAGGTTTTACAATTGTTGTTCCGTGCTTGTATTACTTTCTTGGTGCAGAGCGTAGTTATAGTATCTTGATAGATTTATTTCCATACGGAACAGGATATGTAGCTGGATTATTGTATCAAAATGCAGTTAGATTTAAAGAATATTTCACTTTATCCACTTTCTATTAAGGAGAAAATATTACCACGCATCAAGCGTATCCTATTGGCATTAGCTTGGTAGTAATATACTGTATTCATTATTTTCTACCTTTCTTCATCGTTTTTAATCCTGTTGACTTAGAAAACCTTTGTAGTATCATTGCTGATTTTATTCGTGTTAGAAGAAACATTTTTATATCAAATTAAAAAATTATAATTATGCGCTGGTGTTAGGTCTCTTGTTTGTGTGTGGTTGTCATTGGCTTAAGAGTAGTGATACCTGACATATTACAGCTTTTTCAATTATTTCTCTATTTATAACAGTTTTTCTGTATCTTCTGGATGTATCATCAAAGTACTAGAAGAAAATCATGAGTGAAAAGCTCCGTAAGGAGCTTTTTTTCTTTTGAATATAGTATTTACAAGTATAATATGGGGTAGATAAAGGAGGTTCCTATGGATTTATTTGGGTATGCAAGCGAAGAGACAAAGAAAAAAAGAAGAGCCTTTTAGCAGCACGTATGAGACCTTCTACGTTTAGAGGAAGTTGTTGGTCAGGAACATATCATTGGCAAAGATAAATTGTTATATCGTGCAATTAAAGCGGATAAAGCTTGGATCATTAATCTTTTATGGTCCTCCAGGAACGGGTAAGACAACACTAGCGCAAGTGATTGCGAATAGTACCTCTGCTGATTTCCAACAAGTCAATGCGACAATTGCAGGTAAGAAAGATCTTGAACAGGTAATTACGCATGCGATTGATTTGATGTCGATGTATCAAAAGAAAACAATCTTATTTATCGATGAGATTCATCGATTTAATAAAGGGCAACAGGATTATCTACTACCATATGTTGAAGATGGCACTATTATCTTTGATTGGTGCGACTACAGAAAATCCATATTTTGAAGTGAATCAAGCGTTGATTTCACGCTCTCGTATCTTCCAGTTAAAGTCACTCACAAAAGAGAATATTGTGACTCTTTTGAAGCGTGCTGCAGAAGATGCGATAAAGGGTATCGGGTAAAGATAATGTCATCTTAGAAGATGAAGCTGCTGAATTTTTGGCAGAGATTTGTGATGGGGATGCACGTGCTGCGTTAAATGCGTTAGAACTTGCAGATCTTACAACGGATCGTAGTGATGATGGCTATCATTCACATTACCTTGTCTGTTGTGGAGGAATGTATTCAAAAGAAGGCTATCCGTTATGACAAGGATGGAGACAACCATTACGATACGATTTCTGCATTTATTAAATCGATGCGTGGTTCTGATCCGGATGCGACGCTATACTACCTTGCACGCATGTTGACGGCGGGAGAGAGGATGTTCGTTTTATCTCTCGTAGAATTATGATTGCGGCAGCAGAGGAATGTGGTAATGCAGATCCCTAGAGCCTTACAGATTGCGGTTGATGCGGCGTTAGCCGTTGAAAGAGTAGGGATGCCAGAAGGAGCTATCATACTTGCCAATGCGGCTACTTATGTTGCTAATGCGCCTAAATCGAACGCATCATCAAATGGTATCTTTTATGGCTAGTGGATCTAGTTGAAAAAGACAGGAAATCTTCCGATTCCACCGTATCTAAAGGATGCTCATTACGCAGGATCAGAAAAGTTAGGAAATGGTGTGGGTTATCAATATGCACATGATTATCCAAATCACTATGTCAAAACAACAATATCTACCGGATGCAAATTAAGAATGAAAAGACTATATCACTTCTCAGATGTAGCTTATGAAGCTAAACTACAACAGTACTTTAATTCAATTGGTAAGACAGATTATCAAAAGGAGAAAAAATAATGCAAGGAAAATATAAAGTGATTACGCTTTTGCGGTAGTACACGCTTTCAAAAGATGAATTCATGAAAGCGCAGAAAAGACTTGACACTTGCTGGAAATATTGTGATTAACGTTGGGTTATTTGGTCATAGTGGCGATTATGAAGTTTGGGGAAAATATGGATGAGGGTACTCTAACAAAGACAAAAGAAATGTTGGATGATATGCATAAACGTAAAATTGATATGGCTGATGAAATCTTTTGTTATCAATGTTGGTGGATATATCGGCTCTAGTACAAAAGTCTGAAATTGAGTACGCAAAGGCAACATGGGAAAAGCAGTTCGTTATCTTGAAACAATGGAAATAAAATATCTGAGTGCTAAATATTAGCACTCTTTTATTATTAAGTGCTAAAAATACTCTATACTCATAAGGAGGTATACAACAATGGCAATTATCGTTCCTATCTATAATACGGTATTATTACCAGACACAAATATTTATCTGACCAGTGATAGTTATAAAAATGCAACTGGACAGGAACCTGCTGTAGGGTGATCGTATTATCTTTGCGATTGAAAAGAAGGCATTATCTACAGATGAATTTCGTCCTGAAAACTTTTATCCATTTAAGTGTATCAGAACTATACAGAAGTTAGTAATAGTGGTTTTGTAGTAATCAAGACAGAGTCACGTATCAATATTGAAGATATCGTTGTACATAGTGATAAAACCTTAGAAGTTTTATCTATCATCCGTAAACCGATGATCAATGACTTAGATCCAATGGATGAAAAAGAAGCGGGTTGAACAACTTAAGAGTGCACTTGTGAAGGCAACTGCGAATTATCAATGGGCATCTAGGTGCACGTAACTTCATCTCTCAATTAAAAGGGGATGGAGGATATCATCAGTGCTATGGCACAGTGGTTAAATATCACGGATGAAGAAAAGTATGCATTACTAGAAGAAAATCTTCGTTCCAATCTTTTAAAATAAGATTGAGCAGTATATCTATGAATATACAGAGATGACGGATGTAACTAATGAAGCTTCCGCTGCACAAGAAAAATGACAATAAGAAAGCCTATCGTGAGATGGCTATCAAGAAACAAATCGAATATCTTCAAAAGGAACTGGATGACATGCATCCAGAGAATGTTACGAGATATTCATAAGATGGAGATGAAGATTCAATCATCTGGCATGAATGAAACTGCACGTCATGAAGCGGATAAGGTTTTAAGTCGTCTCAAAACAAGAAGGTAGTAACTCTCAGAGTATGGTAATCTTTTACAACTATCTAGATTTTTTAACAAGTATCAGTTGGAAGAAAGAGCGTACAAAGAAGATTGACTTTCAAGCTGCGGAGAAGATTTTGGATGAAGATCACTATGGTCTAAAGAAAGTAAAAGAGCGTATCTTACAACAGATTGCGGTAATGGATCTTAATAAGCGTCAATCTGGTTCGATTCTCTTTATTTGTCGGTGCTCCAGGTACTGGTAAGACAAGTATTGGTCGCTCCATCGCAAATGCGCTCAAACGTAAATATGTACGTGTTGCGCTGGGTGGAGTACGTGATGAAGCGAGATATTCGTGGTCATCGTCGTACCTATATTGGTGCAATGCCAGGAAGAATTATGGATGGCATTCAGAAAAGCTGGCACATCTAATCCGGTAATGGTACTCGATGAAATCGATAAGTTGAGTATGTCTTACAATGGTGATCCTGCAAGTGCACTTTTTGAAGTGCTTGATCCTGAACAAAACAATACCTTTTACGGGATCATTACATGAGATGTTCCGTATGATCTTTCGGATGTACTCTTTATCTGTACCGCAAATACATTGGATTCTATCCTGAACCTTTACTAAACCGTATGGAAGTGATTGACTTCAAGGTTATACAACAAGTGAAAAAGTATCAGATTGCGCAAAGACATTTGATTCCAAAAAGCAATTGAGAAGATGGGGCATTCCAAAGTGAACAGTTAGAGTTTAGTGAAGATGCGGTACGTTCGATCATGTGGACTATACGATGGAGGGTGGTGTGCGTGGACTCAAAAAGAGAATTGATTCCGTATGCCGCGCTATCGCCGTGAAACTTACAAGAGGTCATCAAGAAAAATTGTTATTCAAAGCAAGTGATTTACCAACACTGCTAGATATGAAACCACTTCACCATGAAAAACTCACAGTTCAAAAGAATCCTGGTATCGTAACAGGTCTTGCATGGACTGCAAGTGGCAGAGAGATTCTGTTTATCGAAACCCTACTAACGAAAGGGGCAGTGGACAGTTGATTGTGACAGGGACAACTTGGGGATGTGATGAAGGAATCTGTACGGATTGCATTATCTCTTGTGAAATCAGAAATTCCCAGAAGCAGATAAGATTCTAAAGACACATGATGTTCATATTCATGTTCCACAAGGTGCTGTTAAAAGGATGGACCTTCTGCAGGTATTACTTTAACAACTGCTTTGGCTTCACTGATTACCAAGAAGAGGTTTCCCCATTAATTGCAATGACAGGGGAAGTATCTTTACGTGGTGGTGTGATGCCAGTGGTGGTTTGCCTGAAAAACTGATGGCAGCTGCTAGAGCAGGTGTAAAGACGGTTTATATTCCAAAAGAAAATGAAGATGATCTAAAGGATGTCGCACCAGAAGTGAAAGAAAAGTTAACAATCATTCCAGTTGAGCAGGTAGATGAAGTCTGAAGACAGTTGGTATTCTGTGAAAACAACAAGAAAACCAAAGCAGAAACTAAAGCATAATCACTTTGTGATTTGTTACAAAAAGTCAGTGAATTGTACCGACTTTTTTTCTTTTCGTGAAACATTGGTGAATTGCTTTGCCTATGTAGAAATGAATATTTATAATGCATTTAGCTTAAAAAGCAGGAGGTCACGATGAAGTATAGAATTGTATCAGATTCATCTTCTAACGTATTTCACATTGAAGATATTGACTATAGAACAGTTCCTCTAAAGGTTATTATGAATGAGGGAGAGTTCTTCGACGATGAACGCACGAAATGTAGAGCGTTTCTTATCCGTACTCAAACATACGAAGGGAAAAACATCCACTTCATGTCCAAATGCCTATGAGTGGGCAAAGTTCATTTGATGGTGCCGATACGATTTTTGCGGTAACAGTTACGGGTGGATTATCCGGTTGTTATTCTGCAGCGATGCAGGGTAGATCACTCTTCTTGGAAGAACATCCAGAAGCGAATATCTACGTCATTGACTCATTATCCGTAGGACCAGAAATTCTATTGATTATTGAAAAGTTAAAGGAGTTAATTGCACAGGAATTAAGTTTTAGTGAAATCTGTGATGCGATTAAATGAATATAAGAAACATACGCACTTATTGTTTAACATCTCAAACTTAGACAACTTAGCGCGTAATGGACGTGTGAGTCCAGCAATTGCGAAGTTATCTGGATTATTGGGTATTCGCTGTGTAGGTAAGGCATCCGATCAAGGTACACTTGAGATCTTGCATAAGTGTCGTGGTGAAAAGAAGGCCACAAATAAGATTTTTGAGGAGATGATTGCACATCGTTATAACGGAAAGAAAGTTCATCTTGCTCACTGCAATAATGAATCGATGGCAAATGATTTAAAGAATTTAATTCTACAGTCTTTCCCAGAAGCGAAGGTTGATATTATTCCATGTACCATTGTGTGTTCATACTATGTATCAGATCAGGGTTTGATTGTAGGATTTGAAGATAGTGATTGTTAAACAAAAAGCCGCAATCTTGGTTGATTGTGGCTTTTTATGACTTTTTCTTTTTGTATAATTCTGGGAATAAGAATTCCAACATGATAGGGAAAATACCTTCCCAAGATTCTTCGCTGTGTGTACCATTTACCACAAGATTTGGATAGGTAACACAGCCACCTTGTGTAAAGAGATGGTTGATATTCAATAACATATCTAACTCTCTTACAAGGCCTTTCTTTGTGCGTTCTTCATCTGATCCAAAATCAAGATAAATGCGAGTTTCTTTAAACTTCTTCTTTTGAATGTGATTGCATAGTACATGGTAGTTGAAGATATTGGCAGGGGATACACAACCTGCTTTTGAGAAATAATCATTATACTCACTGATCATAAACTCGGACATGATTCCACCCATGGAGGAACCAGCGATGCCTACATGCTTACGGTCTGTGTGAATACGATAACGCTTTTTGACAGTAGGGTAAGAGTTTTTTTCAATAAACCACTTACCAGTAATCTGACCCGCAGGATTGAATTTGAATTCCTGCAAAAGTCTTTTCTGCGGTGAATGGACAGTATTCATCTAAGCGCTCATCACCGATGTGATTACAATCCTGACCGATGATAACGATATCTAAATTCTGTTTGTCTAAATACTTTTTAATACCCCCAGCATTTTACCATAAGTAGCTGTTTTTATTGTAGAAGAGGTTGTGACCATCAAAACATATATAAAAACAGGATACTTCTTTTACTTGTATCATAACTATCTGGAAGATATACCCAGACTTTGCGAGGACTTTGGTGTAAAGGCTCGATTGGTAGTGTGAATTTTTTCTATTTTTTTCCCATAGTGATTTACCCATCCATTTGATTTTTACTCTCTGTACCATTTTTTTGATACGTTCGATATTTGCGTGATGACGATATACCAACAAACAAACCATAGTACAAAGATTGAAAGTGTGATTGATAGTGGATTTCCAATCAAGAAAACTGATGATGAATACCAGAGCCTAAACCAATCATGCTAGATAAGGAAACCATACGACAAAGATAGAGACTTACCAAGAAATACAAGTAGTGGTAAGAAGAACTGGTAGAAGTATTGGTGATTGATAAATGTAGCGATACCTAAGAAGAAACCGAAGGAAGTCGCAACTGCCTTTACCACCCTTTAAACTGTGCAAAGATTGGGAAGCAGTGTCCAATACAACAAGCAAGTCCTGCATAAATCATGGCATCCTTTGCGATAAAGCTGGCTAGTAACATTGAGAAGAATGCTTTGAGTGCATCTAGGATAATGACAATGATACCAACTTTCTTGCCTAAAACACGACCAGCATTTGTACCACCAAGGTTACCTGAACCCTCTGTACGGATATCCTTATGGAAGAATACTTTTCCAATGACAAGTGACCATGGAACAGATCCAAATAAATAACTTAATATAATAACGCCAATGAAATTTAGCATAGATTAAATCCTCCTGTTGATATATTACCACATCAGTAATTTAGATATAAAATCAAAATGTTTGAAATAGGACTTTGTTGTGACAAAATCTAGTGTTATGAACGTGTAGATTGTCGTTAGACAAGGATATTAAAGTAGCCTAATTATGATATAATACAAAGGTTATTAGGAGTTTTTTTGCATGGCGAATAGATATGATGATAACAGTATTCAAATTTTAGAAGGTTTAGAGGCAGTCAGAAAGCGTCCTGGCATGTATATCGGCTCTACCGATAGTAGAGGATTACACCATCTGATTTGGGGAAATCGTTGACAATTCCCATCGATGAAGCGTTAAACGGTTATGGTAAGAAAAATCCAAATTACGTTAGAGGCAGATGGTAGTGTCACTGTTCAGGATGAAGGTCGTGGTATGCCTATCGGTCAACATGCCAGCGGTGTAAATACATTGCAGGTCATTTTTACTGTGCTTCACGCTGGTGGTAAGTTCTCCAGTGAAGGTGGCTATAAGACAGCTGGTGGTTTACATGGTGTAGGTGCGTCAGTCGTAAATGCCTTAAGTGAATGGCTAACTGTAGAGGTTGCCCATGATGGGGAACTCGTCCGTATGGAATTTGCGGATGGTGGTAAGAAGATTGGTAAGCTAGAACATCTAGGTAAGACTAACCGTACTGGTTCTACGGTACGTTTCAAACCAGATCCACGTATCTTCTCTACAACTGAATACAAGTATGATGTTGTGTGTGAAAGAGCACGTGAAGAAGCTTTCTTATTAAGTGGAATTGCGATGGTCGTTAGCGATAAAGCGCAATAAGAAAAATGAAACTGAAACATATCTATATGAAGATGGATTAACAGCCTTCTTAGGATACTTACATGAAGATCGCAATGTCTTGATGAACCCAGTGAAATTCAGTGGGGAAGCTAATGGTATCCAAGTCGAAGTTGCTTTTCCAATATACAGATGATTATCAAGAGAATACATATAGCTTCGTTAACCTTGTTCGTACTGGCGATGGTGGTACACACGAAGTTGGTTTTTAAGGGTGCTTTTACAAAAGCTATCAATGACTATGCAAGAAAATATGGTCTATTAAAGGCGAAGGATAAAAAAATCTGGAAGGTGGAGATGTACGTGAGGGTCTTACAACAATCCTTTTCCGTATCTGTCCCTGAAGGATTATTACAGTTTGAAGGACAGACAAAGAGTAAGCTTGGAACTCCACAAGCTAAGACTGCAGTAGAAGCAGTTGTCTCTGAGAAGTTATCCTTCTGGTTAGAAGAAAATCGAAATCAATCCGATACATTAGTACGTAAGATGTTAAAAGGCATCCCTTGCCCGCATCGCTGCACGTAAGGCTCAGAGATGAAATCCGTAAAGGGTAAGCGTGTTGGTAAGGGTGAAAAGGTATTATCTGGTAAGCTAGCACCTGCACAGACAAAGGATGCTCGTATAAAGGAACTATTCTTGGTCGAGGGTGATTCTGCCGGAGGTTCCGCAAAACAAGGAAGAGATTCTCATTATCAAGCAATCTTAGCCACTACGTGGTAAGGTATTAAATACTGAGAAATGTACACTCGCCGATATTGAAAAGAATGAAGAGTTAAATACATTAATCTATACATTAGGTGCAGGTGTTGGTCCTGACTTTGACTACGAGGAATCGAATTATGGCAAAGTTATCATCATGACCGATGCGGATGACGATGGATCTCATATTCAGATTTTATTACTAACATTCTTCTATCGTTACATGCGCCCACTGTTAGAGCAGGGAATGGTATATATCGCCTTACCTCCACTTTATAAAGTGACAAAGGGTAAAACGACACAATATGTTTATAGCGATCAAGAGTTAGATGCTTTACGTCGTAAACTTGGTAAAGTGGAAATTCAACGCTATAAGGGTTTAGGTGAAATGAACGCTACGCAGTTATGGGAGACAACAATGGACCCATCCCAACGTACACTGATCAAAGTAGGGTATCAGTGATGGTGTAAAGGCTGAACGTCGTGTAACTGTACTCATGGGAGATAAAAGCAGAATTACGTCGTAAGTGGATTGAAGATAACGTTTCATTTACATTTAGAAGATACATTTGACTTGGAGGGCTAATGGTTAAGAAGAAGACAATCGTTGACAATACAAAAATATAGACCAGAGCTACTCGAAGATATTATGGGAGCTGGCTTTTGGTAGATATGCCAAATACATTATTCAAGAGCGTGCATTACCAGATGCACGTGATGGTTTAAAAGCCAGTACAGCGTAGAATTTTTATATGCGATGTATCATGATGGAAATACATGGGACCATGCATACCGTAAGTCTGCTAAGACAGTCGGTCTTGTAATTGGTAATTATCACCCACATGGTGATATTTCTGTATACGATGCGATGGTACGTATGTCCCAAGATTGGAAGAGTACGTCTACCGCTCATTGACATGCATGGTAATAACGGTTCTATTGATGATGACCCAGCAGCTGCGATGCGTTATACCGAAGCTAGACTTGCAAAGGTTACGCAAGTAATGGAAGAAGACTTGGATAAGAATACCGTTGAAATGGCACCTAACTTTGACGATACAGAACATGAACCAACAGTACTTCCTGTACCGTTTCCCTGTAATGTTAGTGAAATGGTGCGACAGGTATTGCGGCAGGTTATGCGACAAACATGCCACCACATAACTTAAATGAAGTGGTGGATGCGACAATCTATCGTATTCAAAAATCCAGAGAGTGCTTTTGACAGATGTGATGGATATTTTTAACTGGTCCTGACTTTCCGACTGGCGGTATCGTACAGGGTGAAGCTGGTATTCGTGATGCCTTTACAACCGGTAAGGGTAGGGATTGTTGTGCGTTCCAAGTGTGAAATTCATGAGGAGAAATCTTGCCAACAAATCATTGTCACAGAAATTCCTTATGAAGTTGTCAAAAGGACAGCTTGTTAAAAAAAGATGGATGAAATTCGTGTATCCAAAGATATCGATGGTATCTTTAGATGTACGTGATGAATCTGACCGTGAAGGTATGCGTATTGTCGTTGATGTTCGCAAGGATATCGATGCCAATATGATTCTTAATTATTTCTATAAGAATACAGACCTACAGGGTCTACTATAACTACAATAACGTCGCAATCATTGATAAGCGTCCTGTTCAGGTAGGTTTACTTGGATTATTAGATGCGTTTATCGCGTTCCGTAAGGAAGTCGTATTACGTCGTTCTCGCTATGAGTTAGATAAGATGGAAGCTCGTTGTCATATCATTGAAGGTTTGATGAAGGCTGTTTTCAATCTTTAGATGAAGTGATTCGTATTATTCAGTGCTTCCCAAGATAAGGGTGATGCGAAACGTAACTTGATGAATGAATTTGGCTTTGATGAACCACAGTCTGAAGCTATTGTTTCCTTACGTCTATATCGTTTATCCAATACGGATATCGTTACACTACGCGAAGAGTTTGCGGAACTTGTCAATCAGATTGAAGAGACAAAGGCAATCATTGAAAATGAAAATGTATTGCATTCCGTAATTATCAAGGAATTACGAAATGTGAAGAAAGAGTATGGTCAAGAACGTCGTACACGTATTGAAGCTGAAGTTGAAGAAATCAACTATGATAAGACTGCAATGATCGCAAATGAGCGTGTTGTAGTAACTGTTAGTCGTGATGGTTATCTCAAGCGTGTATCTATGCGTAGCTATAACGCAGTCGGTGACCAAGAAACAGCCATCAAAGATGGAGACGTACTGATTGGTACAACAGAGTGCGATACACTCGATACGCTATTACTATTTACATCCAAAGGTAATTACGCATCTATTCCAGTTTGGCAAATTGAAGAAGGTAAATGGAAAGATGTTGGTATGCATCTAAATAAAGTTGTACGTATCGATGGTGAAGATAAGATTAAGAATGCAATTCTTATCAAGAGTTTCGATACGTATGCATGGATTGTGACAGTAAGTTCTGCTGGACAAATCAAAGAAGACACCAGTGAATAACTGGCAGGTAGAGCGCAACAATAAAAGTCATGACAGCGATGAACCTTGGTAAGGGTGCAGAAATGATCAATGCCTTTTATTGTATATAGTAACCAACAGATTTCTGATGGTAAGTAAAGATGGTTATTCTTATCGCTTTTGCGGTTGAAGATATTCCAGCCACTGGTGTTAAGTCCAAGGGTGTTAAGGCAATGAATCTTGGTAAAGGAGATGCATTAGCATGGGGTTGTGTAATGAATGCAGAAGATCCAGCTGTTCTCTTTATGACAAATGTTGGACAGATGAAGCGCATCCATACTGAAGAAATCGTCTTTGGCAATCGCCCAATGAAGGGTAACCTCATTTTGTAAACGTCTAAAGACAAATCCAAGTATTGTAACACTTGCTAAGGCGGTTAGTGCAGGAGAAGAGTTAGTCTTCAAAGATCCTGAAAGACAAGTATTACGTGCTTCTGAAATACCACTCAAACCACGTGAAAGTGGCTTTGGTTCACCACTCGTACTTTGAAGGATGGATGGGATTTATATCGTGGTATTGATGAATGTCGTATTATTGATATACCAACAGACGCAGATAACGAAGTACATGAAGATGTAGAACGTTTAAGTCTATTTGATGAGAAGGAAGGCTAATCATGACAGTATGTAAAGGATGCGGTGCAGTATTACAAACAACTGATTCAAAAAGCGATTGGTTATAGTCCCAAAAGCTGAGGCAGAATATTGTCAAAGATGTTTCCGTTTGATTCACTATGATGATTTAACAATCTCCATGAAGACAGGTATCGATCCAGTTGCGGTTGTTAACCGTATCGCAAAGATGGATGCGTTAATTCTATGGGTAATCGATTTATATGATTTTGAGGCAGGTATTATTAACGGTATTAACCGTAAATTTGCCAATAAAGATATCGTGATGGTTGCGACAAAGAGAGACTTATTACCTGCATCATGTGGAGAAGAGAAAATCGCACACTTTGTCTTTGGACGACTGAAAGATTTGGGTATCCGCATTGAACGACTTATTCTTGCGTCCAAAGAAGAGAAGATGGGTGTTGAAGAAATCAAAGAATGCGTTGATGAACTTGCAAATGGTAGAAAGATAGTTGTAATCGGAAAAGCCAACTCGGGTAAGAGTACTCTGATCAATAACTTGATGGCTACACAAGTTCTAACCGCATCTAGATATCCAGGCACTACATTAGAATTCAATGAATTAGAAATTGATGGACATACTTACATCGATACACCTGGTATTGAAATTGATCATAGTATGTTAATGGAAGTCAGTGAGGCAGATTTAAAAACTATCATGCCAAGCAAGAGTGTAAAAACCACAGGTGTTCTCAACTACGTGGGAGACAAAGCTTCTTTGTAGGAGGCTTTAGCACGTCTAGATTTATCAGGTTGTAATCATGCAAGTTGCGTATGGTATCTCAGTGATCGTCTCAAACGTTCATCGTACCAATGGCAACTACGCAGATGAAAAATGGAATACACATGTTGGAACATTATTTGTGCCAACAGCCATTGAAACAGAAATGAAGAAATATACAATCCATAAGGATATGCCAAAGGTAGACGTCGTGATTGATGGATTAGGATGGGCATGTGTGAGTGGAGAGGTCAGTACAATTACAGTACATGTACCAAAGAGTGTCAGTGTGACATTCAGAAAGGCAATGTTATGAGTTTAACAACAAAACAAAGAGCGTATCTAAGAGGACTAGCACAGACAGAACGTGCAATTTTCCAGATTGGTAAAGATGGGCTTAAGTGATAACCTAGTAGAAACTGTAAATAATGGTTTACGTACAAGGGAGCTTATTAAAATCTCAGTGCTTAAGACAGTTACTACAGACCTTAAGGAACTAGCATTCGATTTAAGCATGCATACAAAGTCTGAACTTGTACAAGTGATTGGAAGACAGATCGTTCTCTATAAGAAGGCAAAGGAACCAAAGATCGTTTTACCATGATCGTATATACAGCACCCTTTGATCCAATGACAGATGACGAACTACAACAGTTAAAAAACTATCACAAACAAACGGGTAAGCCGGTTGCACTTGCAATAGTCGGTGATGGTATCTTAAACTATGATAAGCGTAAAAAGTTATGTATGCGTGCATGTAGTCCATATCGCTATCTACATGTCGTAGATATCAAACAGGATGATACATGTATCGCACTGCAATCAGAAACAGAAACTGAAGTGCGAAAAGGATACTTCTACTTAAGCGCAAAAGGAATACGTAAGATACTTTTGGAGAATGGTTACTACTTTGAAGAAGTGACGAAAACACAATGTAATCCTTCACGTGCAGCACATTCAGTTCGTGTAGGCCATACAGCATATAAACTTGCAAGAATTCATCATCTGAATAAAGAACTTGCATATCAAATGGGTTTATTACATGATGTCACAAAGAAAAATGAGTGATGAAGAGGGATATCAACTTCTATCACACTTTAGACCTGAAGTTTTAAAACTAGATCCTGCAATCTGGCATAGCTATACTGCAGTTATTTGGTTAAAGCAGAATTTATGCTGTTATAACAGGAAAATCTTACAAGCAATCGAGCACCATACCCTTGGGGATGGTAAGAGTGCGTATGATCATATCTTATATATCGCAGATAAGATTGAACCAGGTCGTCATTATGATGTGACCATGCATACAAAAATCGCAGAGAGAAATCTCAGACAAGGGGCAGAATATGTCCTTGCGGATGCGAAAAAATACATACTCGAAAAGGAGGGAAAACATGTCTGAATTACTAAATTTAGTACGTCATACATTAGATGAGAAATTGGCAGAGAATATCGTGACAATCGATATCCGCAATGTCAATGCATATACAGACTATTATGTCATCTGTACCGCAAAGAATCCTAGACACGCAAATTCACTTGTGGAATTTGTTGAAAAAGAAGTAACGAAGAATGGTTTTGATGTACGTCTTCGTGAAGGTGAAAGGGAATCAACTTGGGTACTTATTGACATGAATGAAGTGGTTGTACATATCTTTACAGAAGATGCTAGAAGTACATATCGCTTAGAAGCTTTATGGGCTGATCAGCCACAAGAAACAATGTAACAAATATGAAGATGTTTTAATAACATCTTCTTTTCAAACGAAAGGTGGTGAGACCAATATGATTAAGACAATTCTGTGGGATATCGATGGTACAATATTAAATTTTCCATCGTAGTGCAGAAAAACTCATTGAAAAATACATTTAGAAAGTTTGGCTATGGTGAAATCACAGATGAACTTCTACACATGTATGAAGGAATTAATGATGTCTATTGGTGTAAACTTGAAAAGGGTGAAATCACAAAAGAGAAACTACTCGTAGAACGCTTTTGTGGAGTTCTTTACTAAAATTGGTGTGGAAACTACTCGTGTTGTAGAGTTTAACCAAGCATACTTAAATGGATTATTAGATACAGTTGTCTTTATGCCTGAGGCATATGAAACTGTAAAGAAACTACACCCAGAATATAAACAATACATTGTAACCAATGGTGTAAAAGAGTTACAGCGTAAGAAGATTGCCAAAGCACATATCGAAGAATTCTTTGATGGTATCTTTATCTCAGATGAAATCGGATATGAAAAACCGCATATTGAATTCTTCAATTATGTCTTTTGATAGAATTTCCAACAAAAAAATCCTGATGAAGTAATTATCATCGGCGATTCTTTTGACGAGTGATATTGCTGGAGGTATACGTGCAGGGATTCATACCTGTTGGTATCATCCAAGCAACGAAGAAAGTAACAGTGATATAAAACCAGAGTTTACAGTTACATCGCATCTTGCATTCCAAGAATTATTAAAACAGTTATAAGGGAGTACATATATGAAGTGGTATGAACAAAAATATGTAAATCATCGAGATTGGATACTTGATCAAATGGGCTTGCTTGGTATGGATAGTGCCGAGCTTGTCATTGTTTTACTCATTGATTTTATGAATCAAAATCGTATTGAAATCACGATGGACGCCCTTAGAGAAAAAACAGGACTACAAGAAGAGGAATTAAACCGTGTTATTTCTGCACTATGTGCAAAGAAGTATTTGAAGATAAAAGCTTCCGCAAGAGCTGTTGTTTTTGACTTATCAGGACTATTTGAAACGGATATCGCAAGAGTTGAAAATATTCTAGATCGTTCACTCATCGATACATTTGAAACAGAATTTGGCAGAACGCTGAGTCAAAATGAAATGCAGAAAATTAGTGATTGGAATAAAGTGACAGACAAACGTTTGATTATTGCGGCATTACGTGAAGCCAGTGCGTACCAACATCTAAACTTAGGGTATATTGAAAAGATTTTGTCGGATTGGAAACAGAAGAATATTACGGCAGATTCTGTAGGAGTGGAGAAGAAGTAATGGAGCGTTTATCAGTACCATTTATTTTTGGATTATCTACAAAAAGTTACATCCAAACGCACATTGTGAATTGACGCATCGTAATCCCTATGAATTATCTGTTGCGGTAATCCTTTCTGCCCAAACAACAGACGTATCCGTTAATCGCGTAACACCTGCATTATTTAAAGCGTATCCATCTCCATATGAATTAGCCAAAGCACCAACCAAAAGGATGTTGAGAAATATATCGCATCCCTTGGGTTATATCGTAATAAAGGCAAAAAAGCAAATCGTAGGATTTGCCAAAGGTGTTGTAGAACAGTTTGATGGAAAAGTACCACAAACGATGGAAGAATTAACGACATTACCTGGGTATTGGTAGAAAATGTGCCAATGTGATCTATGGCTGAATGTTTTCAATATTCCAAGCATTGCGGTAGATACACATGTGGCACGTATTTCCAGAAGACTTGGACTATGTTATCAAAAGGATGATGTGGAAAAAGATTGAGCGTAAACTAATGCGTAAGATTCCACGTGATCGTTGGATCAAAAACACATCATCAGATGATATTCTTTGGTCGCTATCTCTGTCATGCGCGTAATCCAGAGTGTTACCGTTGTCCATTCGTGAATGGATGTCATGAAAAAAACAAAAAGAACTTAACACCACCTAAAACAAAAATAACATCATCTCTATCTAAAAGGGAGGACCACAATAATGAGACCATATGTTATATCAGCTTGTTCACCAGCTGATTTAAATAAAACAATATTTTTGAAGAACGAAATATTCCATATTTATGTTTTGAATATGAACTGGCTAGATACAACCTATACAGATGACTTATTTGAATCTGTATCCGCTAGTGACTTCTATCAAGCGATGGTAGATGGCGCAATGACACGTACTTCACAGATGAACCAGATTGGTTATGAAGAATTTTTTTGAGAGTATCTTTAAAAGAAGGAAATGACTTATTGCACTTTACATTATCTTCTGGAATCTCTGGTACCTATAACTCTGCACGCATGGCGGCAGAAGCAATGCGTGAAAAATATCCAGAACGTAAAATCTATGTCGTGGATTCTAAGAACGCTTCTTCAGGTTTTGGATTGCTTGTAGAAAAGGCTAGGGAACTTCAGGAATCTGGCATGGATATTGATACACTTCATGAATGGATTGAAGCACATAAATTAGAATGTCATGCATGGTTTTTTCTCAGGTGATTTAACTTTTCTTTATCCGCGGTGGAAGAATCTCAAAGACGGCAGGAACCATTGGTAATATGTTGCGAATTTGTCCGTTAATGCAGGTGGATTCAGAAGGGAAACTTGTTGTACGTCAGAAAGTCCATGGTAAGCGAAAAAGTCATTCGTGCCATCGTAGAAAAGATGGAAGAATATGCCGAGAATGGTCATGACTATAATTGGAAAGTCTTTTATCTCTCACAGTAATTGTTTAGAAGATGCGAAATGCGGTAAAAGAGTTAGTCGAAGAGAAGTTTCCAAATACAAAAGGAAAGATTACTATCTTCAATATTGGACCAATTATTGGTGCGCATACAGGGCCTGGAACAGTCACATTATTCTTCTGGGGTAAAAGATCGTTCTGTAATTGAAAAATTGCATAATACATATTTTTCAATGATAGGGAAACCTATCATTTTTTAGCGATGAAAACTTTGGGTTGATACAATTATAATGGGAAGAGTGAAAAGAATATATTATTATGAGTTGTCACATGATTCTATAGATGTTACGATAGTATGGCTTATGAGGGATTACTCATAACAGGGAGGGAAAATGAAAAAGTTAACAGCATTATTAGCTAGTGCAACAATGGCTTTTGTCACTTGTAGGATGCTCAACAGGTAAGACATATACTGGTGAAGCATTTGGTCATGACAAGGAAAAACCCAGTTAAAAGTTACTTTTAACAATCAAAGACAAGACAATCACTAAGGTAGAAGTTGATGCGTCTCATGAAACAAATGGTATTGGTTCAAAGGCAGCAGAAACAATGCCAGGTGCAATCGTCGCAGCTAACTCATTAGATGTTGATGGTGTATCAGGTGCTACACAGACATCTAAGGCTATCATCGAAGCAGCTACAGCAGCTTTGAAACAAGCAGGACTTGAACCATCAGATTTAGTAAGCAAGAATACAAGCACAACGAAGGCAAAGGATATTGAAGAGACAGTAGACGTTGTTGTAGTTGGTGCAGGTGGAGCTGGTATGACAGCTGCTATTACTGCAACAGATGCAGGTAAGAAAGTTATCGTAGTAGAAAGCCAACCAATCGCTGGTGGTAACTCTGTACGCTCAACTGGTGGTATGAATGCGGCTAAGACACCATACCAAGATAAGAATGAATTTAAAGAAGCTGCAGGTGTTGAAAAAGACATTAGCGACTGCAGCTGAAAAGTTCTGCAGATAACGCAACAATTACAGCTTTAGCAGCTACTGTTAAGTCACAATGGGATGCATACCAAGCAAAACCCACAGGGATATTTTGATTCTGTTGAATTAATGGAATTAGATACATTAATCGGTGGTAAGGGTAAGAACAACCCAGAACTCGTTAAGGCTCTTGCGGAAAAATTCTGCAGCTGCTATTGAATGGTTAGCATCTATCGGCGCAGACGTTAAGAACGTTGGTGCATTTCGGTGGTGCTTCTGTTAAGAGAATTCACCGTCCAGTAAACGCTGATGGCAAGGTAACTGCTGTTGGTGCTACATCGTTCCAATCTTAGAAAAGAACTTACAAGATCGTAACGTTCAGTTCTTATTTGATACAACAGCGAACGAAATCATCATGAAGGATGGCAAGGCAGTTGGTATCAAGGCTACAGGTAAGGATGGCAATAAGGTAACTATCAATGCGAAGTCAGTTGTAATCGCAACTGGTGGATTCGGTGCTAATGCAGAAATGGTTGAAAAGTACAAGCCAGAATTAAAAGGGCTTTGCGACAACAAAACGCAGAAGGTGCACAGGGTCAAGGGTATTGATATGGCTACAGCAGTAGGTGCTGCTACAGTGGATATGGATCAGATTCAGATTCACCCAACAGTACATATTGAAGAAGATGGCAATGCACACTTAATCACTGAAGGTCTTCGTGGAGATGGTGCTATCTTAGTTAACGCTGAAGGTAAGAGATTCTATGATGAAGTTTCTACACGTGATAAGGTATCTGCAGCTATCATCGCTCAACCAGAAAAGAGCGCATGGTTAGTTGTTGACCAGTCAATGGTTGATAAGTCAGCTGTTATCGCTGGCTACATCAAGTCTGGTTACACAGTAACAGGTGCTACATATGAAGAACTTGCAAAGGCTATGGGTGTTGATGAAGCTACATTCGTAAGTCACAATGAATACTTGGAACCAAGCAGTAGAAGCGAAGAGTGATGCGGAATTCAACCGTACAAGCTTTGCAAATCCTTTAACTGCAGCTCCTTACTATGCAATTAAGATTACACCTGCTGTTCACCATACAATGGGTGGTATTGTAATCAATCCTAAGGCAGAAGTATTAAATGAAAAGGGAGAAGCTATCTCTGGATTATTCGCTGCTGGTGAAGTTACTGGTGGTGTTCACGGCGCTAACCGTTTAGGTGGTAACGCAGTAGCTGACTTTGTAGTATTCGGTAGAATCGCTGGACAAAGCGCAGCAGACAACGCTAAATAATCACATTTACATCAAGGATACCGATGAGGTATCCTTTTTATGTACAATGGAGAACATATGAAACTAAAAGATGTATTACGTCAGTATGACGAACAATCATTATATTTTTATGCAAGAGATCTAGGTATTAAAACGGTGAACGGTATTTTGCCAGAAGAACTTTATGAAACAATGGTAGAGAGAATTCTAAAGTGATCATCATATCGAAAAGAAGATTATCGATACTAGATGATCAAAACCTATCGAGTATTCATGCAGGTACTTAGAGATGAAGAAATCAGAAAGAGAAAGATAATCTGTGTTTAGAGCGCTTATTGGATTATGATTTAATCGCATTTGAAGGGAGATGAACTTTTTCGTTGTCGAGGAAGTAAAAGAAATCTTCCTAAACTTACAAAATGAATCATCCTTTCCAACTAGAACGTTTACAGAAAGTATGGTTATTACAGTGCCAACAGGTATGTGACACACTATTGGGGAGAGTGTTCCATTGCAGCAGTTTCAAAAAGTTACTCTGTGTTGAAAGAGTGCTTTTAGAGAAGATGTTGATATTCAAAGCTCTTTTACAAGATCTTCCAGTAGGGTGAGGTGCAGATTGCAGTGAAAAGAGAACCAGGTTTATTGGCGCTCACTACCAAATTCCGCCATGTTGAAGGAATATCGCGAATCTCAAAAACGTTTTAACTACTATCTTCCTACAGTTGAAGAAAGTTGAGATATTATTTGAATACGATTATGATATCCAACAAGAAGGCATCCAGAGGTTAAAAACAATCCTATTATCAAATCAGTTAAAGGAAGAAGAGGTTGACCAACTTCTACATGAAGTATGGAATGATCTGTCCTATGGTTTTAGAGCTATCGAAGGAATCTATAAACGCTGTTTAGAAAAGACAGGATTATCTAGCTACAGAGTTTACCTATCACTTTATTGAAAGAAATTGATCGAAAAGTTGTCGTAAGTTTATTTATCGTGGTCATACATACCTAGAAACAATCAATTGAACAACTGAGCAAATAAATAACGAGAAGAACAGATAGGTGTTATAATCTCATATAATTTGATGGAAAGAGGAATTATATGTTATTGAGTACAACAATCGGTATATTAATACCATTTATCGGCACATCTTTAGGTGCTGCAATGGTATTTATCTTAAAAAGATAAAATGAGTGAGAAACTACAGAAGGGTTAACTGGATTTGCGGCAGGTGTCATGGTAGCCGCATCTTTCTGGAGTTTGTTGGTTCCTGCCCTGGAACAATCATCTTCCCTTGGAAAGTTTATCCTTTATTCCTGCAGCTGTAGGCTTTTGGTAGGTGTAGGTTTTCTATTATTCTTAGACGAAGTAACTCCACACATGCATTTGGATAACACAGAAGAGGTCCGAAAGAGAATCGTTTATCACGTTCTATGAAGTTGATACTTGCGGTAACACTACATAATATTCCAGAAGGAATGGCTGTTGGTATTGTCTATGCAGGTTGGTTAAATGGAAATACTTCGATTACTTACTTTGGTGCACTTGCCTTTAGCACTTGAGTATTGCGATTCAAAACTTCCCAGAGGGTGCGATTGTGTCAATGCCACTTAGAGCAGAGGGATGCCAAAGTGGAAGACCTTTGTGTATGGTGTGTTATCAGGTTTGGTTGAACCAATTGGTTCTATTATCACAATTTTATTTGCGACACAAAGTCGTACCATTACTACCGTACTTCTTGAGTTTTGCGGCAGGTGCGATGATGTATGTCGTTGTAGAAGAACTGATTCCTGAGATGTCAGAAGGAACACATACAAATATTGGAACCAGTCTTATTCTCATTAGGCTTTGTGACGATGATGATCTTTAGATGTAGCACTTGGATAAAATGAAAACGATTCTTCATATGAAGAATCGTCTTTTTATATTTTTCTCTTCTACAGAGTATTTGTTTGGGTTAATTATGCAGAAACTTCTGCATAAGATTCATAACGGTACTCGTTAATAATATTGATTGTACTGATTCAGCTTCACGGACTAGTTCAGCTTGTCTGCTGGCATCTGCATATTCAATGACTGTACTACCGTTACTATTGGCTGTGTATTCAATTCTATAGCTCAATATGAAAAACCTCCTTTTTCTTTCTTGGATAAATGAAAATGTATTGTTACAACTTCCTTATCTTTGAAAGATTATAGGGTACAATATCTATTTTTGCAAATATAAATGCATAGAAAAAGTCTTCCGAAGAAGACTTTTTTAGAAAGTAAATGTAGACTGTAACAGTAGAACCTTTTCTGATTTGTTTACCGATGAGGCTATTACCATTACTATCACGTACATCCTGTACTCTACCACTCATGGATGCGATGGTATCTCCAACAGCACGGTTAATTGTGATGTTGTTTTGCGTTACCCCATTCAACGTATTGACGAGGGTCACTGTAACTTGGGACAGTGACTTTCGCAACTGGTGTGCGGAAGCTTACGCAGACTTCATTTGAAGCGACTGTATCTGTCTTTTCGTATCCATAGTAACCACATACCTGTGTATCCGTATCAGGTTGTAGACCATCGATTACCTTCGATAGTTTATCACCTGTGTAGTTAATCGTTGCGACAACAGCACTATTTTGAACGACACGAGCCTTATATGTAATTGGACCAGTGATCCAAGAAATATCGAAGGTCTTATCATCATGGCTTTCTTCAACCAGTTTTGCTGCGTCAGGATATGGTGTCCATTCGAAGTTTACAGTATCGTTACTATCATTATAAGAAGCTGTAAAGGATGATAGGTTTTGAGGAGTTGTAATGAGGGTTTGTATATGTACCAAGTTTAGAGAACTCAGTCTTTGACAAGACCTGTAGAAACATAATCAGATGGAATTGTATCATCTGGTGCGACATATGGGTATAGACCTTTGATATGGGTGATCTTACTAATACCTTCAGGCATTGCAAGTTCACCAGGAGTACCATAGATACCTTCTAATGTATCTAGAACAGTACTGATAATCACACCAGGGATATTCATATTTAGCTTCCATCTAGAGAAGTACGTATCTGCACCAGCAATGGCCTTTTTCATAACCAGACCATACAGCAATTGTAAACTGTGTTGTTTGACCAACCATCCATTCATCCTTAGCAGCACCAACTGGAATGCCATACTCAAGACCAGCATCACCCCAGTCAGTTGTACCTGTCTTACCATATACTGGATAACCCTTACGAATTGCGTACATGTAGTTACCCCAGTCTTGTTCGACTGCGTTACGCATCAAGTAAGAGGCGAGATAAGCAGCTTGTGGGGAGAGAACAGATGTTCCTGTTGTTGGAGCGACATATGGATCCTTCTGACCGTTACGGTAGAAGATTGTGTTGATTGTATGAGGCTTTGATATAGTTACCACCATTAATGAGTACACCTGTAGCAGCTACTAATTCCTTGGCAGATACACGCATATTACCACCACCAATCGCGAAACTAATATCAAATAGCTCTGGTTTAAACTGACTAAATCCTAAAGAGGTTAAGTAGTTTGTAACACGCTGTACGCCTGATTTATCAATGACAGCTTGTAATGTGTTGATAGCGACAGTATTAAGAGATAGACCAACAGCCTTAGATAAATCTACAACACCCCATTTTGTATTGTCGAAGTTATTGAAATGTCCAGTTACCATACGTAACAGGGCTTATCGACAACTAGTATGAGAAGTTGCCCAACCTAAATCTTCAAACGCTAATGCGTAATCGAGAACTGGTTTGATTGTGGAACCTGGCTGATTGAACTGTTCGGTAGCGTGATCCAACAACATCGATCCACCACTAGCCCAGTTTCTACCACCCATGATACCTACGATTTCACCTGTCTGGTTGTTGATAACGATAGAACCTAATTCATATAAGTCATCAGGAAATCAATACCAGCTGTACCAGCCTGAATACTTTTCAAGCTGTGCTTGCACAGTAGGGTTCATGTTTGTGTGGATTTCCATTGAAACGTTCATTGGATCAAGTCCAGTTACTTCACGAGCCTCTTTGAGAGCTGCATCAATATATGCCTGATATGTATAGTTTGAATTGAGTGTTGATTTTGAGTCAATGAGTAAGTCTTCAACTTTTAATAGACTTGGCAAGGTCACATTCCTCTTGGGTAATGTAGCCATGGTAAACCATCAAGTCTAATACTGTATTACGACGTTTTGTCGCTTTATCAAGGTAATTATGTGGGTCAAATGTATATGGTGAGTTAATGACACCTGCAAGCATTGCGCTTTCTGCAAGGTTTAATTCCCAAACATTCTTACCATAATACTGTAAGGATGCCTTTTGTACACCACGGATATTACCCGACACCACCGAAAGTTCATCTTATTTAGATACATTGTAAAAGATTTCTTCTTTGGAGGAATTCTTTTCAAGTTCCATTGCTAAAAGCAATCTGCTGTACCTTATATTGGATGTTCTTGGTCTTGAAGTTCCTGTGATCATCTACAAAGTAGGTTAACTCAACCAGCTGCATCGTAAATGTAGAACCACCTTGCATAGAACCACGAAGTACAGTTTCAATAATCGACTTTGTAAAACGTGGGAACGTCAAATCCGTTATGGCTAAAGAAGCGTGAGTCTTCGACTGCTAAGAATGCGTCAATCATAGACTCTGGGATCTGATTATAAACAACGTTTTCACGTAGTGTTTGACCAACGTCAGCCAGCTTATTGCCATTTGCGTCTAGGACAATCGTGGATTGGAAGTTTGTAAAAAGTCATCCAGTTTGAATTCTGGTGTTCCTTTTTAAGAGTGTGCTGATTGCGATAGCTCCAACAGCAGCTCCAACAAATTCAAAGCCAACGATGATTGCCATAAATAACGTTAGAATTTTAAAACCGTGTATCTTACGCTTTACGCTAGGTTTTTTTCTTTTGTTTATTTGTCATTGTTTCCTCCTGAGATGAAGTATAACTGATCGATAATCTTTAAATAATCAATCGGGGTTACATATGTACTGGGAATCACATGCCCATTATCTAGAAACCATTGATAGGGGATGGAATTTCGCTCACTTTCTTTAACAAAGCGAATGACATCCTCAGCTTTTATATAATATGTTTCATCGAACAATGTCCATTTTACAATCAAAAAGGCGATAGCACCATGATTGATTACATTTTGTAAATGTTGAACTTGGTGAGCATGTAGTGATTTTAGAGGAAAAGAGGTACGAGAAGCGCATTCCTTTGCCTCAAAATCGATGTATTTTCCACGATAGATACCATTGTAGTCGGTCGTAGAAGGAAGTTTAAAATAAGCTTCCGTTATCTTGGCAGCACTGCGTGCTGGATAATCGACTTTTACAATCGTAACCGGTGTTGGTTTCTTATGAATGACCGCTTTATCAATACTGAGATAAAACATATTTGTTACGTTAATATCTTTTTCAAGTGCCATACCTCTGCCACCAGCAGAAGTAGGTTTCGATGTATATGCTTTTTCTTTCCGTTTGGATAATTGACCATACAAAAATTCCCATTTATATTATACAGATGTTCACATAAATAAGGAAGTTTTATTGCTTTTTAGGATAGTGAAATGAGATAATAAATAAGCATTCATAGGAGGATAGTTATGGCTGGTAAATTAAATCTAGATCCACAGAAAAATTGTTGATAAAGAACTTGATATTGATTTTTAAGGATATAATCCTGATCAAGTTGATCATCTTTTAGATGAGATCATTCAAGACTATCAGACATATGAAAATATGATTGCAGATTTAACAAAGAAGGCTGAAGAGTTGGAACGTACAAACGCTTCACTCCGTGCAAAGCTTATCGAAGTAGAAGGTAAGATCAAAGCACAAGAAGACTTAGATCCAATCTCACAAGGTGCTTCTAATGTTGATATTCTGAAACGTCTGAGTCGTCTTGAAAGACAAGTATTCTCAAACAATAACGAATAAGAAAATGATATACGTACATGAGGCAGTCGCTGGCACCTATGGTGTTAGAGGAAAGTCCATGCTCGCACCATCTGCGATGATGGTAGTGTTTGTGCCGGCCCAATCAATAAGACCGGGTATCGAAAGATAACGGCGGAGCGAGAACCTAAAACTTCGGTCATGGTTTAAGCCCTTAAGGTGTCACAGTGACGTAGCCGATAGGGAAACCTATCGGGTGGAACGAGATAAACCCCGCAAGCGAGAAACTCAAATTTGGTAGAGGAACTGCAGAAGGCGAACTGAAGCGTGATGCAGGTGCGAAAGCACAGATAAATGGCTGCCCCTGGAAACAGGACAGAACATGGCTTACAATTGTACGCATTTATGGAGGATGAATTTCCTCCTTTTTTCTTGCGTTCATACAGATATAAACAAATGATAGAATATGGTATACTAAAGAACGGTAAAGAGAGGAAAAATCATGAATCTTCCAAATCGATTGACATTATTCAGAATTGTACTGATTCCCAGTTATTATTCTGGTTTATTTATTTCCATATAGTGCTTTTGGAATTACACCGACAAGTTTCTATGTACAACATGTATCAATCTCTGTGATTGATATTGCATTGCACTATTAATCTATATCTTAGCCGCCATCACAGATGCGATTGATGGCCATATTGCCCGTAGTAGAAATATGATTACTACATTTGGTAAGTTTCGCTGATCCTATCGCAGATAAGCTACTAACAACAACAATGTTCCTATTGTTTATCTCTAGAGGTATTATCCCGGTTATCCCAGTCATCATTATGATTGCACGCGATACGGTCGTGGATGGTTGTCGTATGATGGCGAGTGCAAATGGCAAGGTAGTTGCGGCTGGTATGATGGGTAAAGCTAAAGACAGTGTTACAGATGGTCACAGTTGCGTTAATTCTATTAAACAATCTTCCATTTGAACTATTAGGATTACCAGTGAGTATGATCATGTTGTGGTTCTCTGCACTAGTAAGTTTCATTTCTGGTGTACAGTACTTCATGCAGATGAAAGATGATATTTTAGAATCAAAATAATCGTGGAATTATTTTAAAACAAACATACATATAATCAGGAGGAGTTATTATGGCGGCAGAGAAAAAAAGAAAAGACAGTTACCGCAGATAAGCGAGATCAACTACTTGCGGATGCACTTAAGGCAATTGAAAAGGAATACGGAAAAGGCAGTATTATGCGTCTTGGAGACCGTGCTGATGTATCAGTAGACGCAATCCCATCCGGTTCTTTAGCATTAGATAGTGCATTAGGTATCGGTGGTTATCCCAAAGGGAAGAATCATTGAAATTTATGGACCAGAATCTTCTGGTAAGACAACACTTGCATTACATGCAATCGCAGAATGTCAAAAACAAGGTGGTAGATGTGCATTTTATCGATGCAGAAAACGCAATCGATCCACTCTATGCTAAAAAGCTAGGTGTTGATATAGATGAACTCATCTTATCTCAACCAGACTCTGGTGAGCAGGCATTAGAAATTACAGAAGTATTGATTAAGTCAGGCGCGATTGACTTAGTTGTGATTGACTCTGTAGCTGCACTTGTCCCACAGGCTGAATTAGATGGTGAAATGGGAGATGCATCTGTAGGTCTACAGGCACGTTTGATGTCTAAGGCAATGCGTAAGTTAGCAGGTGTTATGAATCGTTCCAATACAACCGCAATCTTTTATCAACCAGTTACGTGAAAAGGTTGGTATCATGTTTGGTAACCCAGAAACAACACCAGGTGGTCGTGCGCTGAAGTTCTACTCATCCGTGCGTCTAGATGTACGTAAGGGCGAAGCACTTAAGGAAGGTAGTGAAGTAATCGGTTCTGCCACAAAGGTAAAGGTTGTTAAGAATAAGGTAGCTCCTCCATTTAAGGTGGCAGTTGTCAATATGATCTTTGGCCAAGGTATCTCTCATATCGATGAAGTTATCAGTTTAGCAGTTGAAAACGATATTATCGAAAAAGCAGGTGCTTGGTTCTCCTACAAGGGAGAAAAACTTGGACAAGGCTTCAACTCTGTACGTGAGTATATGAAGAATCACCCAGAGTTTGATGCAGAGATTACAGAACTTGTAAAAGTGAAGTTATTCCCTACAACAGAAGCTGATTCCACAGAAACAACAGAAGAATAATCAAAATGTACCTCTTGCTGAAAAACTGTAAAGGTCTTTTATTAATCAAGCATGATACAGAAAAGAAATCTAAATTTGTTGTATGATATTGCTGTATGAAAACAAATTACCCTAAAGTTCTATGAAGAACTTTCAAAAACTATCAGACAGACGAAAAGAAAAAGCAATTACGTCTGTGTAATAAAAATTGTGACAAATACATATTACGTTGTATATCCATTACTGTTGTTATATCTATTTGTAAAAACAAAAGTGAGAAGTTATTACCGACAATTCTGATTCCGCTACTTTCAATTGTCGCAATAACATTGTTACGAAAAGTTCTAGCACATCCTCGTCCTTACGAGGAATACCCAATTGACCAAATCCCTAGAAAAAGAAAACACAACATAATGCAATGCCTAGTCGACATGTATTTTTCAGCCGCAATTATTGCAATGATGTGCCTTCACGGTTTCTCCAATACTTGCATGCATACTACTAGTGCTGGCTGTAGTAGAAGGGTATATCCGTGTTGTAGGGGGAGTGCATTATCCACGGGATGTAATCGTTGGATATCTTCTTGGCGTTTTATTTGGACTATTGATCTTATAAAACGTTTAAGGTTTTAAAGTTATATGATATAACATACTAGAAAGGTCACATCGTATGATGTGTGGTGATTGAGAAGAACATGCGCCTTTAATCCGATTTTTAAACATATGAAAAGTGAACATTTTATAAACATCTTTTCATGCGTGGAAACGGATTAAAACCTCTATACAGAGAATTTTTATCTGCTTTTTCGTATGAAAAGAGCAGATTTTTGTAGGAGGTAGTGAATGATAGAAATTCATAATTTAACAATATGCCATCGATATGATTTACGTAAGATTATTAATAATTTTACACTTACAGTAAAAACCAACTGACAAAATTGCTATCATTGGTGAAGAAGGCAAATGGAAAATCAACATTGCTCAAATGTATCGTAAATCCACAGCTTGTTGAAAGTTATTGTGAAGTGCAGGAGAGATACGCTCGAAGAGCGAAAGAATAGGGTACTTAGCACAAGAACTTGACCAGAATGCATGCAGAGAAAAACTGTGTATGAATACTTCTGTGAAAGTGAAGCATTTTTCACTAGCAACACCATCACAGCTACATGATATTGCCCTATAGTTTAGGATGCGATGTAGAGATGTATTATCAAACACAGATGATGTCTTCACTTTCTGGTGGAGAAAAGATTAAGTATCAACTTGCAATGATACTTTCTTTGAACAGCCAAGTATCTTACTATTAGATGAGCCATCCAATGACTTAGATATCAGTACGCTTGCATGGTTAGAGAAGTTTATCAAAAATGCTACGATTCCAGTTATTTATATTTCACATGATGAAACACTGCTGGCGAATACCGCAAATCGCATTGTTCATTTAGAACTCGTCAAACGTAAGACAGAAGCACGTCATACGATTATGAATATTGGTTATGATGAATATAAAGAGTTACGTGATAAACAATTTGATAAACAGATGATGGATGCACAAAACGAGCGTCGTCAAGACAAGTTACGCATGGAAAAAAATACCAACAGGTTTATGAACGCGTCCAACATGAACTGCGTGTTGTATCGCGCCAAGCTCCACAGACTGCCGCCGCTCTCAAGAAAAAGATGAGAAGTGTCAAAGCGATGGGAAAGCGTTTTGAAAGAGAACGTGAAAATATGACGGAGATTCCACTTCGTGAGGATGCGATATTCTTTTCACTTTGATGTTGAACCATTTGCGAGTGACAAACAGATTCTCGATTATCACTTAGATAAGCTGATGACAAAAGATGAATCGAAAATACTAGCAAGTGATATTGCATTACAAGTATTTGGTAATCAAAAAGATATGTATTGTTGGTAATAATGGTTGTGGGAAAAACAACACTATTGCATAAGATTCATGAATATTTGTCTGAAAGAGAAGATATCCATATTGGCTATATGCCACAAAATTATGACGAGATCCTAGATGCGTATGAATCACCAATTGATTTCTTAATAACTGTAGGGGATAAAGAAGATATCACACGGATACGGCAGTATTTAGGTTCAATGAAGTTTTACCTCTGATGAGATGGAACATTCATTACGAGAACTATCAGGTGGTCAACGTGCGAAGGTATTCATGTTAAAGATGCATCTGGAGGGAGCGAAATGTCTTATTGTTGGATGAACCTACCCGCAACTTTTTCACCATTATCTGCACCAGTTGTAAGAGAAGAGCTAAAGAACTTTGGTGGGGCAATCATCGCTGTATCCCATGATCGAAAGTTTATTCAGGGAAGTTTTTTTGACGATATCTACTTGTTAAATGCAACGGGATTACATCGCTATATGATTGAATCGGAGTAAAACGCTTTCATTGTTTTGTGTGTCTATTGTGAAAATGTGAAAAACCGTATAATACTTAAAGAGAGAAATCTCTAAGAATAATGGAGGATTAAAAATGGGTATATCATTCATGACCCTGTAATTCCCTGCCATTTTAGCTCTTATTCTAGGTATTTTTGTCGGCATCGGTATTATGAAGGTTGCTGGCAAACACGGTCTTGATCGTGCGATTACGAAAATCGCAAGATATTCTTGAAGAAGCAAAATTCAAAAGCAGAAACAATTACGCGCCAAGCTACTTTAGACGCGAAACAGCAAACTTACGAATTAAAACTACAGGCAGAAAAAAAGAGATTAAGAATCAACAAAACAAGTTATTACAAGTTGAAAAATAAACTCATGCGCCAGCAGGATAGTTTGAATTTCCGTGAGGAGAATCTTGCCCGAAAAAGAAAAGAAAATTGACGAAAAAGATCAGCAGATTACTGGGAAAACTTGCAGAGATCACTAAAATGGAAGAAGACTTGCAGGCTAAGATTGATCAGCAATTAGTTGAACTTGAGCGTGTGGCAAATATGTCACAGGCAGACGCAAAAGGTAGAATTGATGGAGGCTGTCGAGAAGAAGACAGAAGCTGAAATCGCTACTACTTACGTGATAAGCAAGAGGAAGCAGAAGCAGAAGCCTCTTCCGTAGCACGTAATATTATTTCTTTAGCGATTCATCGCTACTCACAAGAGGAAACAATCGAACGTACCGTTAGTACAGTAACACTTCCAAGTGAAGAGATGAAGGGACGTATCATCGGTCGTGAGGGAAGAAATATTAAGGCAATCGAACAGGCTACAGGTGTTGATTTAATTATTGATGACACACCAGATATTATTACTGTTTCTTGTTTTAACCCAATTCGTCGTGAAATTGCACGTCAGTCATTAGAAATTTGATGAAGGATGGACGTATTCAACCAGGGACGTATTGAGGAAGTTGTTCAGAAGGTTACAGATGAACTTGAAGAGACAATCTTTCAAGATTGGTAATGAAGCAGTATTCAAACTAGGTATTGGTAAGATGAATCGTGAACTTATCAAGCTAGTAGGACGTATGAGATTCCGTTACAGCTATGGACCAAAATGGTTTATCACACTCTGTAGAAGTTGCACACTTCGCTGGTATGATGGCTGCTGAATTAGGACTAAACCAAGCACTTGCAAAGCGTGCAGGTTTATTACACGATATTGGAAAAAGCATTAGACTTCGAAAACAGAAGGAACACACGCTGAGTTAGGTTCCAAGGTAGCTAAGAAGTATGGTGAAAAATCCAATCGTTATTAACTCAATTGAAGCTCACCATGGTGATACAGCTCCAACAGATATTATTTCTGTACTTGTCGCTGCAGCGGATACAATCAGTGCTGCTAGACCTGGTGCTCGTTATGAATCTATGGAAGGCTACATTCAACGTCTAGAAAATCTTGAAAAGATTGCGTTAGACTTTGAAGGAGTTGAAAAAGCATTTCGGCAATCCAAGCTGGACGTGAACTACGTGTTATGGTACAGCCTGAGAAGATTGATGATGTACGTATGGTGAAGGTTGCTCATGATATTCGTGAACGAATTGAAAATGAGATGACTTATCCAGGACAGATCAAGGTAACATTGATTCGTGAAGTACGTGCACAAGAATTAGCGAAATAAGAACCGGTTCACGGTTCTGAAAAAGATAGGGGAAATATGTTATGAGAGTGCTATTTTTAGGAGATATCGTCGCAAAGAGCGGACGTGATGCAGTTCTAGCACAACCAGACGCATTAAAAGAACAATATCAACCAGATTTTTGTCATTGTAAATGCAGAGAATTCTGCACATGGCAAAAGGGATTACATTCAAAATCTATAATCAATTACTCTTATCCGGTATCGATGTGATTACACTTGGTAACCATGCATTCTCCAAAACTGAAATCCTAAATCACTTTCCATCGATGAACAGTGTTGTACGTCCTGCAAATATGGAGCCATTCCATATTGGAAAAAGTTATGTCATCAAAAAGTAAATGGAAAAACGTATTGCGGTTGTCAATCTAGTAGGAAAAAGTATTCATGGATGTATGTCGTGAAGACCCTGTCATCACGATGGAAAAACTCTTAAAAGAGATTGACGCAGATATTATCTTTGTAGATTTACACGCAGAAGCCACTGCAGAAAAAGATGACCTTCGTAAATTACTTTGCGCCAAGACTGACTGCAGTTATTGGTACACATACGCATGTACAAACTGCGGATGAACAAATTATCAACGGTTGTGCATATATCACAGATGCAGGAATGTGTGGGGTATATGCGTCGATCTTAGGAAGAGATACTGAGGAAGTCATTGCTAGAAGTATCTACAATGAATCCACACGTTATACACCCGCACAGGGTCCGGCAGTTATCTCTGGTGTCCTCATTGATATTGATGACAAAAACAAATCGAGCAAACTTCATTGAACGGATTCAAATTCGTCCGAAAGGTTAGCATTTACTAACAAAATAGTAGGGTGCTATACTTTATGTAGTTCATAAAGGAGGACTCGAATAATGCCAGTTACAGTTGATAAAGATACTTGTATCGGTTGTGGTGCTTGCGTAGCAGTATGCCCAGTTGCAGCACTCGCTTTAGACGAAAATGGAAAGTCCGGATGTGATGAAGATGTATGTATCTCATGCTTCTCATGCATTCCAGTATGCCCAGTTTCAGCAATCACAGAAAAGAACTAAATATAAGAAAATCGGTGCCCACCGATTTTTTTATTCATATAGGTGATTGACAAGTGAATTTTGCTTTGCTATGATAAAGATAACAAAAAGCGTGTTACTGGAAAGCAGGCATTAGCTCATTGGAAAATTGTATTTTTCTGATGGGCTTTTTCGTGGGAGGAATCTATGTTCTTATTTCATAAAAAAATCAACTATTTATTCACCATGCAATGGTACATTCAAAACCATTAAGTGAAGTAAAGGATGAGGTATTCTCTAAAGAACTAATGGGAAAAGGCTTTGCAGTTATTCCTGACACAGGAGATATCCATTCACCGGTTGATGGTAAAGTCACAATGGTATTTCCAACAAAACATGCGATTGGTATCACTGATAAAAAAACAATATTGAATATATTTTGCATATTGGTATCGATACTGTACAGTTAAAAGGGACAGGCTTTCAGACTAGCGTACAGGAAGGTGACAGCGTAAAGGCTGGAGACTTACTTGTAAACTGTGATATAGCAATGCTAAAACAAGCAGGCTATCAAACAGATGTTCTTGTGATTGTGACAAATCATAAGGATGTGCGTATCAGACAAGCAGGTAACTTAAAAAGTAAAGGAAGAGATAGCATATTGTGAAAACATATAATATTGCAAAAATACTAAATCATAACGTTGTCGTATGTCATAGCGATGATGATCCTAGAGAGTATATTGTCTTTGAAAGGGTATCGGTTTCCCAAAAAGAAAGAGAACGATATTGTTCCCTACAGAACAAATACAAAAACGTATATGAACTCGTCGATCTAAAAGATCGTAGACGCTATGAAGAGTTAGTAAATAGTGCAGATGATGAAGTAGTAGAAGTTACAGAAGAAGTCATCAGTGAGATGACAAATAGCTTTGGTGCATACGATAAGCGTATCCACCCTAGCATTACTCGATCATATTCAATTTAGTGTAAAGCGTTACCGTGAAAAGATTACTGTTAAAAATGTATTCACGGATGAAATTCAATTTCTATATCCAAAGGAATTTCAATTCGCAAAGGAAGTGCTAGCGAAGATTAACGAACGCTTAAATATTAACTTGGATGACAGCGAGATTGGATTTATATGCATGCATATTCACGCTGCCTTACAGGGTGAAAGTGCCAGTCTTTCTACGATGATTGCACAGATATTAACAGAGACACTCGCAATCATCGAAAGAGAAATGCAAATCAATCTGAATGATTATGAAGTCGCAAAGCAGCGTTTGGTAACACACTTAAAGTTTGCCATCAAACGCTCAGTAGATGGTGTAGAGATAAACAACCTGATTGGTGATCTAGTTCATGATAAATATCGTAAGTCATACCAGATTGCATGCATGATAGGAGATCACATTGAAAATACATATGGCATCAATATTGGAGAAGGAGAAAGATGCTATCTAACGATACATTTACAAAATATTGTAATGTATCGCAAATAATGGTTCGTACATGTGTAGTAAGGGGTATTACACATGTGGAATATAAGGAGGATATTTATGTTTAAGATGCTTCAAAAGATTGGTAAAGCATTCATAGCTACCTATCGCAATTTTACCAGCTGCTGGTTTATTGTTAGGTATCGGTGGAGCTTTATCCAACCCTACTACAGTGGCGACATATCCTGTATTAAATAATCCAGTTTTACAGGGTGTCTTCACAATTATGAGTGAAGCGGGAACAGTTGTTTTCGCAAAATCTAGCAATGTTATTATGCGTTGGTCTATGTATTGGACTTGCAAAAGCGTGACAAGGGAACTGCTGCCTTAGCTGGTGTTGTTGGTTTCTTAGTAATGAACGCTACAATCAAGGCGTTGTTAGGGTATTTTCTCACCAGAAGGTGCAGCAATTGATACTGGTGTCGTTGGTGCAATCGTTGTTGGTTTAGTTGCTGTTACATTACACAACAAATATCAGAACATTGAATTACCACAGGTACTAGGATTCTTTCGGTGGATCACGCTTTGTGCCAATCGTTACTTCATTCGCAAGTATTTTCGTTGGTGCAGTGTTCTTCTTGGTATGGCCACCATTCCAGACACTATTAGTATCTACAGGTGCGTTCATTGCACAAGCAGGTCCAGTTGGAACATTCTTCTATGGATTCTTAATGCGTCTATGTGGAGCTGTTGGTTTTACATCACATGATTTATCCAATGTTCTGGTACACAGAACTTGGTGGTGTTGAAAACTGTTGCAGGTGTCGCTGTAGCAGGTGCACAGAAGATCTTCTTTGCACAATTAGCAGATCCAAACCATATTGGTTTATATACAGAAGGAACACGTTTCTTCGCTGGTCGTTTCTCAACAATGATGTTTGGTTTGCCAGCTGCATGTTTAGCAATGTACCACTGTGTACCTAAGGAAAGAAGAAGCAAGTACAAGGGCTTATTCTTAAGTGTTGCCTTAACATCCTTTATTACAGGTATTACAGAACCAATCGAATTCATGTTCTTGTTCGTAAACCCAATTCTTTATGTTATCCACTCTTTCTTTGATGGTGTAAGTTTCTTCATCGCAGATATTCTCAATATCTCTATTGGTAATACATTCTCTGGTGGTGTGATTGACTTTACACTCTTTGGTATCCTACAAAGGAAACGCAAAGACAAACTGGCTCTTAGAGATTCCATTTGGTGCAGTTTGGGCATGTCTATACTACACATTCTTCAGATGGTACATTACAAAGTTCAATGTTATGACTCCTGGTCGTGGTGAAGAATCTGATGATGCTGAACCAGTTGTTGAAACAAAGTCTACACTGAAGGAAGATAGTCATAAGATTATCGCTGCATTAGGTGGTAAGGAAAATATCGAAGATGTTGACGCATGCATTACACGCTTACGTGTCAGTGTGAAGGATGTTACAAAGGTTGATAAGGACACACTGAAGAAGTTAGGTGCTACAGACGTTCTTGAAGTTGGTGGAGGTATCCAAGCTATCTATGGTGCAAAAGGCTATCCTCTACAAGAATAACATCGTAGAAATCTTAGGGTATTGATGAATAATCAAGAAGTTATTTCATCCTTAAAAGAGGAAAAGCTTGTCATCTCTTGTCAAGCGCTGCCAGGAGAGCCACTCTATACAGAAGCGGGTGGAATTATGCCGTTAATGGCCTATGCGGCAGAGCTAGCAGGAGCCAGTGGTATCCGTTGTAACTCAGTACGAGATATTAACGAAATTCGTGCGAAAGTAAAGCTTCCAACGATTGGAATTATCAAGCAAGATTATTTGGACTCACCAATCTATATAACCCCTACATTTGAAGAGGTGAGTGCACTTGTACAAACAGGCACAGAGATTATTGCCTTAGACTATACAGATCGCATTCATCCAAATAACGTCAAACGCGAAGAATTATTCCATCAAATCAAACAAGCATATCCAAATCAACTACTCATGGCAGATATCTCGAATTTTGATGAGGCGAAAGCCGCAGTAGAAATTGGCTTTGACTTTGTTGGTACAACACTCAACGGTTACGTCGGAGACGAAAAGACAGAAGGACCCAACTTTGATTTGGTCTCTAGAATCGTCAATGAATTAGACTGTCGTTGTATTGCGGAAGGCAGAATCCATGAGCCATCCCAAGCCCGTAAAATGCTAGAACTTGGAGCCTTTGCGGTAGTGGTTGGTGGAGCGATTACACGTCCACTTGAAATTGCGACAAGATTTATCAAAGAAATCAATAGGACCCGCTAATTGAAGCATTCACTTAGGGGATTGTAAGAAAAAACAATTTTTCAGTGGCATCTTCAAGCGGTGACAGAAATATCGACCACACAAGAGTTGAAATGCTCCTGTGTGGTCGTTTTCTTTTGTTTTTGTTATCTCAGGCTACCGAAATGGAATGTGGGTATATTTTCAGTCTTCATCTGAGACATCTTCTATTTCTTCATGTTCCTTAATGTATTTATCGATTTCTGCCATATCTGCAGCATCACGTGCTCTATTTGTACATTGACCATTCCTGCGATAAATTCTCAAGACCTCATTTATGTTCTCTATAGAAAGTTCCTCTAAATGATCTTTGAAGAAACTCATAAAAACAATCTGCATCATCGAAAACCATTAAATGTTGGTATTGCTTTTAGCCATGATAACAACAAATTCTGACAAATCAAAGTCGTCGCATTCTTTTTACAGTTTCATATATCATATCGGAATATGAAGTTTGTGTATACTCATATTTTCCTTAAAATAGCTATATACACTTTTACTCTCGCGAGGAAAGAAAGCTCGATAGAAGATTAAGCCATGAGGTTTGTTTAACGCTCGTTTACTAATATAATCAAAGACTTCTTCATTTTTCCCTTTACTATATCCATTATTATCGGATATGATGTAATGATGGAAATAAAGAGAATTCACTCTTGGTGAACTATCTCTCAAGTGTATCTACACTAATCTTTGAGAAAAATATCTACAATAGTTTCTTCTGTAAATAAGCTATTATAACCATTTTTAATTGCATAATCTGTCATAGAAAAATGCAAACGCATACAATCCATAAACATTTTTAATACATTCTTCTGCATCAGAAACCAGCACAGACGAATAAATGTTTTTATAAGATTTTTGAATGAATCATATGTCATTCGTTTTAAGTATTTTTCAACGATTGACTTCTTTATTGAATTATCCAGACCATTTTCATGTATATTCGATATTGATTTCGGCATATCCTTCCACATCGGCTTGAGCAATAGAAAATAAATCCATGATAAATGGTGCTTTCACAGATAGAATGTGGTCATACATAGAACAAATAAGCATTCTTGAATGATAATCACTTGAACAAAAAGTGTATTATCATTTTACTTTAAAATGTGCACATTTATTTCTGCAATTTTTCAAATATTCTATGTCCTCGATAAATTTGTCAAAATATAAAGGGCAATTATCCTTGAAAAATTGAACTACTTCATTTTCGACTTTAGAATACTTTTTCATCATCGCTATCATCGTATTGATTTCTTTTAACTTTTTATCTGCATTTTTATCACCTTCGTTTGCCATAGTTTGAAGTTTTTATAAATAAATCATAAATAAATAAAATGAGTAAAGCAAAACAATGGTAGCTCGATAGTTTTGACTATAATATGATTGAAGTATCTCTTTAAAAATAATTTTCGAGAGTCAGCATTATCAAACACTCTAAAATCTTTTTCATCAAACAGCATATTATTCACCATCCTTCTTTGTTCCGTAAAGAGCAGTTTCTTCAGCTAACATTAGTGGTTGACTTGTCTCGTGGCATTTGATATATGAATCCTGAAGACGTACTTGTCCCGGAACGAATATCACCTGCATTCTCTTCAAAGTTCTCTACCTGATCCATAACCTTATTGAATACTTCAGGACTGTATTGTGGTGGATAGCCATTTCTTTGACAAGACAAATCTTAATGTCAAGTTTTAATTGATTACGAACATTCTGATTATTAAGCCAATCTGCAAAAGATGATTTTGTATCGATAATTTCTTTAACCTTCTTAGCTAAAGTCTTGCACTTGTCATTAATCAACCACACCATCTATTTCCTTGTCAGTTTCCCATACTCAAAAGTTATACTGGTCACGCAATGAAATCAAGTATGTCATAGAATGCTTTTTCTTCAAAAGTTAAACCAATTTTTCGGAAACTTGCTCTGATTTTCATTCATCTGACGTAAGATTGCAAAGTGCTCTGCTCCGTAGCAGTCTTAATAATCTCTTCAGATGCCTGTTTTCTGAGTTGCTCCCGGCTTCTTCGGCAGTAAGGTGCTTTCGTCTTTCGTGATATTCTGCAATTATCTTTTCTCAAGCATTTCTTGGAATGTCTTTGCAGCTACTTGATTAATTTTGCCATATTCTTTTATTTGCTTTCGAAGCATTTTAATAAGAAGTTCAAGTTTTGTTGCAGGGCATTTTTCACATCTGATAACTTTCTCGAAATATTCTGGTGAGAAGATATCCTCTTCCTCACCGCTTTCAAGAACACTTTCAACCTGATTGTATTTCAAAGCTTCTTCAACCATCTTTTGAAACAGCACGGTTCATAGTGTCTGCATCAACTTCACTTGTGCCACACATTTTACGGACAAATCCGGCTATAGCCATAAAAGCACTGAGCAAGAGCTGATTCCTCTTCTACCCAGAGTTCACCTGAAGGCTGACAAATATCATAAAGCAGTTCGCATTCTCTTTCACAGTTTTGCAAAGAAAATATGTCTTGAATGATACCTGTTTCCCTTTTTCACTGCTTAATTTGCCCTGTGTTGATGCAAAATACAGATTCGGCAGCATTTGCAAAGCAACATATATCGTGCACACGGTCACAATCAGGGCTGAGGAACGGGAGCTAAATCATAATCAGTAAAAAGTGTTTTAAGAACTTCAAGTTCTTCTCAAAAATCATAGTAGCTTGTTCTACATCATCTGAAGTTGGAGCAACAGATGTATTGCCACCATAAACTTTCATAGCTTCTCGCATATTGTCACGAATACCCGATGTAATCAATAATCATTCCATGGTCTTTTCCCGGAGAATTTTTCTATTAACACGACTTATTGTCTGAATCAGCAAATGTTTTCTTAAAGTGGTTTATCATTATACAGAAACGTAAGTGAAGGAACATCAAATCCCTGTAATCCACATATCAACAACGATAACAATATGGAAGTTTGATTTTTCTTGTCTTTGAATGAAGCTTATCAAGTTCTTCTGAACGCTTATCATTTTTCACCCCACCAAGATAATTGTACATCTCGGCTTCATCATTACTTCCAACGCTAGAAAACCATAGCCATGAAAGGCATAGGTTTTAATTTCTTTCAATTCTTCATCGGATGCAACAACATCATCTGGAACTTTTCTTTTTCTTCAAACCATTCAGGATATTTATCCTTAAATTTAAGAAGAAGGTATATGCAATGACTCTGCTTGAGCAAACAATCATAGCTTTTCTGCGTTCTTTCAGGGTCTTGGTCGCAAGCAGAAACATAATGGTCATGAATATCAACAGCAAGTCTTTCTAATCGTAATGGTTCAGCAAGAATTACTTCCATTGAACTCATTGCACGTTTGCTTGCTTCGACATTTCTCATATGTTGCACCATCATCAGCACATTTTTTATAGTAATTTTCAATTTCTGCAGCCTTTTTCTTTATCAAGCAATACCTTTGCAATACGAGGATGATATTTGATAGGCACAGTAAGTCCATCGGCAACAGCCTGATCCATTGTATAGCGGTCAATTTCTTCACCGAAGGTCTGATAGAGTTTCTGCTATTGGTGTACCTGTAAAGCCTACAAAATGTAGCCTGTGGAAATGCCTCTTTAAGACTTTTGCATAAGGTTTTGGACACCATAGCTTTCATATTTTCATCAGCATCTTTGCTGAAACTGAATCTTTTTGGAATGTTCGAGTTGTGTTCTGTGAGCCTCGTCAGAAAAACATATAATATTCTTACGATCATTGATAAGACCAATTTTTGTCATCTTCTCTATCGCAAAACTTTTGGATAGTACAGATATAAAAATCCACCGCTTTTGTCTTGCACCGAGTTCTTCTCTTAATTGTTTTCTATTCTTAACAACAGATACTTTCGCCAAGGTTCAAGAACTCTTTACTCTTTGTGAAAAGTTTTGCCCCTTGTTTTTTGTAATTCTTCTCTGTCAACAATAAGAATAATCGTTGGTGAACCGATAGCGGGGATATCCGTACAACGAAGTGCGAGCTGGCGTGCAAGGAAAGCCATTGTATAAGTCTTTCCGCATCCGGTTGCACCAAAATATGTACCACCCTTTACCAGTTCTCGTCAACGATAGAATTAACGATACTTTGCTCAATAATTTAGATGCAAAGAACTGTGGTAACGACAAACGATTTCCACTTCTTCATGGTCATAAATTGTATCTTGAAAATAAATATAATCTCGGAACAGTTTCCAGGAAAACGAGCAGGGCTATAAACACCTTTAATCATCGTTTCTGTTTCTGCAAATGGTAAAAGGTTGATACTCATCACCGTCATTTACTCGCCTCCAAGCATAGAAAATGTTCATAAGGAGTACGAACCGTACCAAGCCTTGTCTTTACTCCATCAGAAATGCAGGCAATGAAGACAGTAGTGTAAGTAAAGTGCGGAATATCTCTCCAATAACGAATAGTAACCTGCTCCCAAGCATCTAAATACTGTTGCGTGAGTATCTCCGGGATTTTTAGTTCTATCACACATAGCAGCATACCATTTACAAACAACAGCACATCAGGTCTGCGATTCTCTTTTCTGTCCGTTATTCATGTATTCAACTGTAAACTGATTTACAACTCTGAAAAAGATGTTATTATCAGGATTTTCAAAGTCAATCAGATTTACCATCTGAGGGAGTCCGTTCAGTGGTGTGAACTGAACACCATCAACCATCCAACCATATATTTTATGGAGTGTGGCAAAAGTCGCTTTCAGCACCTACAAGACGGACATTATCAAAAATCTGTATGACTTCATCATCAGTCAGGTCTTTATTTGTCTTTAGAAATGAATGTCTTGAAATCATCTGCAATTAGTATATCATTTTTGTGACACGATTGATTTTTGTTGCCTGCAAGATAGTTCCAGCCTTCTTTTCTAGAAAGCCAATGAAGGCATATTCAAAATCAGACTCACAAAAAGTGACCATTATAGTCTTTTAGCTTAGCCATAGGCTATGCTCCTTTCTTGCCTCTTTGATAGAGCCTTTTATTAGGATAGGGCAAAATATCTTTAATTTGTGCTTTGAGCTTTTCGTTGATTTCTTTTTCGCTCATTATACGAATGGAATATTTCAACTATAGATTTCTGTGATTTCGTGACTAGGAACTGGAATTTCAATTTCATAAAATCTATCCATATCTAAATTAGTTCTTATACTTGCATCACTCATAAACCAGCCAAGTCGATCAACTTCTTTTCTTAAGAACCACATCATAATATATTCAGGAATAATCGAATTATCTTTTTGGTTCAAGTACAGTATATGCAGGAGAAATAATAATGGGTTCCTGTCCATTGTATAACGCAATACGTATGCATTTATCACGTCCAGTTTGCATACCTGAAAATGCAAATTGTCCGTTATTAACCATCTTATATTTCTTTAAATCCACACCATTTACATTCGCAACAGAAGGTATAAACTGTTTTGTTATGTTAATTCCCATAACTTCTTGAATTCCCTTTGTCATTACGATAATCAACTTCTCTTAGCAAACTATCAACGTTTCTCTTAATTGATGCATGTTTATAGTTTTCTATAATAGCTTCAAAGTCAGTTTTAAATCATCTAATCCTCGTTCATAACATTCCTGATTGGATACCATGGCATTGTAGATGTCTATATACTTTTGCTGAATGTCAATTGGTGGAAGTTCAATCTCAATATCGCACATTTCACTCCAGTCAAAAGTTTCTCTTGCTGAACCCCATGAATTGAAGCGAGGCATATCTATCAAATTCTGGCCTATTAAAAACATGAATAAATAATCAGGATTCAGCTCTATTTTCATCAGTTATATAAAACACCACTGAAATTGATGATACCAACAAAGTTTCTTCTGTGTTATTGAAGCAAAGCGACATCTTGTCACCTCGTCTTGAGGTATCAGGCACATATGCAAAATGTCCCGGAGATAACAATTTATATGATGTAAGTTTCACTCCATCCAAGTCAGCCTTTGTTGTAATCATCTTTTTCTGTGTAGAAATACCCACAACAGCATCTGAGCCATACTTATCATCTGAATTACGCAAATCGCTTATTTCTATATTTTTCCTAACTTAGTCAATGCCATATCCAATCCCCTAAATGCATCTTCCAGCATCTGCTGGGATTTCTTTTCGGCTTTCATAATATTCTGCATTTCAGCCTGAATACGTGACATTTCCTTTTCATAGTCGATATCCAAATCGCGGTCAATGAACTGGATATATTTGCTTGGTGTCAATGCCCAGCCGTTGCTTTCAATTTCTTTACTACCAACACTACGATAAAGCTCCGCCACTTCGTACTTTGCTCCGTCTGTACCTACACTTTGCCATGTGTGATATATACCCGCTACTTTTTCGATTTGACCAGTAAGGTTTACTTTTATATCTTCGGTGTCCTTGGAATCATTTGAGGATAAAATACCTTCTTTTTTATTCTCATTTTTTAACAGGATTTTCCGTCCAAGTACGCAAATCCACAAAAAGAATTTCATGTTCACGATTACGAAGATTTCTTCCGTGGTAATTGCCACCTTTTTTTATTCTGATTCAAAATCCAAAGGGTAACACTGATATCGGTAGTGATAAACAATTCTCTTGGAAGAACGATAATAGCTTCAACCTTGTCATTTTGAATAAGTTTCTACGAATTTCTAATGTATCACTATCATTAAGGGCACCATTAGCAAGCAAAAATCCTGCAACACCACTTGCTTTCTTTAAGTGAGAAAGCATATGTAAAATCCACGCATAGTTTGCATTGCTTTCAGGTGGTGTAACATAATCTGCCCAACGAGCATCGTTCTGTAAGTTAGAGTCATACCAGCCTTTTAAGATTGAATGGAGGATTTGCCATAATGTAATCAAAAGTACAAACCTTTATGCAAATCGTTAGTGAATGAAGAATCACTCATATCACCAAGATGATGACTGATACCACGAAGTGCAAGATTCATTTTTGCAAGTCGATAAGTAGCAGCCTCTTTTTCCTGTCCGTAAACATTTACACTTGAGATACTCCCTTGCTTTGATTTAACAAGTTCAGCACTTTGAATGAACATACCACCGGAACCACAAGCCGGATCATATAAAGTTCCGTCAAAAGGTTCAATCATAGTTGCAATAAGCTGAACAACGTCATGTGGTGTGTAGAATTCGCCTTCTTCCTTAGTAGCATTGACTGCAAATTCTTTAAGAAAGTATTCGTATACATAACCAATAAGATCTTTTTCTTCTCCAAAAGCCTTATGACTGATTTTATTTACTTCGTCAACAAGCTTTTTGATATCGTTAGAACCGAGGTTGCGTGAGGTGAACGTGCCCTTCAATAAAGCATCCTTTTCAAATCTTTGGAACTTGTTGCAATGCTGTGAAGTGCAGTATCAAGCGAAACATTAAGACTTGATGCAGGTGTATTTATAATAGTAGACCAACGAGCTTCAGGTGGAAGGTTATATGTTCCATCCACAAATGTAGCATCATCAAAGAATGCTGATCTGATGTCTTCGTCATCCGGGTTTAGTCCCTGTTCAATCAAAAGTATTACGCAAGTTTTCAATACCATCTTCGTATTTTTTTCTCCGATAAAGCGAAGGAATACAAGTGTAAGCATCATGTCACGCTTTTCAAAGAATGAGCCTGCGTTTTTAGCTGCACGAAGGTGGTTCCTGCAATTGAATAAAAATATTGTCTATGCTCAAGGCTTTATCAGCAGTAGTCGTTTTTCTTAGCCATGTTATTTTTCTTCCTTTCCAGAATTTATCCATTGTTCTTCTAAAGCAATAAAATCAATCCCTTTGTGCCTCACAGAATTCTTTTAATCTTTTTCATTGCGGACATATTAGGTTTTGTCTTTTCCACTTTCCCAACGATTGATAGAGGAAAAGGAAAATACAAAGTTCTCTTCCAAAAGCCTCCCGTGACAGAAAGCATTTCTGACGAATTTTCTTTTATTTCTTCTGAATAGGTCATATATTTATCTCCTTATGTATTTATGTCATTGATATAGCATGATTATAGCATGTATTTATGAATTTTTCTGCCTCCTGCAGCTATCTCGTATAGTCGCAGGAGATTTTTATGTTTTTGCCTCAAAACGTCTTTTTGATGCATCTTCCAAGGCTAACAGTTAGGAGGACAGAAATTCTTTCAAATGTATCCGCTCAAACTGCAAAGCTTTCTTCAGTGGTAAAGCGTAAAGGACAATACAGGCAACTGTCCTTAGGAAGGAGGTCATACAGATGTATGGATAAGAAAAACGAAAAACTGAATGTGAAGGTTTTCGATTATTCCACGATACACAAGTTCATGCAGGAGCATGCCGGGTTCTGCCTTTTGGAAGCTTGTGATGAAATGGGGTAAGACCAAGCTTGACAAGAAATCATATCGCATCAATGGTAAAAGAACCGATGCAACAATGGAGTGAATCTCCCTAAGTTGTTGTTCAACTTTTTGGGGTTCACTTCACTTCATTGCGGCCCTTTTTCTTGTGCATAAGAGGTCAGTATTCTGTATAATAGTACCGATAGAGGTTGAAGATGAAGAGAGAAGATTTTATCCTTCCGGTTCATGCGGAAGAAAGAAAACGAACTAAGAAAAATACAGAGAGTACTTTTTAGTAACTTTCAGATTAGCGATGATATCGTAAAATCTGGGTTATGGTAAGAAGTATTTTATACATACTTATGGCTGTCAAGCGAATGTACGTGATGGAGAAGCACTCGCAGGAATGATGGAAATGATGGGCTATACAAGTACCAATGTTCCAGATGATGCGGATGTATTATTCTTTAATACTTGTGCTATCCGTAAAGCGGCAGAAGACCGTGTATTATCAGATGTAAATAAGTTACGTTACTTAAAGGATCAGCGTCCAACAACGGTATTCTGTATCTGTGGTTGTATGGCCCAAGAAGAAGAGACTGTTAAACAGATTCTATCTGTATCACCACATGTAGATTTAATTTTTGGTACCCATAACATTCACCGTATGCCAAATCTTTTAGCAGAGGTGATTGAAAGTAATGAGCGTAAAGTAGAAGTATTCTCCCAAGAAGGAGATGTTGTCGAAGATGTACCGGTAAAGCGTTCAATGGACTCCAAGGGCTTTGTAAATATTATGTATGGTTGCGATAAGTTCTGTACGTATTGTATCGTCCCTTATACACGTGGTAGAGAGCGCTCACGACGCATGGAGGATATCCTAAGAGAAGTCGAAGAACTGAAAGCCAGTGGAAGAAAAGAGGTTGTTTTACTTGGTCAAAATGTCAATGCCTATGGCAAAGACTTAAAGATGGAAGATGGCTTTACACAACTGCTTGTGGCAGTTGCTAAAACTGGTATTGAACGTATTAGTTTCTATACAAGTCATCCAAGAGATTACAGTGAAACAACCATCGATGCGATGCGTGATTATCCAAAACATCATGCCATTCTTGCATCTACCTGTACAATCTGGATCAGATGAAGTATTACGTCGTATGGCACGTGGATATACAGTCGAAAGATACAAGCAGTTATACGATAATTTGAAGAAGAAAGTACCACATATTGCATTTACAACAGACTTTGATTGTCGGTTTCCCAAATGAAACCGATGAAGAATTTGAAGCGACATTAGATCTTGTTCGTTATTGTCGATTTGATATGGCATACGCATTTATCTACTCCCCAAGAGCAGGCCACCAGCCGCAAATATGGAAGATAATATCCCACTTGAAGTAAAGAAGGAAAAGACTCGCAATACTCAATGACTTACTAACTGAGATAGCGGAAGAAAATAACCGTCGCTTCTTAGGTGAAACAGTCAGCGTTCTATGTATTGGAACATCCAAGAGAAATAGTGAAGTCTATAGTGGATATAGTGCAGATAATAAACTAGTGAACTTTACAAGTGAAAAAGAATGTATCAATCAGATTGTAAATGTAGAAATTACCGCAACACATAGCTACTATCTTGAGGGTAAAAGTTCTGTAAAATCGTCAGTATTTGTTCTATAATAAAATAGGATTAAAAGTATTACTGGAGGATATAATTTATGAGTAAAATACGCATATTTGCGCTCGGCGGCCTTGATGAAGACAGCAAAAAAACATGATGTCGTTGAAAACAACGAAGATATATTTGTCATGGAATGCGGATTGAAATATCCGGATGGTGATCAGTTAGGAATTGAGATGATTATTCCTGACTTCCGCTACTTACGTGAGAATCAATCACGTATTAAAGCAATCTTCATTACACATGGTCATGAAGATGTCATGGCAGCACTACCAAACCTATTAAAAGAAATTCCGGATATTCCGGTGTATACAGCACCATTAACAGCGATGATCTTAGAACGCAAACTAAAGAAGGTGGGTATTAAAGATTTAAATTTACACCGCGTTCGTCGCAATGCGAAGTTTAAGATTGGTAATACTGAAATTCGTACCTTCGGTACAATGCAGTCTATCGCGGATGGTTTTGGTGTGGCAATTAAGACAGAAGATGGATATGTTGTATATTCATCAGAGTTTATTGTCGACTACGATACAAAAAAACGCAGCCTTCAAATTTGATATTACCAATATTACAGATTTAGGTAGTGAAGGCGTACTTGCGTTACTAAGTGAATCGGTAGGTTCTACACGTGCTGGTAACAGTAGCCCACATCATCGCATTACAGAACAAATTGAACAGTACTTTGAAGATACACAGAATCGTATGTTTATTACTGTGTTTAATCAGAACTTATATCGTGTCATTGAAATTATTGAACTAGCAACGAAGTATAACCGTAAGGTTGTGATTTTTGATGAAGAGTTAAAGAGTTTGATGGCAGATATGGCAAAAGCTTGGATACTATCATATTCCACCAGGATTAGAGGTAGCTCCATCTGCTTTCAGCAATGACATGGAAAACATCTTAGTCATTGTGTCAGGTACTGGTAAGTCCATCTTCCGTAAGATTCATAAGATGGCAACAAAAGAAAATGACAGAATTGAGTTACGTCCTACGGATACAGTGATTATCGCTTCTCCTGCCGTACCAGGTACAGAAAGAGAAGAAGCATCCATGGAAGATGACCTCTACAAAAGAAGCAGGTCAGGTACTTATGATTGACTCACGTCGTGCTTATAGTATGCATGCAAGTATTGAAGATCTAAAGATGATGATTTACTTGATGAAGCCAAAGTACTATGTACCAGTCAAGGGTGAATACCGTCAACTCATCGCCAATGCGAATATCGCATTAAATATGGGATATAACGCAGATAAGATTATCGTGATGGATAATGGTCAAGTGGCTGTATTAAACGATGGTGTGATGGCGAAGTCTTATGACAAGGTTGATGTGGATGATGTCATGGTAGATGGTAACGATAGCTTAGACGCTAGCGGTATGGTCTTAAAAGATAGAGAAATCCTAAGTACGGATGGTACAATAATCATCGGTGTTGTGATGAATCACGTCACAAAGGAAATCATCGGTGGACCAGATGTACAAAAGCCGTGGTGTAATCTATCTGAAGGACGCAGACTACATTATTAAAGAAGTTGGCAACATCATGGAGAAGACCATTGATGATGCAGTGAAAGAAAAACGTTATGACAATATGTCTTGTCGTAGCGAAGCGCGTGAGAAGATTAGTCGTTATATCTTGAAAGAAACGGGCAAACGACCCTATGATACTTCCAGCAATTATTGAAATTAATACAAAGGATTAGTGAGGGAATACGTGGCAAGAAAGACAAAAGCACAAAAACAAGCAGAACAAAAACCAGCTCGTCTTTAGAGTGATTACAATTGTGATCCTCTTAGCTTTTTGCCATTTTAGGCTTTACCAAAGCAGGCATCGTTGGTCTATTCATCTATAACTTATTAGGTTACCTAGCAGGTAACCTTTACTGGTTTGTGATTGTGATGGTAGTCATTGTTCTATTAATTAATATTATTAAAAAGAAAACAGGAGGAAGAAGAAATTAGTTGGATACCAATTATCTTACTAATCTCAGCACTATTACTCCTAGAAGCATATATTGCAGTACCAAATGTAACAGGTATGGATGCCTTATATGACTATATCAATCACACTTTTAGATTACTTCATGCCAGATTCAACTTTGAAATTTAGTGGAGGCATCTACGGTATCTTCTTATATGCGATTACATCAATGATGTTTAATCGTATCGGTTCGGTACTTGTTATCATCGTACTCTTCATGATTGCGATGTTATTGCTTGTAGATATGGAAGTATACAAGAAGGCATTACGCTCTGTCATCGCATTCTTTTAAGATGCCAGAAGTTGAAGAAAGCAAGAAGGAAGAAGAGCCAGAGGAGCCAAAAAGAACTGGCTAACCTTTGGAAGATACTTGATAAAGGCAAAGAGACAACAAGTTCACTGTTCCAAAAATATCAAGGCAGATGGTAAGACAGAAAGCTTACCAATTGTACAAGAAGAACAGCCAAGAACTGCGAGAGTCATCAATCGCATTCACCCAGATGATCCAACTCAAGAAGTTCCAATTATCGTACTTCCAGGAGAGACAATCTCACAGAAAGATTCTGTATTCATCGATGTAGATGATTTAAGTGATGACCATGCTCGCATGGAACAAAAAGACAACGCTAATGCAAGATACCATTGTACGTCAACCAGAACCATCACGCTTTACGCCAATGGCAGTCGATCGAGAAGAAGATGAATTGTCTTCGACAGAAGAGTATGAAACAGTCGTGGATGAACATCCCTAATCAAGAAAGTAATATCTATCCTCCATCCGAGGCACCAAAGCCAAAGAAACGTACACGTCCATATCAATTACCAAAGGTCTCACTCTTAGACCCACTTCTCCAAAGGGTAGTAATCCAGAAAATGAAGTGGCTGCAAGAGAGAAATCACAATTATTACTACAGATTCTAAATAACTTTGATATTGAAGCACAGTTATTAAATATACATATTGGACCATCTGTTACACAGTTTGAGATTCGTCCAGATGTAAACGTTAAGGTATCCAAGATTCTTGGTTTAACAGATAACATTAAAAATGCAATTAGCAGCTAGAGATGTTCGTATAGAAGCACCAATTCCAGGCCGCAATGCGGTAGGTATTGAAATACCAAACGTGAAGAGTACGCCAGTTAAGATGCGTGAAATCATCAATGACGTAGGTAATGATAAAGATCAACCATTACTATTCTTCCTTGGTAAAGACTTACTAGGAAAAACTGTAACATGTCGCTTAGATAAGATGCCACACATGTTGATTGCCGGAGCGACAGGTTCAGGTAAATCAGTATGTATGAACTCAATTATCTGTTCATTGTTATTACGTACAAAAACCAGATGAAGTGAAGATGTTACTAGTCGATCCAAAGAAAGTAGAATTTACACCATATCGTAATATCCCACACTTGATCGGACCAGTTATCAATGATCCAAACAAGGCAAGCAATGCCTTAAAGGTCATTGTACGTATCATGGATGAACGCTATAACATGTTCGCAGCTGCTGGTGTTAGAAACATCGAAGTTTACAATAACATGGTTGAACAACAGGGTGGTAGACCAAATCCAGATGGCTCACCAGCGCCTAAGAAGATTCCATATATCGTTGTGATTATCGATGAGTTAGCAGACTTAATGGCAGTCGCTGGTAAAGAAGTTGAACAATCCATTCAACGTATTACACAGTTGGCTCGTGCTGCAGGTATTCACTTAATCGTCGCAACGCAAAGACCATCTGTAGATGTTATTACAGGTATTATTAAGGCAAATATCCCAAGCCGTATTGCATTTGCGGTATCTAGTGGTATGGACTCACGTACAATCTTAGATCATGTAGGTGCAGAACGATTACTTGGTTATGGTGACATGCTTTATATGCCAATTGGACAAACAGGTTCAACCCGTGTACAGGGTGTATTTGTGACAGATGATGAAGTACAAAGAATTACAAGCTTTGTATCCTCAGAAGCTTCTCCAATTTATGATGATTCCTTCGTACAGTTAGATGGAATTGAATCAGGAGAAGGTGGTATCGTGACAGAAATCAGCGATGATCCACTCTTCAAGGAAATTAAAGAATACGTTATTGAAGCACAAAAAGCTTCTACATCATTACTACAAAGACGTTTTGGCATCGGTTATAACCGTGCCGCAAGAATGATTGATGCCCTCGAAGAACATGGCATTATCGGACCAGCACAGGGTAGTAAAACCTAGAGAAGTATATATTAAAGAGTAAAGACACAATAACAGGCTTGATTTCTGCATCAATTAGGAATCAAGTCTTTTTATTTAGTACAAGAACTACAACTGTCGTATAGTTGTTTTTGGAAAATAGTGCACAATTCAATATAATTAGTGTAATGGTAAGTTATAAAACTGATATAGAATGTCTTAGAGAGGAGATAAATTAATGATGAAAAAAATAATGATTTAATATCTAGAGAAGTTAAAAAATTTCAGATAATAAAGTTACCTTAGTGAATTTATTAAATGATTTTGAGAATCTAAATAGTTTTTAAACATCATATGAATCGTCATAGAAATAATAAGTATAGATATACAATTAATAATCTTTTTATATTCTTTTTGGCTTTTATTTTTATTATATGTCGTAGCCACAGTGATTTCGTTTTTTTAGAAAAAGTATATATTACAATTTTTGTGGTACTAATAATTATATTTCTTGTGTTGTCATTACTTTGGATATGGTATCAAAAGATAATTTTTAGGAACTATTCTATTGAGATGATAAGAGAACGAGATAAAGATTTATTTTAAATTATTAGAGAGATATAAGATAAATTCTAATAATATCCAAACTGTAATTAACTACTATGAACTAATTTTTGGAACCAAAGAAAAATCTTTTGTTATTGAAACACCAATTGCAGATGGTTTGATTAAATTTGGGAGTTATTTCTCAACTCCTCCTAGTAGGTATTATTACACCAAGCATTATCAAGGAATACTTTAAGCTATAATACTATGAAAACTTATGCCTTCATTTTTACTACTATAATTTTGGTTTTTATTTTGTGTAGTTATACTAAAACTATACTTATATTTAACTAAAAGAGATAATTTTTTTATCTAAATTGCAAATATTTGTGAATGAACTTAAGAAAATAAAGATTTTTAGAAGAACTATAATTTTAACTATTTTACGCAAAAATAGCAGTTTAGATGAATAAAAGTAAAATAGCAGTTTAGATGAATAAAAGTAATTGACAAAAAGTAACTGACTATCATACTATTTCAACATAACAAACCGATGATTGGGAAATCAAACATACAAAGGCAACTTCTAGAGAGCGGGGATGGTGGAAACCTGCAGGCATGCGGTATGCAAATGGACCCATGAGGGCTTAAGGAAAGCTTGTGCAAGTATTTAAGACGCAATGTCAGCGTTAAAGGGCAGAGAATGTGATTGCATTTTTCGTAGAGAGAATAGTCAAAAGACTATTAAAAAGGTGGTACCGCAGGTTAACGCTTGTCCTTTTTATGGGCAGGCGTTTTTGTATGTTATGACTGAAAATGCGAGAGAAGGAGGATATATCACATGAAAAAGTTAGTACAGGTAATTTGTGTTTTATTATGCAGTATGATGATCGGGTGTTCTTTACCCTCTGCATCAAAAAGGATGCGAAAAAAAGTATGTTATCGTAAAAGCAACTTGATCACGCATCCATCGATGAGATCGCAGTCGCAATTGAAAACGAATTAAAAGAGTTGGATGAAACAGCAGAAGTAGAAATCTATTCTGGTCAAAAATGACCAATCTACATTAATGCAAATTGGTAAAGCAAGCGGTAACAGATGGAGCAGATGTTATTATTCCAATTGGTACACTTGCAGCACAAACAATGGTTGTGGCAAGTGAGGATACAGAGATACCAGTAGTTTACGCTACAATTAGTGATCCAGAAGCTGCTTCATTAACAGGAATTGATAGAGTAACAGGTACATCTGATGCACTTAATACAAAACAGTTTGTTGATATGATGTTAAAACAAAATCCAAAACTTACAGACAGTTGGTTTACTCTATTCAAATTCAGAAGCAAACTCACAAAAAGCCAATTGCAGAAGTGAAAAAGATTTTTAGATGAAAAGAAAATTAAATATATTGAAGCAACCGCAAATACAAGTCAAGAAGTAATCGCTGCCGCATCCTCTCTTATCGCAAGTAAAGTAGATGCAGTATTTACACCAACAGATAACGTAATTATGTCTTCTGAACTTGCTATCTATGAATCATTCATGAATGCGAATATTCCACATTATGCAGTGAGCAGATTCCTTTGTTCGATCAGGGTGCATTTGCAACTTGTGGTGTGAATTATACAGATGCTGGTGTAAAGACAGCTAAAGCTTGCATATGAAGTCTTACAGCCAGGATTCAAAAAGACAGAAGAGTTTATCACACTAGATGGTGGTATTATCACTATAAATACAGAAGTAGCAGAGAAGTTAGTGTAAACCCAGATAATTTCGCAGATTTTGGACAAGTAGTAACAGTTGAGACAACTGGAAAGTAAAGGGATAGTATGCTAAGTATTTTGCAAACTACTTTAGAACTAGGTGCTTTATATGCATTTGTATCAATCGCTTTATTTATTAGTTATCGACTTTTTGGATATCGCTGATTTAACAACAGATGGAAGCTTTGTCCCTAGGTATGGCAATATCTGTATCTTGTGCATTTGCAGGTCATCCAATCTTAGGTATCTTATTAGGTATGCTTGCAGGTGGTGCTGCAGGTTATATTACAGCCTTTTTACAAACACGTATGGGTGTTCCATCCATTATTTCAGGAATCATTACAAGCACAGGACTATACACAGTTAATCTATTTGTCATGGGATGGTCAAGCCAAATATCGCTTTTAAAAACAAACAACAGTATTTACAATCCTAAAGAAAACAAGTATTGGTGGTAGTTGGTATGCTAGCATATTCGTGATTGTTTTTATTAGTTGTATGCATGATTCTATTACGTTTATTTTTTTATCAACTAGATTAGGATTATCATTGCGTGCAACAGGAGATAATCGTGCAATGGTAACAGCGTTCTAGTGTAAATGTCAAAAATATAATTACACTAGGATTAGTCATAGCTAATATGCTTGTAGGATTGAGTGGGGCACTCGTTGGACAGTTTAATAAGACAAGCGATATCAACGCAGGTACTGGGATTGTAGTTGTTGGACTAGCATGCTTGATTATTGGTGAATCACTAATACAAGGAAGAAAAATCATTATCACGAAATTTAACAGCTTGTTTTGTTGGTAATGTTGTATATCGAATGATTTATGCGGTTATATTGCAGACAAAGATCATCAACGTACAATCACTAAAACTAGTGACAGCTTTGATTGTCGCACTTGCAGTAGCAGCACCGACAATCAAAAAGAACTTTCTTTTACATATGAGAAAGGGGAGATAACTAATGTTAGATATACAAAAATCTTTCCGTTACATTCAATGCAGGAAGTATCGACGAAAAATGTACTTCAAGATTTGAATTTACATGTGGAAACAGGTGAATTCATTTGTATTATTGGCTCAAATGGAGCAGGTAAATCCACCATTCTGAATACCATTGCTGGTAGTATAACCCCAGATAAAGGTAAAATTCTTCTGGATGATACTGATATCACTTATGTAAAAAGAATATCAACGTGCTAGTTATATTGGACGTTTATTTCAAGATCCACTAAAAGGGTACTGCACCCAATATGACAATTGAAGAAAATCTGGCACTTGCATGTCTAAGTGCAAAGGAAAAAGAAATCACCATTTTTCTTTGATAACAAACAAAGAACGCGAACTATTCAAAGAACAGTTAAAAATGCTTGATATGGGACTTGAAGATCGCATGCATACGCTAGTCGGTAATCTATCTGGTGGTCAACGCCAAGCATTAACATTACTAATGGCAACGATTGTACCACCAAAATTATTATTACTAGATGAACATACAGCTGCACTAGATCCAAAGGCAGCTGCAAAATCATGAAGCTTACCCAAGAAATTGTTCAAAAAGTATCATATTACATGTTTAATGGTAACGCACCAGATGCAGCAAGCCCTTGAAGTTGGTGATCGTACAATCATGATGAATGATGGTTATATTGTAATAGACATCAAAGGTGAGCAAAAGAGCAAACATGTCAGTGTATGACTTAATGGAACGCTTCCATGCCAATACAGGAAGTGACCTTGCAGATGATCGTATCTTACTTGCAAAAATAAGTATAGATAAAAATAGAAAGTTAATAAGAAAAAAAGACAGCAGAGAGAGAACTCTTTGCTGTTTTTAATATTTCGACAATAAAAAGATATAGATATTAAGTTTAATAAATTAGATTACAACCTATAGTAAAAAGCAGTGTTCTATAGAAAATTTTTAGATAATAAGTTAAAAATAGTAATTTCTCAATTGACAAAAAGTTATAACTAGTTTTTATTCTTTGAGTAATAAATGTTATAACATATATTCTTAATTGATATAACTAATAATAGATAACATGTAAAAATCAGTCTAACATTCAAAAGAAAGGGGATTCTATGAAAAGATATGATATACATGCGCATATGGGTAAAAACAAGTTCAGGTGAAACAATTGGTGTAGAACAACTCATTTCTGATATGGACAAATATGGCATATTAAAAACAGGAATTAGTTCATTGTCGGGAATTGATAATCGTGAGCAGAACGATTTGGTTTATGATTCATATTTAAAAATATCCAGACAGAATTATTCCGTATGCTTTTATAAATCCTAAGTCAAAAGATGCAATTAAAGAATTAGATTTGTGCCTTGGTGAAAGAGGATTTTTGGGAGTTAAATTCCATCCATGGAAGCATGGCTATTTCGCGGATAACACACCACAAATAGATGAAATTTTAACTCATATCGAAAAAGTATGGAGTTCATATTCAAGTATATCCAGGGACAAGTCCATTATGTACACCATACGTATGGATTCGCTATGCGAAAAACATCCAAATTTACGATTTGTTTTCACACATACTGGATGTAGAGAGTTTGGATATAGTGTCATCAAAGCTGTTCAAAATGTGAAGAATATCTGGCTTGAAACATCAGTTATTTATGAAAGTGATGTTTTGAAGCAAATGAAAGATTGCGTTGGTGCAGATAGAATTGTTTTTCGGTACAGACTGGCCTTATAAAACCAGTGCAGTGTGAAATTGAGAAAATATATCATATGGGATTTGATGAGGAAGAATTAGAAAAAGTGTTCTACAAGAATGCTGAATCTTTATGGATACCAAGAAAAGGAGGGGATGAATAATGAAGATTAATGTATGTAGAATTGATGATCGTTTAATCCATGGACAAATTGTAACGAAATGGATTAAAGAGGCAGATGCAAAGTTGATCATAGTATCTGACGACAAAGCAGCAAATGACAAAAAGCTTTACAAATGATACTCAAAAATTGCAGTACCAAGTGGAGTGAAATTAGAGATTCTTAGCAAAGAGAATACGGTTAAACGAATTAACGAAGACAAGACAAACACAAATGTTCTATTGCTGATAAGAAATCCTAAAGAAACAAACCTATTAGTTGAGATGGGCCTAGAACTAGACAAAATAATTGTAGGTAATATTAGTAATTCTAAATCAGTAGTAGGTAGAACAAAGTTATTAGATTATATCTGGGTAGAGCCGGATGATGTGGAAGCACTTAAGTCATTACATAATAAGGGAATCTTGTCGAGGTAAAAGCAATACCAGAAGAAAAAAAGCAAAAAGACCCAATAGAATTAATTGAAAAATACGTTAAATAAACCAGGAGGATAGAAAGATGTTTATTCAAGCGTTACTTGTAGCGTTAATCGTTGCAGTTGCATTCAATGATAGAGTTTTCTTACATACATTTATATATAGACCAATCGTAATTGGACCATTAGTAGGATTGGTGTTTGGTAATTTAAATATTGGTTTGCAAGTTGGTGTTGCAGTTGAATTGATGTTCTTAGCAGTTATTTGGGTTGGTACAGCCGTTCCACCAGATGAGACATTATCTGCAGCATTTGCTACATCAATTGCTTGCGCAACAGGGATCACCAGAAATTGGTATTGCAACAGCACTTCCAATTTCATTCGTTGGACAAATTTTTCCGTCAAACAAAAATTCTCTACAGTTTATGAGTGGACAATGAGAAAAGTTGAAAAAGCTGCATCCAAAGCTGATGGAAAAGGTGTCATTTTTATGGACAACAATTATTCCAGCAATTATCGAAAGTTTACTATTTGGTATTCCAACATTTATTGGAGTTTACTATGGAGCAGAAGCTGTACAAGCATTTATTAACTTTATCCCACAATGGCTAATTTCAGGTTTAGCAGCTGGAGCAGGTTTATTAGGTGCAGTCGGTGTTGCATTATTGCTTGGTACAGTTAAAGATAAATCCCTATGGCTATATTTCTTAATTGGCTTTGTATTTGCATCTTATCTAGGTGTTAATATGATTGGTATCGCAATTATTGCAGTAACATGTGTAGCAATTAACTATTTAGCTGATAAGAATAAAGTAAACAGTGAAGAGGTAGAAGAATTTGAAATTGAACCAGAAGATAATAGCTATCGTGTTTTAACAAAGAAAGATTTATGGAAGACATTCTGGTATGGAATGGCTATCGAATCTGGTAATAGTGCTACTAAACAAGAAGCAAACGGATTCTTACAGGCTATGATTCCTACTCTAGATAAGGTTTATGAAGATCCCTGCTGAAAGAGTAGAAGCCTATGAAAGACATTGCGAATTATTCCTAACTGAGGGAAGAGTTGCTGAATTATGTGTAGGTATTTCATGCGCAATGGAAGAAAAGAAAATGCGATTAAAAAGGATATTGATCCAGAATCAATTAACGCACTTAAAAGTTGCATTAATGGGTCCATTAGCTGGTATCGGTGACTCATTAATTCATGGAACGATTCGTCCTATTATTGCAGGTTTAGCATGTTCAATGATTACTGCAAGTGGCTTCAATAATCCAACTGGTGCAATTCTCTTCGTAGTCTTAATGACTGCTATTACTTTTTGCAATTAGATATCTAGGAATCTTTAAGGGATACGAAGGTGGGCTATCATTAGTATCTAAGATGCAGTCAGGTGGATTGTTAAATAGCTTAACAAGATATGCAGGTATTGCAGCGTTTGTAGTATGTGGTGGATTTATTTCTGCATTAGTTTACGTAACATTAAATGTTCAATACGTAAATGGAGATACAATCATTTCCTTACAGAAGACATTAGATGACTTAATTCCAAACTTAATTCCATTGATTTATACAATGATTATGTATTGGTTAATCAATAAGAAGAAAATCAATATCGTGCTATTAATGTTTATCACAATTTTGATTGGTGTTGCAGGTGTTGCACTTGGAATTTTAGCTTAGTTGAGGTAGTTGAATATGATAATTGATATTCATGCTCATCTAGATCGAGATCCAATTAGTAAAACTTATTTAATCAGCGAGCAATTTGAAGACATGGAAAAGAATAAAATTACGAAGAGAGTAATTTCTACTTTCTATGGTCGATCAATTTCTGATGCAAATGATGAAATTGCAAAAATTGGTTGATTTTATATCCTGATAAATATATTGGTTGTGCAGTAATTAATCCTAAATTAGATGATTCGGTTGATGAAGTAATTAGGATTTCCAAAATGCCGTAATTTAAAATGATAGAGTTTGATTCTTTGGAACATGGATATCGACCTGAAAAAAATTCCAATATAATATTGATCCAATCTTACAGATATGTGAGAAAAAAATAATTTAATTTGTTAAAGTGTTTACTGGTGCTGGCTTCTATACGATGCCAGACCAGTGGGCATTTTATTCCAGAAGATTTAAAAATATAAAAATTCATCTTAGAGCATTTGGCAGGTGAAGATTTTTAGATATGGAACTGTAGATTTAATGAAAGAGGAATCTAATCTATTGATGGAAACATCATATGAGACAGAGATTCCGGCATTACATAAAAATTTTTCGATAGCGTTGAAGTCGAGAGGTTATTCTACGGTTCTAATTATCCTGACAACTTTACTGAAATATCTCTAATGAAGTTTGACAGTCTAAATCTCAGCCAAGAAGATTTAGAGAAAAATTATGTATAAGAATGCACAGAAGTTATTAGACATTTCAAAGGAAGGTGAAAATTTATGAATGATTTAGTCAATTGCTTTACCTTTGGAAGCAAAAGAAGAAATTTAGCGATATTGAAGATGGAACTGTTTTAGGAGCAAGCAACCATATTAGAATGATTGCAGAAATGTTTGTCACAATTAGTGATGAAATAGGGGATAAAGCAGAAGCATCTAATCTAATTAAAAAAAGTAAGTGACCATTTTAAAAATACAAGAGGATTATCTAGCTACGCTATTGTTAATGCTCTAAATAAAATTGAGCATTATTGTGAAGAGTCTGATGAAACAATATATTCTGAAAAATAAAAATGGCGTAAAACATTACTTTGATGAAGCTGTGGAAATATCTAAGAAAAATAACAGAATATAGTGTGAATTTATTAGAAGATTGCAAAACAATTATTGCTTTTTGACTACTCAAGTACTGTAGAAAAACTTTTACGAGAACTAAGACATGAAGTGTCAGTTATAATACCCGAATCGAGAGTAATTAACGGTGGTTATAATTTTGTAAAACCTTGTCTGGATAGAGGACATAAAGTACGGTTTATCCCAGATGCAAGCATGCTTACTGTTTTGCGAACAGTTGATGCAGTGATAATTGGTGCAGAAACATTCTATCCTGATGGTACAGCATTTAATACTGCTGGCTCTGATATTTTGGCAGTATTATGCAAGGAATATGATATTCCATATTATGTACTTACACCTATGCTGAAGGTAGATAATAGAGCTTTATATGGAAAAATTCAAAAAGAAATCATCCGTGACGAAAAAGATACTTTAGCTAAAAACTGGCCAACTGAATTAGCTGAAAAAGTTGATTTTAAAGTTATTGAATTAGTTCCAATTAGACCAGATAAGATTACAAAGTATGTTACTGAACATGGCATCGTGAGTCCTTGTGATCTTAATTATTATTTATGTAAAGAAGGTGTTTAGTTATGCTAGATAACAAAAATTTCCTTTATCATTGGTGATGATTCAGCCTCCAGCAATGCCTGGTAGTTATAAAAACAATGGTAAGGATTTAGAAGCAATTGAGAAATATGTTTATGAAGAAGCTGAAATGATATACAAACAAGGCTTTGATGGATTTATACTCCAAAACATGCATGACGGTCCAGTAGCACAAACTGCTAGACCAGAAACAATTGCATTTATGACACGCTTAGGACTAATGCTAAAAAGGGAATTCCCTACAATGGTATTGGGTATACTTGTAAACTGGGATGGTGTAGCTTCCTTGGCTGTTGCAGAAGCTGTTAATGCAGATTTTGTTCGTGTTGAACACTTATATTCTGGTGTATCGATTGATACTTTTGGGATTCCATCAAGGGCAGTGCTCAGATATATTGATGATGAAAAAGAGACTAGGATCATCAATTCCGATTTATGCAGATGTTATGGAAGTGAATGCAAATTATCTTGTAAGTGAATCCAAAGTGGAAGCAGCTAAAAAGATGATGCGATATACATACCCAGATGGATTATTCATTAGTGGTAAAAATACAGAAGAAAGTCTAGAAATCATTAAGGAAATTCGAAAAACTTTACCAGATGTACCGGTATTTCTCGGTGGAGGAGCTACCGGAGAAAAATATTAGTGAATTATTAAAATATTATGACGGAGTTTCCGTAGCTACTTGGGTAAAAATGGAAATATGGAAAAATCAATTGACCCAGACCGTGCGCAGACTTTCTTGGGACAATGCAGAATGGCGTCGGAATGGCGTAGGAGAACAGAGAAATGATTGGTATTATTATTGTTACCCATTCAAATTTTTGCTGAGGGTATTAAAAATTCAGTTGAAATGATTGCAGGAAAGCAAGATAACTTTACAGCAATTAATTTTTGAGAATGGAGAAGATATAGAAGATTTAAAGAATCGTATATCTCAAAAAGCTGAAGAATATACTTCAAAGGGTCTGGATGTAATTTATGTAACAGACTTGAAAGGAGCAACACCATTTAACGCTTGCTTATATGTATCGACACAAATTTGGGGTCCTGTTGTAGCTGGATTATGTCTACCAATATTATTAGAATTAGTCCTTACTAGAGATACAATGGAAATAGAAGACTTATCAAGTTATGTAAGATATGTTATAACAAATGCGAAGGAGAGCATTCAAGTCATTGATGTAAATGAGTTGATGTAATTAGCAATGATGGAAATCAAAGTAAAAATAACCCTCTATATTTAGATGTATATAATGATATTCTAAATAAAATTGATACATCAGTTTATAAACCTGGCATGGTTTTTACCTTCCGAGCAAGATTTACAAAAACAATATAATGTATCCCGTATAACAGTAAGAAGGGCATTATCGGATTTAGTCCATGATGGACTATTAGAACGTACCAGGGGAGTAGAGGGACAGTTATTCTGCCAAAGAAGAATAAAGAGGATCTATATGAATTATCCGGATTTACCGAGGATGCCAAACGTAACGGAGATATTCCAACGTCAGTAATTATCAAACTGGATGAAATAAAATGTCCATCAGATATCGCAAAGGTTTCTACAAATTGAGGAGTACGAGAAAGTATATTATCTAAAACGTCTACGACTTATCAATGGTAGAATTTCGGGAATTTTCGAAACATATATCTCTCAAAGATTTCCATTTAAAATCAGCGCAAATGATTTCAATGAAAAACGTCTTTATACGATTTCTATAAAGAGAACGGTGTAATAATTGCAGATGCAGTTGAAACACTAGAATCAATAATGGCTACACCAGAACTTAAAAAGGGAAATGTTTATCGAGAGTGATATGCCAATCTTCTACCGTGCGAGAATTACATATGATAACAATTCAAAGCCAATAGAATATTCAAAGAATTACTATAAGGCCAATGGATATAAGTATGTTGTTCATCTCCATAGAAAAATGGAACTGTATCAAAAATAGTATTGAATAAGCTTAAGCGATTGGAGAATGATTAATCTTCCAATCGCTTTTTGATATTTCTAAGTGTAACTTTTTGAAAATTATTATGAAAAAGATTTATAAAAAAATAAGCATAAATAGGGGAAATACAGTCCTTATCAGTGTTTCACATTGAATTCAAAATACTTTTATAACTATAATTTTTAATAGAGTTTTAAAAATTATAGGGGACATACAACCTTGTTGGAACAAAACAGCTTTAACTTAGTGTGGGAAGACGTATACTCTGAAGTGATGGATGATTGTATAATTAAATCTATCAAAGAACTTGGTTTAAGTTATTCTAAGAATCCAAAACAATCTGCACTATTATCAGATGTAATTGCTGAACCAAAGTGGAAGCATAATAGCTCCATAGCTCCAGAAATGTTCATGTAGCAAATAAAAAACATTGATTCCTGATATTGTTACAATAAATGGTAATAGATTATCCATATATGATGCTAAATATTATAAGATCAGACTAGATGATAAAGGTGTTGATAAACAACCAGGAGTAGGAGATGTAACAAAGCAATATTTATACGAACTAGCATATAAAGATTTTGCTAAAGAAAACAATTTGATAATTGATTTCAACGCTTTTCTTATGCCAACCAATGGAAAAGAAGAAAAAGAAAGTAGGAACGGCAAGCATAGACATATTTTTATGGTTTAGGGGATATTCGACTTCATAATATAGATGTTATTTTTGAAACCATGTGAAGAAATGTATGAAATTTATTTAGAAAAATAAATTGTAGGAAGGAGGAGCAACATTGGAAGTAATCAATTTTGAAGAATTTAAGATTTACAATGAGGAGAACAAGTATAGTTTTTTTATATGCGAATTTTTGATGATGAAAATAAATTCTTGATGGGATTAGTTTCGTATATTTTTGATGAGAAAAAAATTTGCTCCTTTATTCTGAACAAAAATACAGGGATAGAATTTACCCCTAGGCAGAAAAGAATGTGTAAAACTTTATAAAAAAATATTCAATACTTCTTGAATGAAGAGTTAATGAAAATACCAGTAGTTGATTTGGATGATGAGTTAGAAAGGATATTAGATGAAGAATACGAATGTCTTAGAGACTCTGGTGGCAAGTTCTTAATAAAAACAAGATAAAATAGGAAAAATTGGGGAATATATTTTTCATTTAATATTAACAAGATATTTTGGATACAAATGCATAATTCCAAAAATTCCGTACTTCAACAGATAGAAATATGAGTGCATTTGGTATTGATACATTATTTTTATGATGATGAAAAAGTGAAATTCTATTTGGAGAAGCAAAATTTTCAAAGAAACTAAAAATGGAGTTTCCTTGGTTAATCGATCTTTGAGAGATTATGAGAAAAATATAAAAGAAGAATATTTATTGGTTTTATCAAGTGAAAATTTTAACTTAAATTCAAGCTTTTTTGAACAAGTATAAAGATACAATTGAAGTTTGTAGAACCTTCGAAGATTTTATTAAGGAATCAAATATAAATAGCGTTATAATACCTATTTTTATTGCTCACGGTGATGGTAATAAAGAAAAAAATAGAAAAGTTTTTTTAGATAGATTAAATAGCGTTAATTCTAATAAAAATGTTAGGGTTAGAGACAAAAATATCTGTTAATTTCTTTACCAGTAATTGATAAGGAAAGATTTGTTGATCTTGCAATCAGAATGGCGGTGAATAAAGCTCATGAATACGAATGTAAATAATGCACAGGTGTATAGGAAAATTACATACTTGCGTTAAATAATGTAGATAATAAAACGGAATATGAAAAATTTCATGCAGATTCTTTATTTAATCTGGGATTAACAATGTATTCAGAGAGAATATTCATTTAAGTCAGCTATTTATAATGGATTTGCTTGTAGTCATATTGATGACAATTTATCATTACATCCAGAGCAAATGCGAGTTTTAAATCTAATTAAAGATAATAATGGTCTCATCTTTAGTGCGCCAACAAGTTTTGGAAAGACGTTTGTTGTATTTGAATATATAGCAAGAGAGCAGCCTAAAAATGTTGTTTTGATTGTACCTACATTAGCACTAGTTGATGAGTATAAACAAAAAAATACTCAAAAATATAGAGACTCGTTTTTGGGTATAAGATTTATACGAGCATTGATATTGAAAAAGAATATGATTTTGAACACAAAAATTTATTTATTTTTAACTCATGATAGAGTGGTTAATGAAGACGTAATTTCAATTTTTCAGAAATAGATTTTTGGTTATTGATGAGGTCTATAAGCTTAAAACTGATTTTTAATAATGATAGAGTATTGATACTGAACTTAGCATATAAAATTTCTAATGGAAAAATCAAGAAAGTATTTATTACTAGCTCCTTTCTTAAAAGAAGTCAGAAATATTGATAAAATAGAAAATAAACCACTATTTTATTCAAGTAACTTTTCACCTGTTGTAAATAAGGTTATAGAGCGAAGAATTGCTGATGAAAAATGATAGATATTTAGAAACTGTAAAAAGTTGTAAATGAACTGGAGAATACCAAGCGACTGGTTTATTTCCCCACAGTGTATTCGCTCAATAAATTTTTATCTGGAACATTTGAATTTAATATTAAACTTGGTAAAAGTAGGATTTTTAGATGAATTTTATAGAGTGGGCTTCATATGAAATACATGAGGAATGGTCGGTCTTAAAGGCACTAAAAAAAGGTATTTTAGTACATCACGGTCAGTTACCTTTAGGAATAAGGATGCTACAATTAGAACTATTTGATGATATAGACAGTGGATATAATATAATGCTATGCACATCCACGTTGTTGGAAGGTGTTAATACTGCGTGTGAAAATATTATTATAACAAAGCCTGCAAGAAATAAAAACTGAATTTGATGCATTTGATTTTTAATCTTGTAGGGAGAACAGGAAGACTTTGCCAATATTATTTAGGTACTGCATATTATATACGCGGTACTAACGACAGAGAGGTATTGTAAGGAAGAAGCTTTAAAGTCTATTGAATTTGAATTAACCGACAATAGTATTGACATGGATATTAATTCCGATAGATATGATGAACATCCTGAGTTCTTGAGCTTGTTGCAAGAGATGGGAATATCGTATGAGAATTATATAAAGCATTTTTGCAACACAATTTAGATTTTTCAACAATAAATGTCATGTACAGTAGGTTCAAACAGAATAAAAACTTATTATACAAGGCAATTGATGATATGCTCATAAGTGATAAACCAACAAAAACTAAATGTTGTGAGGGAGCTATATAAAATCATTGAAAATGATTCAAAAAGATATAATTATAAGCTTAAAAACGTATATCATTAATATTTTTTGACATATAAGCAATCAAAAAGTGTTAGAGCGACTATTGAACAGGTTCGTAAAGCATTCGTTAACTTAGATTTAGATTCTATAATAAGTGAAGTTTTTAAAATTGAAAAATAGTTATATAGAATATGATTTCTATAAGAAAACGGAAGCTATTTTTATATTTTTATGGAGTTAGATAATGCATCAGAGAATATAAAAAAGCCTATTGAGGAGGAAATACTAAGAGTAATAGAGAATAAGTATTTTTATGCATTCTCCAGGTAAAAATACTAAAAGATATGGGGATTTATGATAAGGATATAAATATTATTTCTAAAAATTATTGGTGAAAATATAAGTTCTGTTGATGAATTACAAAGCAAAATACAGGAAAATTACGAAAAAGTTATTTTCCAAAATAAGTGTTATATCGAGATTTGTAGTTGAAAATGGCAAGATGAGAAAGTTACCTTTTCCATCTTCTTACCCATATATTTTTATAATTTTTTCTGATTTGATACAGTTCTTTCATATTGGATTTTGAAGAATACTCTTGCATTAGGGTATTCTCATACAATGAATCAAGTTCTTTCAAAATATCCTTGGTGTTTGGAAGTTTTGAGTAATATTTTTAGGTTTGAAATGGCATTTTTCATAGAGTGTTATTTCTGACTTATGTTCTTCAAAAAGCCTTATCAGATGGATCTTTCGTAAACGCTCTAAATAGTTAGTACCTGTATATCAATCTTAAACCATGTCATAATCACCCCTAGAATCATTAAGAATCGTGAGGGTTTGGGGGTGATTATTTTATGATAATGACAGCGGCAGAGCTAAAGGCACAGCTATGGGTATCAATTATTATGGAATGTAAAACAAGTGGTCAATCTGTTCCACAGTGGTGTAACGAACATGGAATCAACGAAAAACAATATTGGTATTATCACCGAAAGTTGCGTAACCACTTGGCGCAAGAAGTCGGTAATCACACGGATATCTTTCCTGCAACTTTACCACCATCATCAGATGTCACATTTCAAGAATTAAAGAAACCTATTCGACATGGTTCTGCACACATTCAATTGGGCAATCATCATCAGATAGAGATCGATGAAGATATTTCAGATGAACTATTACTAAAAGATCTTTCGGGTGGTATCCCATGCTTAAAAAGAGGTATTGTGGTTTCAAGAAGATCTATATTGCATGTGGATATACAGATCTAAGAAATGGAATAGATGGCCTGGCTTCGATCATTCAGAACCATTTTTCCCTAGCCCTTTTGATGAAGGAACCCTATTCTTGTTTTGTGGAAGAAAGACTAATCGTATGAAAGGGCTGCTTTGGGAGGTAGATGGATTTGTATTATTGTATAAACGATTGGAGGAAGGAAGATTCCAATGGCCCAGAAAGACAGAAGACATAGAGAACATTAGTATCGAACAGTATCATTGGCTGCTTGAAGGCATGGCAATCACACAGAGGAAGACAATTCAAAAAGTAGAACGAAAGATGATACTGTAAAAAGTTATCCATAACTTTTATTTCTGACGAAAAGTAATTTATTTAATTGTCTAAAAACAGACAAATAGTATACTCATATATTGTGATACTTATATCAAGTAAACAAAGGAGAGAAATATGAATAAACGTTTATTTGCGGCATGCTTAAGTGTGGGTATGCTACTAGCTGGATGCTCAGCAAAAGAAGAGTACTACTGTAAAAGATGGTACTTATGAGGAAACAGTTGATGGACGTAACGGAAAGGTTACAGTAAGCACAACCATTTCTTCTGGAAAGATCACAAATGTAGAAGTAAAGGATAATGAAGAGACACCAGAAATTGCTGGTACTGCTATTACAGAGTTACCAAAGAAGATTGTTGAAAAAGAACAGTCCTAATGTAGATGGTGTAACAGGTGCGACAATCACTTCTGATGCAATTAAGGAAGCAGTTAAGAATGCAATTAAGACTGCTGGTGGTGATCCTGATTCATTTGGTAGTGATAGTGCACAAGCATCTGAGTCAAAGACTGAGAAGTTAACTGCTGATGTAGTTGTTATTGGTGCGGGTGGTGCAGGTATTACTGCCGCATTAACAACTCAACAAAAATGGTGCAAAGGTTATCTTACTTGAAAAAGTCTGCGAATATTGGTGGTGTATCTGTTATTGCAGGTGGACCAATGGGTATCAACTCTAAAGAACAAAAAGAAGCAGGTGTAGCTGGTACATTTACAACACAAGAAATTCTTGCGTATTGGCAATCCTATAACTGTTGGATGGATGATGGACAGTTGTTCTATAACATCGCTAACCGCTCTGGTGAAACAATTGACTGGTTAGAAGAGAATGGTATGGACCTTGTCTATGTTGGTAACGAACAGAAAGCACATGCTAATGGCTTTCCAACATATCATGCATATGCAGACCAATCCAATAAAGCTTGGCTACTATCAGGCTCTATTAAAGCAGTTTGAAAATGCTGGTGGTAAGATTTACTACCAAACTCCTGCAGTAGAACTAAAGTCAGAAGACAATAAGATTACAGGTGTTGTAGCGAAGTCTTCTGATACAACATATGAAATTTCATGTGATGCGGCCGTGCTTGCAACTGGTGGTTTCGGTGCTAATGCAGATGTGATTGAAAGGAAGTTGGTTTTCCCACTCGTTACATTTACAACAGGTACACAAACAGGGGATGGCGCAACAATGTCACAAGCCATCGGTGCAGGTAAGGGTAAGACAATCCAACAGTACCATGGTGTAACATCCTATTCAGGAATCGAACCTGGTTCTGGTAAAGATGAAATCGCAAAGGCAATCTATCTTGCAACAAGTATCTGGGTTAACCAACGTGGTTCTAGATTTGCTCCAGAAGATTTAAACTATGATACAGCACTATCTTCAAATGCCGCTGCGACACAAAGTGAATACTATTTCTCAATCATGTCAGATGATATGGTAAAGAAAGTAGAGCAGGGTGGTTCTAAGGAATTGAATGTAGAAACAGCTGTTGGATACCAACCATCATTACCACTATTTAGTGTGAATGAACCATGGACAGAGTTTAGATCTGCACTAGAAGATGGTGTTAAAAACGGTACCGTGTTCAAGGGTGATACAGTAGAAGATCTTGCAAAGGCGATGGGTGTTGATGCCAATGCATTAAAGAAGACAATTAGTGCATACAACGCAGATTGTGCAAATGGATCAGATGCAGTATACGGTAAAAGATTCCAAGTACATGTTATCTCTAGGTGATGGTCCATATTATGCTGTTAAGGCAAGACCAGTATCCTTAGGTGGTATTGGTGGTGTCCTTGTTAACTCTAATCTAGAAGTTATCAAGCAAGATGGAACAGTTATCGGTGGTCTATACGCAGCTGGTAATGAAATTGCGAAATCTATAACAACTCATATCCCCTCGTTGAAGGTGTTACATTGATGACAGCTCTAACAGGTGGAAGAATCTGTGAGTGAAGCTGCAGCTGAATACGCAACAAAATAATCCCTCTTGGGAGAAATCGTAGATTTCTCCTTTTTCTTATAAGGGGAATAACAGAAATCAATATGTATATACTCTTTAGAATATCAAACTAAAAAGATTCTTTAAGTAATATTTCATTGAAAAATGCACCCAAAAGTATATAATTTTTGGGTGTATGGAGGATATGTGTATGATTTCGATTGTTAACCAAATAGAAAATTTATTCTCGAAGAATCCAGGTAAAATCTATTCAATAAATGATTTTCTACTATTTGGGTACAAAAGAATACTGTTAAATCAGCGATTTATCGATTAAATGAACAAAAATAAGATTACAAGAATACTGGATGGATTATATACAAAACCTAAGTACAGCGAAGTCTTAAATGAGTATTCTTTTCCTGATAGTAATTTAATTCGCTGATAAACTTGCTGATAAGTTTTTCTTGGACGATAGCGCCTACAGGAGATACTGCATTAAATGTCACGGGATTATCCACACGGGTTCCAAATGAATATATTTATATTTCAGACGGTCCATACAGGGAATACTTATACAGAAATAAGAAGATTATTTTTAGACATGCACAACAAATAGAAATATCACATACTATTCAAAGGAATTATCAATTTTAATTCAAGCAATTAAAGCACTTGGTAAAGATAATATTAGAGAATGAAATAAAAAGACTCTCTATATATTTGCGTGGAATACAAGAGAATCTTAAGTTTGATATTTTAAAAATTACCCCTTTTTGGATACAAGGGGTTTTTAAAGAGAATAAAGGAAGCTCTAGATGAATAAATTACTTGAATTATCATATGATCAGTTAGACCTAGTTATACAGAATACTGCGGATAAAGCTTGAAATTTCGAGAACTATTGTTGAGGAAGGATTTTTGGGTTTGCGTCATTCTAAACTATTTATTTAATCAATTTAAATATAAAAAGATTCAATAATTTTCAAAGGAGGAACTAGTCTTTCTAAAGTATTTAACTTAATTCAAAAGATTTTCAGAAGATGTTGACATTGTCTTGGATTGGAGGGTTTTTAGGATATAAGGCTTTAGAGCCCTATAAAGAAAGAAGTATCACTCAGCAAAGTAACTTTAATAAAAGATTAATGAAGAGTACTAAGGTATTTCTCAAAGATGTATTTCTACCTATTTTACAGTCAGATTTTGAAAAGATACTAAAAGATTGTACTCAAAGATTTTTATATAGATGAGAACAGATGGTAATCACGATTTGTTTTGATTATCCTAAAGTATCATAATTTTTGATGGTGGTTTTATTTTTACAAATAATTCGTTTGGAAATTGGTTGCTTGGCTGCAGACCAATTCCTAAAAATAGACATAGAATAGAACATATATAGAAAAGTGTATCCTGATATTTTTGATGAAAATATTTATGTAATTGCAGTGGATAGTTTAAGAACTTTCTATGAGAAAATCACGATACTCTCACAGGGGAGGCAAATAGAAAAATGGTCATTATCCACTTCTGATACTCAAGGCATTATTATGATGTTTACAAAATGATTCTTACAGATATTAAAGAAAAAGTTTAACCAACTTAGAAATGCTGAAATCTGTTATACATTTTTAAAAAGAAATTTTTATCGTTGTAGTTGGGCAAAAATACGACGAAATTATGGAAAGGTAAAGTAAAACTTGTTCCTTCTAACGAAGGAATGAATGTTTTCTTGAATGATTACCGAAGAATGGAAAAATATGTTGTTTGGTGATTTAGTTCCATTTGATAGGATTATTAGAAAAATTCAAGAGTATGAGTCAGAGTTAAATATGAGTATAAAACAATATATTTGTAACTCTACAAAACAGTGCTACTAAAAACTATTGCATTATTCATGGTAAAATAAAACTATGAAAAAGATGAATTATTTGATTTGGTTAGTGAGTGTGCAACACTAGAAATCTTTGTAGCAAAGGCTGCGAGATTAGTTCAAAATCCGATTTGGATTATGGATGATGCATATCAATTAGTAACCTGCTCTAAGGTACCAGATATGCTTACGTATATTTATCGTTTTTACAAGATACAAAGAAAACTAAAAACGAAGCTTTGTGAATCGATTGATAGAACGAGGATTACTCAATGAGAATGGTATTCAAAAACCATTGCGTATATTCGATACGGAGTATCAAAGAGATGTCTATGAGTTGATATTTTTGCAAAAGAAAGAAGTCGATTGGAAAACTAACGGTTGCGGTGGAAAAATGAAATTAGTAGAAGAGGATGTTAAATTACTTGCGGATGCTGCATCTATCTACTTACGTCATCAATTAACAAATCATGGTTCCAAACGTGAACAAGCATTTACCTTGTTGCTACAAAAGGATGAAGAGAGTCAATCGTTAGGACTGCAATTACTACAAGAGACTGGTTATCTCGTTAAAGGCACTTACACGCTTGCATATGTTGATACTACAATTGCAAATCGTATTACTGTGTGCGTTCTTTCTTAAGTGAGATACAGAAGAGTGATGTAAACCTATTAGGTGGCATTGTGAATGAACAGTGTTATCTTTTTATTGGCGAGCACGAAGCATATCGATTTGAAACAATACCCAAATATTCATGTTGGATATAGTATGCAGTTTGAAAAAAACTTCATCATCTTGATGGATACGCAAGACAGGCAGAATATGCAGCTAGTAAAGGCAAAGGAAAGAGGCAAACTTCCAGAATCTAATTGATTCCCTATTTGCATAGCCAATTAGAAAAACAATTACCACTGGATACATTAGTTGACTTAAAGATACAAAAACTCATCTCGTATGATCATAAGTATGAGACGAAGTATTACGAGACATTGTGTATGTATGTTAACTCACAATACTCAAAAACAGAAGACTGCAGAAGGGCTCTATATTCATCTGAATACCGTTAAGTATCGTCTTCAACAGATTGAAAAAGATTATTCGATATCGATTTTGAAAAAGACGAGAAATTGATACGTTTGGCAATGTTAGTGCATCACGTTTAATTTCTTATTGCGTTTGACTTTTCAAATCAGAAAAAGAAAGTATACTAATAATATGTTAGTTATAGTTAACTAAAAGGAGCGTAAATATGAACATTTCAACATTAATAGTATTAGTGGTCGTTGTTGTAATCATTGCATTTGATATTCGATATGTGATGAAAAATGGGAGTAAAAGCTCCTGTAGTGGAGATTGTAGTTCAGGGTTGTCATTCTTCCTGTCATTGGGTAGGAGACATCAAAAGGCACAACGCAATATCCGTATTCAAAATAGATTAAGTCCTTATTAGGATTATCGAAGTAATCTATAGTCACTAAAGGTGGCTTTTTCTTTTGCTTTCTTGCAAGCAATAGTTTAAGGGTGTAGGCTATAAGTAGATGTTTCAACGACAATCATTACCAATCAAGATCATTCATAATTTTTAGTGGGGAAGAAAATGAAACAGAATACAAAAGTTATTGCATGGTTACACCGTATTAGATCAATATACTGGTGCTGCTAGCATACCAATCTATCAAACGTCCACGTTTCATAATACAGAGTTGTATTGTGATGAGCAGAAGTATTTATACACCCGTTTCTCCAATCCAACGATTGATGCTTTAGAAGATGGTCTTCGTTGTATTGAGAATGCCAAATATGCATTGAGTTTTAGTTCTGGTATGAGTGCGATATCAGAATGTTTTGATGTTGTTAAATGCTGGTGAACATGTCATCCTTCCAAAAGGAAGTGTATGGTGGTACTTGTCAGTTTGCGACGAAGATTCTACCTCGTTATCAAATCTCAGCGAGTTTTGTAGATATGGCAAATCTTGCAGAGATAGAAAAGTACGATTACGGATAAAACACGCATGATCTATATTGAGACGCCATCCAATCCTTTATTAAAGGTATGTGATGTTGGCGCAATCGTATCTATTGCGAAAAAGTATGGATTGATTGCGGTAGCCGATAACACCTTTATGACGACGCTATTCCAAGATACGCTTGCGTTAGGGTGTTGATATCGTTGTAGAGAGTGCTACGAAGTTTATCAATGGTCATAGTGATGTAGTGGCTGGTGTGGTTGCGACAAATAATGAAGACTACTATAAACAGCTAGTTCTATTTCGGAAGAACTTTGGTGGTATCCTAGGTGTGCAAGATGCTTGGCTAATTATGCGTGGTATGAAGACAATGGGTTTACGTATGAAACAGTCATCCGAAAATGCACAAGCAATCGCAGAATTCTTGTACAACCATCCAAAGATCAAACATGTGTATTATCAGGTTTAGATTCGCATCCTGGTCATGATATTCATATGTCTCAAGCTAAGATGTGGTGGTGCAGTATTATCATTTTCTCTTGCGAGTAAAGAGGATCTGATGTCTTTTACAAGGAAGGTAAAGATTCCAATTCTAGCAGTGAGTTTGGGTGGTGTGAATCAATTTCTATCCCATCCTGCAACGATGTCTCATGCTTGCTTAAGTGTTGAAGAGCGCTTAGAGCAGGGGTAGCTGATGAACTATTACGCTTGTCTTGTGGCATTGAGGATATTACAGATTTACTGGAAGACTTTAAGCAAGCATTAGAATAATGGAGAAACATGCATTGTACTTTGTGTGCATGATAAGATGTAAATAACAACTTTTGAATCGTTGAATCATTCAACGATTTTTTTCGTGGAATAGACAATAGAACAGTGTACATAGTTAATGGGGGTGGATTATGTTAAATACATTTGTGCTATTAGGAAAGGTACATTCATTACCGTTGATACAAGGGACGAATCTTTCAGAGAATCAATCAACGATAGAGATTGAGTGTCAACGTGCATTTACGGACAATGGAGTGATGTCTGACATTTTTACTGTGCGCCTATGGCGTGGGATCGCGGAGTCATGTAAGGCTGCGTGTAAGATTGGAACTGTCATTGCGATTAAGGGAAGGGTAGAAGTGAATCTACAGACCAAAGCGATGGAGTTAATTGCCGAAAAGGTTGAGTTTATCCGTTAAGTAGAGAATTGAGACACTTCACTATATCTAAAAGCAGAGATAACTATGATAAAATAAGGACGTTTGATAAAGTGAGGTATAAAACATGGCATTTGATTCCTTAAGTGACAGACTGAATAAAGCGTTACGTAATGTGGCCGGTAAGGGTACGTTAACGGATAATAACATGGAAGACATGCTGAAAGAAGTGCGTTTAGCATTACTTGAAGCAGATGTAAACTATCGTATTGTCAAAAGAATTCTTAGATGAGATTCGTACAAAAGTCCAGAGGTGAAGAAGTACTACAGAGTGTAGAACCTGGACAACAGCTCGTTAAGATTGTTCATGATCAAATCATTGAATTACTTGGTACAGAAGAAGCTGGTCTCAATTTTGTAGAAGATGGCATTACTAAAATTATGCTTGTCGGTTTACAAGGTACAGGTAAGACAACTAGCGTTGCTAAGATTGCACGTATCTGTAAAGAAAAGTTCAATAAGAAGGTATTGTTAATTGCGGCTGACGTGATTCGTCCTGCTGCGATTGATCAGTTACAGACATTAGGTAAGGAAATTGATACTGAAGTATTTACCTTAGGTACAGAGACTCCAGCTGTTGAAACAGTTCGTCAGGGTATGGAATACGCTGAAAAGAATGGTTTTGATACAGTATTTATCGATACTGCTGGTCGTTTACATATCGATGAAGCGTTAATGAATGAGTTAAAGGATATCAATGAACTTGTTCATCCAAATGATATTCTCCTTACAGTCGATGCGATGACTGGTCAAGATATCGTTAACGTAGCGCAAGCCTTTTAAGGATGCGTTACCACTAACAGGTTTAGTTGTAACGAAGTTTGATGGTGACTCTAGAGGTGGTGGTGTTCTTTCAGTTAAGAAGATCACAGGCGTTCCTATCAAGTTTGTCGGTGAAGGTGAAAAGATTGAGGATATGGATATCTTCCATCCTGATCGTATGGCTGACCGTATTCTTGGAATGGGCGACGTTGTAACACTTGTAGAAAAAGGCACAGGAGAAGTTAGACCTTGAAGAAGCCAATAAGATGGCTGAACGTATGCTTGCAGGTCAATTCACAATGGATGACATGTTAAAAGCAGTTTGAACAGATTCAAAAGTTAGGGTCCCTCTTGGTGGCATTATGAAGATGATTCCAGGTATGAACCAATACGCTGGTATGTTAGATGAAGCCAAGGCAAGTGACTCGATGCGTCATATGAAGGCAATCATCCAGTCTATGACACTTGAAGAGCGTACGCATCCAGAAAAGATGCGTGGCACAATGAAGAAGCGTGTGGCACGTGGTTCTGGTCGTAGCGTGGATGAAGTCAATAAGTTGATCAACCAATTTCGGTAAGATGAAGAAGCTGATGGACTCCATGGGTAACATGCAAAGAAACGGTTCCCTAAACCAAGAAAGTCTAGAGAAGATGATGGGCAATGCTCAAAAGCGTGCCGGTCAAAACTTCCCAAATGGCTTCGGTGGAAAGAATCCATTTAAATTTTTAATGATGTAAAGGTTTTTTTACTTGACAGTGAATTTCGAATCAGTATAATAAACATGTAAGAAATAGGAGGTATTTATACCATGGCAGTTAAATTACGTTTAAAGAGAATGGGTGCCAAGAAGGCTCCAAGATATCGTATCGTTGCGGCAGACTCACGTTTTTGCTAGAGATGGACGTGAAATCGAAACAATCGGACATATCAATCCAACAACAGAACCTGAAACAGTAGTAGTAAATGAAGAAAAGGCTCTTAATTGGTTAAGAAACGGTGCTCAGCCTTCTGATACAGTTAGAAACATTCTTTCTCGTCAAGGTATCATGAAGAAGTTCCATGATGAGAAGGTAGCCGCTAAGAAGAAAGCGTAAGCATCATGGCAGAGCTGGATAAGGTACTTCTAAATCTAGTTAAGCCAATGGTTGAAGACAAGGAATCCTTGGATGTACGTCTGATGCCTAGCTTAGATGATAAAGAAGTTTTGTTACATGTTTATGCAAAAAATGATGATATTGCTCGTCTGATTGGCAGAAAGGGCAGTATGGCAAGTGCATTACGTCAAGTAATGTCCGTTGCTTCTCATAGTAATAACAAGAAAGTAACAATCAAGTTCGAACAGATTTAAGGATGCTATGGCATCCTTTTTTTGAAAACAAAGGAGAAGGAAGATGGCATATATTTGTATTGGCAAAATTATCAATACGCATGGTATCAAAGGAGAAGTAAAGATTGAAAGTTACTCTGACTTTGATGAAGAAAGATATACCAAGGGTAAACAAGTATATATTTGTGTCGATGGAAAGTATCTACCACTTACGGTAGCTTTCCTATCGTAAGCATAAAAGGCTTTCCACTTGTATCCTTTGTTGACTTGCAGAATATCAACTTTGTAGAACAGTATAAAGGGATGTGAAATCTACATCGATGAAGCAGATCGTAAAACAACTCAAAAAGGTGAATACTATCGCAAAAGACCTCGTTGGTTTTAACAGTTGTGGATGAAGAAGGCATTACAGTAGGTAAAATCATCAGTGTTGAAGAAACACTGGGTGCTCAAAATAATTTACGTCTTCAATTAGAAGACGCAAAAGAAGTGCTAATTCCTTACATTCCAATGATTGTAAAGAACGTAGATTTAGATAAGAAAGTGATGACGATTCATCGTATGGGAGGCCTACTATGAGGATTACCGTATTAACACTATTTCCAGAGATGTATCGTGACTTTGTCAGTACTTCAATCATTGGTCGTGCCATTGAAAGAGGACTAGTTACAGTAGACTTTGTTCAGATACGTGATTTTGCTCATGACAATTATCGCCATGTGGATGATAAAGCCATTTGGTGGAGGACTTGGACAAGTGATGAAGTGTCAACCAGTACTGGATGCACTCAACTCTGTAAAGAGTGAAAATAGCTATAGTATGATGATGTCACCAGCAGGGAATGTCTATAACCAATCCAAAGGCAAGACAGTTATCTCAAAAAGATCATCTTGATTCTATTGTGTGGCCATTACGAAGGGTTTTTGATGCACGTATTAACAAACATGTAGATGAACTTGTCAGTATTGGAGACTATCGTTCTAACGGGTGGGGAAATGGCTTCTATGGTCATTATGGATAGTGTGATTCGTTTACTGAATGGTGTGATTCGTGAAGGATCTACTGATGATGAATCTCATGAAAATGGCCTACTTGAATACCCACAATACACCCAACCCGCAGATTACCAAGGGGATAAGGTACCAGAAATCCTACTGAGTGGTCATCATGCTAAGATCCAAGAGTGGCGTACACAACAATCCTTACTACTGACAAAGAAAGTCAGACCAGACCTTTTTGAAAAACATCAATTTACAGAATATGAAGAAAAAGTCTGGAAAAAAACTATGTGATCAAGAGAGTGAATAACACTCTCTTTTGATATATTCATATCTCAAAGATTAAGTCGATTAGATGAAATCTTATACAAAACTATCAATTAAAATTCTATTGTAAAAAGTAAAAAGTTCAATTATAATATCGAAGATTTAAGTAGTTGGCTCTAGAAGGGGTTTCATATGAAAACAATCTTAAAAAAACGCAACAGTCTTTACACGAAAGGGTTTTGAGAAGATGGATATCGCTATCTCTGGTGATAGACTTCTTGTCCCATTTGACGTTTCAGACAGTGTTCAAAGTGACGATATCGTTTTTTGACTTCAATCATAAATATATTTTTACCGGGTTTCGTTGATGTACATGTACATTTCCGTGAGCCCGGTTTTTCTTATAAAGAAACGATTGGCACTGGTTCAAAGGCAGCAGCACATGGAGGATTTACTACAGTATTTACGATGCCTAACTTAAATCCACCTCCTTGTGATTATGCAAGCCTCAAACAACAACTCGATATCATTGAAAAAGATGCAGTGATTAAAGTAGTGCCATTTGGTGCGATTACAGAAAAATCAAAAAAAGGCCGTGGTATGTTATCCAAAAATGGATGAGATGGCTGACTATGTAGCAGGTTTTTCTGATGATGGAGTTGGTGTACAAGCTGACTTTACGATGGAAGAAGCGATGGAAAAAAAGTCGCAAGTTTAGGAAAGATTATCTCTGCCCATTGTGAAGATGAAAGTCTCAATACAATTCCATATACAGGTACAACTTCCGCAAGTGAAAGTGTACAAGCCGCAAGAGATATTGAGCTATCCGCTAAAACGGGTTGTAAATATCATATTTGTCATGTCTCCGCAAAGGAAACATTAGATGCGGTAAGAAAAAGGGAAGGCCAGAGGAATTGATGTGACCCTGTGAAACGGGACCACATTACATAGCCTTTAATACCGATACAATCAAGCATGAAGGAAACTTCAGAATGAATCCTCCAATCAAGTCCCCAGAGGATCAAAAAGCAATCCTAGAAGCCATCAAAGATGGAACGATCGATATGATTGCGACAGACCATGCACCACATAGCTTAGAAGAAAAAAATCGAAAGAGGTTTTGATAAAGTCATCCTTCGGGGTTGTAGGACTAGAAACATCCTTTGGTGTGTCCTATACAGAACTTGTAAAGAAGAATGTGATTTCTTTTTGAACGACTTGTTGAATTAATGAGTGTTAATCCTAGAAAACGTTTTTGGACTAGATGGTGGTTATATCGAAAAATGGAGAAGTCGCAGATATCTGTATCATCGATAGCGAAAGCTTCTTGGCAAGTTAAACCTGAGGAATTTCAAACAAAGGGAAGATCGACACCGTTTGAGGGTATGAACCTTACAGGCAAAAGTTATCGCAACCTTTTGTGGATGGAAAAACTCGTTTATCAAGACGAGAAAGAAAGATAAAACATTGTGGAGGGGAAAAGAGTGAGAATCATTGAGAATACAAAAAAATAGCACTGGATACTTACAAGATGGTATTACAACCAACTGGTCTAGAATCTGTGAAGTTAAAAAGCCTTTAGTACCAGGGTCAGTTTATCAATATCAAAATTGAGGGCTTCTATTTACGAAGACCAATCTCCATCGCAGATTGGAATGATGAAAGTCTAACCATCATTTACAAGGTAGTAGGTAAAGGCACAAAGGTACTCAGTGAAATGGAACAAGGTATTAAACTAGATATTCTTTGGCCATTGGGCAATGGTTATAACCTAACTTGGATTCCTGATACAGCGATATTGATTGGTGGAGGAGTAGGTGTTCCACCAATGTATGGCTTAGCGAAAAAGTTAGTTGAAGAAGGAAAAAAATGCCAAGAATCATCCTTGGCTTCCGTGAGAAAAATCAAGTTTTCTATGATGAAGAATTTAGAAAACTTGGTTTTGGATAGTCACAGTGTATACGGAAGATGGCTCCTATGGAGAAAAGGGCTTTGTTACAAATGGATTTGATCAAGCAGAGTATGTTTGTGCCTGTGGTCCCGAACGCATGTTAGAAGCGATTTATCGTAAAGCACAGGATGGCCAATATAGCTTTGAAGCACGTATGGCATGTGGTTTTGGAGGCTGTATGGGTTGTTCATGCGAAACGCTTGTAGGAAATAAACGAATCTGTAAAGAAGGACCAGTTCTTGTACATAAGGAGTTGTTATGGAAGTAAATACAAAAAGTGAATTTAAGTGGGATTAATCACTAGATAATCCAGTGATTCCAGCCAGTGGAACCTATGGGTTTGGAAAAGAATATGTAGACTTTTATGACATCAATATCTTAGGTTCTATTTCGATCAAAGGAACTACAGTTCAAAGACGTAAGGGAAATCCACAACCTAGAATCGCAGAATGTTATTCTGGATTGATTAACTCCGTAGGTCTGGAAAAATCCAGGGATGGATAATGTAATTCAGAAAGAACTTAAAGATTTAGAGAAGATTTATCGAAAACCAGTTATCGCAAATATCAGTGGTTTTTCTGTAGAGGAATATGTCACGTTAGCTAGAGAGATGGATAAGGTTGATAACGTTGGTATCATCGAGGTCAACATCAGTTGTCCTAACGTAGATCATGGTGGACTGGCGTTTGGGACAAACGCAGATAACGTTAGAGAACTAACAAAAGAAAATCAAAGAAGTAACGACAAAACCTGTCTATATGAAACTCAGTCCAAACGTAACGGATATCAAAGAAATTGCACGTGCAGCAGAAGAAGGTGGTGCAGATGGTATTTCACTGATCAACACCCTGATGGGGAATGCGCATTGATATCAATCGCAGAAAGCCAGTCATCGCCAATAAAAAGGTGGCTTCTCAGGTCCTGCAATCTTTCCCGGTTGCGTTAAGAATGGTATATGAAGTATATGAGGCAACTAAATCTTCCAATCATTGGTATTGGTGGTATCTCAAGTGCAGAAGATGTCATTGAGATGATGATGGCAGGGGCTACTGCTGTACAGATTGGAGCCGCAAATCTAATCAATCCAATGGCATGTAAAAGAAATCATTGAAGAACTACCACAGGTCATGGAAAAAAACTAGAATTACTTCACTTGATGAAATTGTAGGAATTGCACATAAAGACTAAAGGGAAAGGAGAATTGTTCAACGATAAATCAGAATTGAAAATAAGATGTTTGTTTGAAGATTTAGGAAACAACAGTAGTGATGAATCATTGATGAAAGGAAATCATAATGGAAATTAGAAATTTAATCAGCATCACAGATTTTTTTCAGTAGAAGAAATCGATAAAATGATAGAGGGTTGCAGGAGATATCATGACAAACCCTGACAAATACATCGATATTTGTAAAGGGCAAAGAAACTAGCAACGTTATTCTTTGAACCAAGCACACGTACAAGACTTAGCTTTGAAGCGGCGATGTTAGAGCTTGGGGGTTCTGTATTGGGATTCTCTGAAGCTTCCTCTAGTTCTGCTTCGAAGGGAGAAAGTGTGAGTGATACGATTCAGAACAGTAGGTTGTTATGCGGATATCATCGCTATGAGACATCCAAAGGAGGGCGCTCCAGTAGTAGCTGCACGAAGAACAACAGTACCTATCATCAATGGTGGTGATGGTGGACATCATCACCCAACACAAACACTAACAGACCTTCTTACCATCACAAGAGAAAAGGGAAGACTCAATAACCTTACAGTAGGCTTATGTGGTGACTTAAAGTTTGGTAGAACAGTTCACTCCTTTAATTGAAGCGATGTTACGATATGAGAATGTGAAGTTTGTGCTAATCGCTCCACCAGAATTACGAGTGCCGCAGTACATCATTGACATGCTTGAAAAAGCAGGGTGCTGCATATGAGCAGGTAGAAACCATGGAAGCAGTTATGCCCTGAGTTAGATATCTTATACATGACAAGAGTACAGCGTGAAAGATTCTTTCAACGAAGAAGACTACATTCGCTTAAAGGATACCTATATCTTGAATATGGACAAAACTTGCGAGTGCAAAGAAAGATATGGCTATCTTACACCCATTACCAAGAGTGAATGAAATTTCAGTCGAGGTTGATGATGACCCACGTGCTGCCTACTTTAGACAAGCACTCTGTGGCAAATACATTCGCATGGCTCTGATTTTAAATCTTCTCAACATCGTTAAGGAGGTCCAAATAATGAATATCGATGGTGTAAAAACAGGTATTGTACTAGATCATATCAAGGCTGGTAAATCAATGGAAATCTACAGCTTATTACAATTAGAAAAGCTGGATTGTTCCGTTGCGATTATTCAAAATGTAGTATCAAGAAAAATATGGCAAGAAGGATATTATCAAAAATCGATTCCATGATTGATTTGGACTTAGATATTCTTGGCTTTATTGATCCAAACATCACAATCAATAAAGTTGTCGATGGTGTTCTTTCTAGCAAGGACCATCTCCAGCTACCAAAAAGAACTAGTCAATGTTATCAAGTGTCAAAACCCAAGATGTATTACATCTGTTGAACGTGAGATACCACATGTGTTCTATCTAGCAGATGAAACAAGTGGTAAATACCTCTGCAAGTATTGTGATGTTGAAAGTAAGCATAATAGATAATTTTGGTTTTAAAAATACAACAACAGATTATGCAGGAAGAGAGTAAATGACTACTCTCTTTTTTGCGAAATGACGTATAATAGATAAAAGAGGGAAAATTTTATATGAAATATACTTCTCGTAAAAAAACACCATTAAAGTGGCTAAATTTTTCTAAAGTTTATTAGTTTACCAATACAGATTCTGCTTTTATATTTATGTATTCGTTAGTATCTTAATGGAATTATTTTGGATCAGATATGTTACCGCATTTATTAGCACCTGTTCTAAATGTCTATGGATATTCTGCGAATCACTTAGGCTCTGCTTTCTGGCCAATCCTCTCTATTTTTATTGGCTTTAATTATCCTTGTTTATTGGGTATTTGAAATTGAAAGAGGACTCATTAAGTGGGAAGGTTTTTTTCCACAGTATTATGGAATCTTTACTTAATTGTAATGTATATCCTATGTGGTGGTGTGATGGTTGCAGCACTGATGTACTTACCACCAAGTACTGTATCTACAATTGTAATGGGATACCTAGTAAACTTTTGGTATTAAAGTGCCAGCAAGTTTTGTGTCCTACATTCCACTACTAGTATTTGTGGTTATATGGCTCATTGTAGGTATTATTTATATCTAGTTTAAATATCATCTACTTTGTACGTCGTAAGGCACTCTTTTGCGAAAGACTATAGTGAAGAAGTTGAAGTAGAAAAAGGAATCATCTACAGTTGAAGAAGTAAAGACAGAAGAAACAACTCCTTCAGCAGTAGAAGAAAATGTTGAAGAAAAATCTATCCCCAACTGAAACAGAAGACAAGAAAAATAGAGGAACAAGCTGAACCAGAAACTGTTGAAGAAACACAAGACAATGAAAGTTCAGAAGAAAAAGCCGGTTGAAATAGAACCTGTTTTGGAAGAAACACCGAAGGTAGATCCTGTAGAAACAGAAGGATATACACAGGTAATCTCAACTGCAATTGAGAATGATACTGCTGAAGTAAAAAGAACCTACTCATAAAAGTTTGCAAGGAGTGTGGTTCTGAAGTCTTAGAACCCGACGCAATCTTTCTGTACAAATTGTGGTAAAAATTAGATGAATAAAAATATCTGTATGCATGATGATATATATGCATACAGATATTTTATTTCTTTAGTGATGCGAAGTATCTTTCAAGATACATCTTATGTGCAACAGCAGTAATGATGTTATTTAACATTGGATGCTTGTCATCATGAAGGGAAGGTGTTTCACTTTGTTCATGATGATAGAAAGAGGATAGCGTATTCATAAAGGGATTCACTGCAATATTGATGTAGTTCCTCAGTTGTATCATTTCCTTGTTGGAATTCATGTAGGGCTAAACGAATATTTTCAATCGATAATACAGTCTTTGCACAAACAATAAATAATAAGATAGAGATTTGATCACGTGTATAGGTTTTTCTTATTTGACGCGGTCAAAAGAGCTTTTTGTTTTGCATAGTTTGAAATCATCGAAGGAGTAACCTGCATCTCAGGAAACTCAGAGAAATAGCTATTGATAAACTTTGCGACCTGTTCAAGATAGAGACCAACATCAGGAATCTCGTTATATGCTGGTAAACGGAATTCGTGAAGCGTACTTTCAATTTTTCGTGTTTGTTTTCATAATTTAAGTGTATACATAAGTGAAGAACTCGTCAACGATATACTATAACTCTTGACGGGTTTTTTTAAATAACCGATAAGATGTATATAGGTTAATGAAAAAAACCGATTATCAGTTTTTTTGAGAATGGAGGTGCTGATGTATGACATATAAAGATATGACAATCAGCCAGGAAAAAGAAATATTTGTGTTTCGCATCAAGGATTTCTGGAGTGCGGTAACACATTTTATAGGAATGGTGGCTGCGATTATTGGAATGCCAATTCTATTAATTAAAAGCTTCAGCGTATCAAGCATCATTTCTTACGATGATTAGTTGTATGATATTTATGTTAAGTATGATTTTGTTGTATGGTGCATCTGCTAGTTATCATAGTTTCCATGTGTCGAATCGGGTAGATTTAAATCTAAAGAAAATTGATCATTCTTCTATCTTTTATTTTAATTGCTGGAAGTTATACACCTGTCTGTTTAACAGCGTTAAAGGATACGGTAGGGACTAATCTTATTGACGATGATTTGGATCATCGCAATTGCAGGTATCGTATTTAAGTTATTCTGGGTAACTTGTCCAAAGTGGGTATCCTCAGTGATGTATTCACTCATGGGTTGGCTTTTGTATTATGTTTTTTTACCACAGATATTAAATGCAGTATCTATCCAGGCATTTGTCTGGTTACTGGCAGGTGGAATTGCCTATACGATTGGTGCAGTTATCTATGCCTTAAAACCAAAAGCTTTTAGCTAGTAAGTCTTTTGGTAATCATGAGATTTTTCCATTGTTTTTGTATTATTGGGAAGTCTTTTGTCACTATATCTTTGTATTAAACTATCTGACAATGTTCCATTAAAGTGTATATATGTGCACACCAATAATCCTCCTGACAGTTACGATAATGCCAGGAGGATTTCTTTATGAAACAGAAAACATTACACACTGCATTACAAGAGTTTGCCTATGAACAATATCATAGTGAGAAAAATAATCTAAGCCCAGAACAGTGGGTTGCCTTGTTGAATGGATATTACTATAACAAGGAAGCGGCGATGCTTGCAGAACAGATAGGTTTAAATGAAGTAGATGTACAGATTTGGTATTGCCGTTTTGCCCTAGCAGTAACTGCATATGCACTCAAACTTTGTAACAAAGCAAAACAAAAAGCATACTTTCGTCTAACACCACAGAAGCATGTCACAACATCTATTCCAGTATTTCTTGTAAATTGAGTATAATAGAACAAGAATAGGAGAACTTTATGGAAATTCGTTTTGAAGAAAATGGCGCAAAAGCCTATAACGATGAAGGCAAAGAAGTAGGCCTTTGCGAGTATTATGAAAAGGATGGAAAGTGGGTATTAAATCACACGGTTGTTGATCCATCTATGAAGGGACAGGGTATTGCTGGTAAGCTTTTTAGATTGTGTATTAGAACATGCAAGAGAAAAGAAGGTAAAGATTGTACCTGAATGTTCTTATGTAGCACATGCATTTGAAAAGAACCCTGCATTAAAAAGAAGAATTTGAATAAAAAATAAGGTCCTAGTTGTAGGACCTTATCGCATTTTTTGCGGCTAACTTTCTGGCTTCTTTTTCACCAAGCCAAGTTAATGAACCATCTTCTAAACGCTTCATGATAATCGCAACACCATGAGGATCATCTTCTAGATGACCAAGAATTGTAATAAAATCGTCATGTCGTTGAGATGGAATTTCAGCTTCATTGTAAATGACACAATAGCCTGGGCCAAGCTGTGGCATTGGCACTTCAACGAGTTCACGCTTACCGTTATATGGATCGTCTAAAGACTCTCGAATGACTTTGTTTGTTTCGTAAAATACCGCATCCATTACGTACTCAGAAGTGTGATCAATATCAACATTTTTCTTCGTATCATCTGTATAATAAGTACGTAGAACTAGGTTGCCGACAACGACCAATGGGTTGTTGGTGCCATATAAGGCAACTGTCGCTACGCGATGATGTAGGTAATCAAATGGGTAAATGAGCTTTTGTTCGTTCATTTTGCCATCTCCTTTATTCAATATAATATCCTTGATAACTATATTTCGCAAGCACCAGCTAAAAAGGATTGGAGTAAAATTAAATATATGAAAATTCAAATCTTACCACTTGTGACAGGAGCACAGAAAGCAACAGGCTTAACTGTCATTATTGATGTCTTTCGTGCATTTAGTTTAGAAGCATATATGTACGCAAGTGGCGCAAAGAAAGTAATCCCTGTTAAGACAGTGGAAGACGCATTAGCGCTGAAGAAAAAGAATCCATCTTATATCCTTGTTGGTGAAAGAAAAGGGTATTAAAGTTGAAGGCTTTTGACTATGGTAATTCTCCAAGTGAGTTTGTAGGAGTAGACCTTAGTGGAAAGACCTTTAATACATACAACAAGTGCTGGTGTTTTAGGACTAGCATCTGCAGTAAATGCAAGCCAGATTGTAACAGGAGCCTTAGTCAATGCGAAGGCAACTGCAAAAATATATCCTTGAACAAAATCCAGAGGTTGTATCAATTGTACCGATGGGTTGGGAAGGAAAGATTGAGACAGAAGAGGATGCCTTATGTGCAGACTATCTAAAGGCTCTATTAGAAAAATCGTACTCTGAATGACTTACAAGAGAGAGTGGATCTTCTGAAACAACAAGAAGGTGCTAAAGTTCTTTGATCCAAACAAACCACAATTTCCAGAAGATGACTTTTTGGTTATGTACAAAGGTGGATATCATTAGCGGTGTGAATGTCATTTCTAAGAATGGTAATCAAATTCAAAGTGAGTGGATAAAGTATGAGTAATCAGAAAGAAATATTTCTTCTTTGATATCGATGGCACATTAACGGATGAGGCAACGCATCGCATTGTACCAAGTACCAAGCTTGCACTACATCAATTAGAAAAAGAATGGTCATTTTGTATCTATCGCAACTGGTAGAGCACACTACAAGACAGTTTCGTTTACCAATCAGATAGGAATTTATAATATTGTATGTGCAGGTGGTGGATGCATTGAATATCAACATCAAATTATCAAAAAAATGAGCCACTTCCATTTGAGAAAGTACAGGAATTATTACGACATGCGGATGAAGAGAATATTGGTTGGCTGCTGATGTTAGATGATAGTGATAAAGTATATATGCGTGACTATCGTTTCCTTGAACAAGCAGGCTTACGCAAGGAACTTACAACCTACATCTATGAACCTAATTTGGATTATACAAAAGATACCAAAATATCTTAAAGGTATACTTAGCATTTGATGATATGTATGAAAAAGGAAAAATCCATGGGTAGATGAGATTGGTCATTTACGAATGGCTAAAACCTATTGTGTATTCCAGCATGATAAGAAAAAAGATGGAATCTTGAATATGATGGAGTATCTACAAGCAGATCCAAGCGATATTGTTGTGTTTGGTGATGGAAAAAATGATATAGTTATGTTTGATAAAAGATGGACTTCCATCGCAATGGGAAATGCGTATCCTGCATTAAAGGAACGCGCAGACTATGTGACAGATTCAAATGTCAACGATGGAATCTATAAAGCATGTGTCCACTTTGGGTGGATAACGGAGGACAATCAATGAATTTAACAGTACCAAATTTAACCATTGCATGCATGATTGTTTCATGTGTAATCGCATTTGGTTTACCAGTTCTTTTAGCAATGTACTTCCACAAGAAGAAGGGTGAGTATGTCCCAATCATTGTAGGTATCGCTGTGATGTTTGTGTTTGTATTTACGCTAGAAACTGCAGTTAACCAAACAATCTTCAATAGTGCAATTGGAGAAACAATTCGTAATAACATTATTTTATATGCAGTATATGGTGGTATCATGGCTGCTGCGTTTGAGGAATGTGGTAGATGGATTGCGTATCGTACGGTATTAAAGAGCCGCATGGATAAAGATTCTAATGCCTTGATGTATGGTGTAGGTCATGGTGGATGTGAAGCAATCATGATTGTTGGGATTTATGATGTTAAACTACATCACAATTGCAATCATGATGAATAAGGGTACAATTAACGATACGCTATCGCAATTAGATTCTTTGACACTTGCGAAGATGAATCTAGCAATGCAGACGTTATCTACAACACCATCTTATGTATTCTTATTAAGTGGTATCGAACGTATTTCTGCCATGATGGCACAAGTTTCTTTATCTGTACTTGTATGGTTTGCGGTGAAGTATAAGCATAAGAAAGTACTTCTTCCTTGCGTTACTTTTTCCATTTCATTATGGATGCTGGAACTGTTCTATTGCGCAGCCAGGTAGAAAAGTATCATTTTAGTAGAACTATTTATCTTTGTTGTGGCCGCAATCATTGTCTTTGTGGCATATAACGTTTGGTGTCATTTTCATACAACTTCTGTAAAGAAATAAAAATCTTGCGAAGAATCACGGCTTATGTTATCATTTAACGGCACATGTAGTGCGTCACTGTTCCGCTGATATGATTTAGGGTTCATGAGCAGCTGATTAATCGTAAAAAAGGAGAAAAGAAAATGAAGTTGAATTTAGTAGAAAAAGATTACAAAGAGTCAGCTACGTACAGATGTTCCTGATTTCAAGTCAGGTGACACAGTTAAGGTTAACGTACGTATTAAGGAAGGTCTGAAGACACGTATTCAGGCTTATGAAGGTGTTGTAGTTGACCGTTCTAATGGTGGTATTGGCGCAACATTCACAGTTCGTAAGATTTCCAACGGTGTAGGTGTACAGAGAACATTCCCAGTTCATTCACCAATCATCGAAAAGATTGAAGTAGTTCGTTATGGTAAGGTTCGTAGAGCTAAGCTCGGCTACCTCAAGGGATTATCTGCTAAGAACGCTCGTATCAAGGAAGATCGTCGTAAGTAGTCTACAAAGAGAGAAATTATTCTCTCTTTTTTTGATATAATACTCAATAGTAGGTACATGATATGAATACGAATATGAATAAAGATCAAGAAATGCTTGATGAAACGAGAGTCATGGAACGACTAACAGATGAGACAACTGTTATCGATATGGCAAAAATTAGAAATGAACAAAACCAACCGAAGAAGAAAAAGAAGAAGGAAGAAAGTGCAGTCTTTGCTTTCTTTAAAGAAGTATTTATTTCTCTTGCAGTGGTATTAGTGATTGTTAACTTTGTGGTAAGACCAATTCAGGTAAAGGGTAGTTCCATGTATAACACATTAGAAGATGGTTATTTTTGGATTCTCTGATTTAATTGGTTATCGCTTAGCAGGGTTAAAGCGTTTTGATATTGTCATTGTTTATCTAGCAGAAAAGAAAGAGTATCTTATCAAACGTGTGATTGGTATGCCTGGTGAGACAGTCGAATATCGCAATAATCAACTCTATATTAATGGTGAGCCAGTAGACGAACCATTCTTAGATGAGTCCTATACAAGTACGTATCCAGGATTATTTACTGGTGATTTTAAAACAGAGAAACTTGGAGAAGATGAATACTTCTGTATGGGAGATAATCGTCCACATTCCTCCGACTCACGCTACTATGGTGCATTTCACAAATCTGATATTGTTTCCAAGGGTGTATTTGTAGTATATCCATTTAAAGGGTTTGGAGTATACACATGGTAAAGATTCAGTGGTATCCAGGACATATGGAGAAAGCCCGTCGTGAGATGACGGAGCGTTTGAAGTCAGTTGATATGTTGATAGAGTTACGCGATGCTAGAATTCCTGAGGCATCTGTGAATCCGATGTTAAAAGCAGATGGCACAGGGCAAACCTCGATTAATTGTGCTATCAAAAGATTGATATGGCAGACCCAGTTCAAACCAAGAAGTGGGTAGAGTATCTAAGTCAAGGGGAGAATGCGTGTCTTGCGCTGGATTTAATGAAAGATTCACAATGCGGTAAAAAGATAATCCGTGAAGCGATTAAATTAATGGAAGAAAAGCGTCAGAAACAGATTGCTAGAGGAATACGCCCACGTGCAGTTCGTGCGATGGCTTGTGGTATTCCTAACGTTGGTAAGTCGACGATGATCAATCGTATCAACGGTAAGAACTCATTAAAGGCAGCAGATAAACCAGGTGTTACACGCTCCTTAACGTGGTTACACGCTGATCCAAACTTAGATTTATTAGATACACCAGGTGTACTGTGGCCTAAGTTTGATGATGAAAAAGACAGGTTCCTTGCTTGCGGCACTGGGTTCTATTAATGATGATATTTTTAGACTCGTAAGATGGTAGCCATGGATGCCATTCACTATATTCAAGATCTCTATCCAAATCTATTGGAAGAAATTTACGAAAGTGGTGAAGTGAATCCAAATGGCATGTTAAAAAGCAATTGCCAAAAAGAGAAACTTACTGAAGGCAGATAGTGAACTAGATGTAAAACGTGCTGCTGAGTTATTTTTAACTGAACTACGCCATGGGAAACTAGGTAGATTAACATTGGAGAGAGTAAATGAAGAGTCAGAAAGTCTGTCCGAATGAATATGAACATCAGTATTGGCCACTTGAAAAAAAGTGATTGTCGGTATTGATGAAGCAGGGCGAGGACCACTTGCAGGGCCATTAACAGTCGCAGGTGTCATCTTTCCCATTGGATATGAAAATCCAGATATCTACGATTCCAAATCCATCAGTGAAAAAGAAACGTAATGCGTTATTTGAACAGATTCAAGAGGACGCACTCTGGTTTGAAATCATTCAGGTAACACCAGAAGAAATCGATAAGCACAATATCTATCGTGCAGATCAACTTGCAATGGAACAAATCGCTATCCATTCTAATGCAGAAGTTGTATTAACGGATGCGATGCCATTACTGATTGAAGGAAAAGAAATCATTCCCCTCGTAAAGGGTGATCAAAAATCTATCTCTATCGCAGCTGCAAGTATTCTTGCGAAAGTCACAAGAGACCGTGCAATGGTGGAATACGATAAAGAATTTCCGGAGTATGGCTTTTGCCAAACATAAAGGCTACCCAACCAAGCAACATATGGAAGCCTTACGAACCTTTGGAGTGACCAAGATTCATCGCAAAAGTTTTGGGCCAGTTAGGGAAGAATACATGAAGATAAAATTGTTCTAGGGAACAGTCAAGAAACTCTTCTATAAATAGGTAGGAGAGTTTTTTTATATGGACAAAAAGAAAAAAATTAGCTACACTATCAGTAATGTACCAAGGTGATTGGGATAAGATTGCGAAAGCTTTACAAGATGATGTACAAGTGATTGACATTCCGATCAAAGACTCGTATATTACAATCTACGACAGTGAGTATCCGGATAGTTTACGAAAATTACGATTTCCTCCATGGGTTTTTGTTTTATTGTGGAGATATTTCGCTATTGCGTAAACCGATGTTAACAATCATTGGCAGTCGCCAAATGAACAGTTACGCAAAGTGGTTGGTCGAAGAAAGTGTCAGTCAGCTAAAAAGAACGCTTTGTGTTGGTGTCTGGACTTGCCAAAGGTGTGGATGGATATGTACATACCATAGCAATTCAAGGTGGTCATACGATTGCGGTTATCGGTAGTGGCCTAGATATTCACTATCCATATGAAAATGAACATCTCTATGAGCAGTTACAGAAAACAGATTTAATATTAAGTGAATATCCATCCGGTACGGGTGTACGAAAGCATCACTTCCCATGGCGCAACCGCATTCTAGCAGCGCTTGGAGAAAGTGTAATTGTGATTGCGGCCAAGATACGTTCGGGTACGATGTGTACTGTAAATGAAGCGATTGCATTAGATAAGGATATTTATGTATTCCCTCATTTATATCGCAGTGAACAAGGGATGGGTTGTAATAAATTAATTGCCGATGGAGCACAGATTTTTATACGATACGATACAGATAAAAAGAGATGATTCCGAAAAAGATGATTGAAAAAAATCAGAATTTTTTTCGGCTATTCTGGAAAAGAATTTTTGCACAAGGAGGAACGAACATGAAAAAAACTTAGTGATTGTGGAGTCACCATCAAAGTCAAAGACGATTGGAAAAATACTTAGGAAAAAGACTATACCGTTATTTCTAGTAAGGGGCATATTCGAGATCTTGCGACAAGAGGTAAAAGAGGGTCTTGGTGTTGATGTAGAAAATGATTTTTGCGCCAACATATGAGATTTCAAAGGATAAAAAGGAAACAGTGAAAGAACTGCGCGCAGAAGCTGCCAAAAGCACAGCTGTGTACCTGGCAACCGACCCGGACCGTGAAGGTGAGGCTATCAGTTGGCATTTAGCGCAAGAGTTAGGACTAGATGAAGACGCAATCGACCGTGTTACGTTCCATGAAATTACTAAAAATGCAGTACAAGAAGCGTTCCAATCTCCACGTGCAATTGATATGGATCTTGTACACTCTCAAGAAACAAGACGTATCTTAGACCGTATTATCGGTTTTAAGTTATCAAAACTATTACATAATAAGATTCGCTCCAAGTCTGCTGGTCGCGTACAATCAGTAGCATTAAAGTTAGTTGTTGAACGCGAAAAAGAAATCCAAGCATTTATCCCAGAAGAATACTGGACATTGGATGCGAAGTTTTATAAAGATAAGATTGAGTTTTGCGGCTAGTCTTGCAAAGATCAATGGTAAAAAAAGCAGAATTAAAAAAACACAAGAAGAAGCCCAGAAAGCATATGATGCATGTCAGGGTAATTTTGTTGTATCTAATATCAAGTCCACTACACGTAAGCGTGAAGCACGTCCACCATTTATTACAAGTACACTGCAACAGGAAGCTTCCACAAAACTTTCCTTTTCTGCAAAGCGTACGATGTCAATCGCACAACGATTATATGAAGGTGTGGATGTAGGAAATGGACAAGAGGGTTTAATCACATACATGCGTACAGATAGTACACGTCTATCAGATGTATATGTAAATGGCGCTAGAGAACTCATTCAAAATGAATATGGAAAGCAGTATTTAGGTACATACCATGTAAGTAATGATTCAAATTCTCAAGACGCTCACGAAGCAATTCGTCCTACTAGTCTTGCCAATACTCCAGAAAAGTTAAAGGCACATTTAACAAGTGAACAATATAAGTTATATGCATTAATTTATGCACGTGCTCTATCATCCTGATGTCTGCAGCAAAATATGATTCACTTACATTAACACTCAGCCAAAATGGATACGACTTTACAGCTTCTGGAAGTACGATGAAATTTGATGGTTACTTAAAGGTATATGGTGAATATGAATCTGGTAAGGATGTCGTTTTACCATCCTTTGACGAGCAAGAACAAATCGCTGCAAAGGAGCTGAAAGCCAACCAACATTTTACAGAACCACCAGCAAGATTTACGGAAGCCAAGTTAATCAAAGCACTTGAAGAAGATGGAATCGGCAGACCTTCTACATATGCGATGATTATCGATACAATTCAAGCAAGAGGTTACGTAACACTAGAGAAGAGTTCTGAAAGGTAGTCGTACAAAAAGTATTCAAACCTACAGAGCAGGGTATTCTAACAACAGAGAAACTTGATGAATTCTTTAAAGATATCATCAATGTTCGCTATACTGCCAAGATGGAATCTACATTAGATGAAATTGCGGATGGTACAGCAGAAGAAGTCGCAACACTAAAAAGAATTCTATAATCGTTTCCAACCACTCCTAGAACATGCATACGAAAACATGGAAAAGAAAGAATTAGAAAAAGGTTGGCGAAGTTTGTCCGGATTGTGGGAGGAGATCTTGTCTATCGTACAGGTAGATTTGGTAAGTTTATCTCTTGTTCAAACTTCCCTAAGTGTCGATATACTAGACAAATTGATAAACCAGAAAAAGAAAAGCCAGAACCAACAGGCAAAAATTTGCCCTGATTGTGGTAGTGAACTATTAAAACGTAAGAGTCGTTATGGAACATACTTCTTAGGTTGTTCAAAACTTTCCCTAAGTGTCATTATATGGAAAATCTAGAAGGAGAACGTATCGTTTCCAAGAAGGATAAAGCCAAGGCAGAAAAAGGGAACAAGGACAACTGCTAAAAAGACAACAAAGAAGACAGTCGCAAAGAAGACGACTACAAAGAAAGCAGCCACTAAGAAAAACGACTGCTAAGAAAACGACTGCTAAGAAGACAACCAAAAAGACAACAACAAAACGTACAAAGAAAAAAACGAGGAATAACCAATGGATGTATCTGTAATCGGTGCAGGCTTAGCAGGATGTGAAGCCGCATATCAATTAGCCAAAAGAGGATTTAAAGTTCGTCTCTATGAGATGAAGCCAGTCAAGCATTCACCAGCACATCATAGCGATGACTTTTGCGGAACTGGTATGTTCCAATTCATTACGCTCTGACGCACTTACAAATGCGGTCGGTGTTTTGAAAGAGGAAATGCGTCAGATTGGCTCATTGATTATGCAAGCAGCTGATAACAATAAGGTTCCAGCAGGTAGTGCTCTAGCAGTAGACCGTGAAAAGTTTGCAAGGGAAGTTACAGAGATGGTACGCAATCATCCAAATATTGAAGTGATTGCGGAAGAGGTAACGAAGATTCCTGATGGGCCAACTATTATCGCAACAGGACCGTTAAGTTCTGAAGGAATGATGAAAGCCATTAGTACTTTAATTGATGATCGTTATTGTTATTTCTATGATGCGGCAGCTCCAATCGTCACAGCAGAATCGATTAACTTTGATAAAGCCTATAAGAAGTCACGTTACGATAAGGGTGAGGCAGATTATATCAACTGTCCTATGACACGCGAAGAATTCGACGCTTTCTACATGGAATTAATCCAAGCAGAAACAGCCGAAGTACACGCCTTTGAAAAAGAAGTATTCTTTGAAGGATGTATGCCATTTGAAGTCATGGCAAAACGTGGAAGAGATACCTTACTCTTTGGTCCGATGAAACCAGTAGGACTTGAACAAGAAGGTAAGAAGCGTCCTTATGCAGTGGTACAGTTACGTCAAGATAATGCACAAGCATCCTTGTACAATATCGTCGGTTTCCAAACACACCTGAAGTGGGGAGAACAGAAACGTATTATTCAGATGATACCTGGACTTGAGAATGCAGAAATTGTACGCTATGGTGTCATGCATCGAAATACGTATATCTGCTCACCAATCTATCTACGTGAAACCTATCAGTTCAAAGATAGAGATGATTTATTCTTTGCAGGACAAATGACAGGTGTCGAAGGATATGTAGAATCCGCCGCATCAGGAATGCTAGCAGGTATTAATATGGCCCATGTACTAAAGGGTGAAGAACCAGTGGTACTTGGTGTAAATACAATGATGGGTGCAATGGCACACTATATTACACACGCCGATCCAAATCACTTCCAACCAATGAACGCAAACTTTGGAATTATGCATCTAGAAGGTGAAGTGAAAGAAGAAAGATCGTAAAAGCTGCCTACGCTCCACAAGCTTTTAAAAAAATCATTCAGGAGTTAAAAAGAGAAGAATGGACTTTGAGAAATCATTGGATCGTTTCTTGCGACAGATTGCACGTGTTCGCACGGGATCAAAAAGATACAGAAAATGCATATCGCCGTGATGTAGAGAGATTTCTAGAATATCTTCGCAAACATCACATCGATTCTTTTGAGCATGTCACAAAAACAGATGTCAGTGATTACTTTACACAATTACGAGATGGTGAGATTGGTGGTAAGCCACTTTCTAATAGTAGTTATGCCCGCAATCTTTCTTCTCTAAAATCTTTTTATCGATACTTAAATCGCTTTGAAGGAATCAAAAGCCAATCCAGTACGTATCTTTAAGGGTGGCTCTATCCATCGTAAGCTTCCTGAATTTTTAACGTTTGACCAAATGGAAACGATGTTAAATCAATTTGATTTACATGATCCTGTACAGATACGCAATCGCTGTATCATCGAAGTTATGTATGCATGTGGTTTACGTGTCAGTGAATGTGCAGGTTTAAAAATATCATCCATCAATCTAGCAGAAGGCTTTTTAACAGTACTTGGTAAAGAAAGCAAAGAAAGAATGGTTCCATTCTATCCACGATGTAGACAACTCATCCAATACTATATGGATAATGCAAGAGGGACATTCATGGAGAAGGTAGAAGAACACGATATTCTCTTTGTGAATCAAAATGGTAGACCTATCTCCGCTAGAAGTATCCAACTCATCTGTGAAAAAGCAGGGGAAGACGCAAACCTTCCAATCCATATCCATCCCCATATGATACGTCATAGTTTTGCGACACATATGTTGGATAATGGTGCAGATTTACGTATCGTACAAGAATTACTGGGTCATGAAAATCTTGGTACGACACAAATCTATACTCACGTAACACAAGATCGACTTCGCAAAGTCGTGGATGAAGCACATCCACACTCTAAGAGTGCAAAGTAAGAAAGAGGTAAATATGATTACGGACTCATTTGATACGAGCGATGTATTTATTTCACCAGAAAAATTATACCCACGAAGTTCAGTAACGTTAGATGTTTGTATTGGTATCTTCTCTCATAAGGTAATGAACGAACTCATCTCTTCTGGAGATTTAACAGAACTACCTATGGAAAAAAATGCCAGGATCTGCCAGTGGGAAACATGCGGTTTACTGTTATAAAGACACATCTATCGGTATCTATCAAAATGAAGTAGGTGCAGTCGGTGCTAGTGGACTCATTGAAGAAATTTCAGTAATCTTTGGTGTAAAGAAGTTTATTATCTTTGGCTCATGTGGTGCACTGGTACAAATTCCAGAAGGTGATTGCATTATTCCAACGTCTGCATATCGTGATGAAGGTGTCAGTTATCACTACGCTCCAGCAAGTGATTATATTAGTATTAAAAAAATGCGAAATGTAATTGCCAGACTATTTGATGAACTAGGTGTTGATTATATCTTCGGTAAAACATGGACAACGGATTGTTTCTATCGTGAGACAGTCAATCAGAAAAATAAACGTGTTGAAGAAGGCTGTATCTGTGTAGAGATGGAATGTGCAGCTTTGCAGGCAGTAACAGATTTTTAGAGGATATGAGTTATATCAGTTCCTCTATACTGCAGATGATTTAAGTAAGTTAGAGTGGGCTCCACGTATCCTTGGGGATAACGAAAGTGATGCAAGATTCCTGTATTTCGATATTGCAGTAAAACTTGCGAAGAACTTGTTATAAAAAAATTAGAATCTATGTGTAAAAACCCCTATACTTCTATAGGGTTTTTATGCTAATATCATGAATGGCATCTTTTGTACTTTTTGTCATGCAAAAGGAAGATGTACTTCTCACACAGTGAATTCATTATCCCGTGCATATGGGTTCGCTAGGAACATGCCGTATGTTGATGGTGTTCGAAACTGTGGTGGAAAAACAACGGAAAGGTAGGTAAATAGAAAATATGACTGTTGTTTCAATGAGGAAAATGTTAGAGAACGGCGTACACTTTGGTCATCAGACACGCAAGTGGAACCCAAAAGATGAAGCAGTTCATCTACACAGCTAAGAATGGTGTATATATCATCGACTTAGCAAAGACACAGGCTAAATTAGAAGTAGCCTATGATGCTTTAAAGAAGATTGCTGAAGATGGCGGAAAGATCTTATTCGTAGGAACTAAGAAGCAAGCTCAGGCAACAATTCTTGAAGAAGCATTAAGAAGTGGAAGCTTCTACATCAACCAGAGATGGTTAGGTGGAACAATGACTAACTTCCGCACAATCCAGAAGTCAATCAAGAAGTTATTAGAGATTGAAGAAATGGAAGCAAATGGACAGTTAGCAGTTTACACAAAAGAAGGAACAAGCAGTTCTCTTACAGAAGAAGGAAAGACTTGAAAACTTCCTTGGCGGTATCAAGGGAATGAAGAAGTTGCCAGATGCAATCTTCGTTGTAGACCCATTAGAAGAGCACAACGCAGTAGCTGAAGCACGTAAGCTAAACATCCCTGTATTCGCTTTAATCGATACAAATGCTGATCCAGATTTAGTAGACTTCCCAATCCCTTCAAATGACGATGCAGTACGTTCTATCAAGTTAATGGTAAGCGTAATTGCTGACGCTATCTTAGAAGCTAAGGGTGGTGTATTAGAAGTTGCTCACCAAGAAGATGAGACAGCTGAAGATATCACAATGAAGGATGTAATCATCAACGTTGAACAGCAGGCTGCTGAATATGAACGTAAGAGAAGACAGAAGTTCGAAGAACGTCGCGCGCAGATGGCTCAACGTCGTGGAAACTACAATGGCGAACGCCGTGTATTCCGTAGAGACGCTAACGGAAACCGTCAGACAACACGTCCAGCTGCTGAAGCAGAAGCTACAACAGCACCAGCTACTGAGGAGGCTAAGTAAAAATGGCAATCACAGCTGCTCAAGTAAAAGAATTGCGTGAATTAACAGGCGCAGGAATGATGGACTGTAAGAAGGCTCTTACAGAATGCGATGGCGATACAAAGAAGGCTATTGACTGGCTTCGTGAAAAGGGTATTGCTAAGGCTGCTAAGAAGGAAGGCAGAATTGCTGCTGAAGGCTTAGCTAAGATCTTAATCGAAGGTAACAAGGCTGTTGTATTAGAGGTTAACTCTGAAACAGACTTCGTTGCTAAGAATGATCGTTTCTTAGCTTTATTAGATGAAGCTGCTAAGACAATCTTCAATAGTAACGTTAAGACAGTTGAAGAAGCTTTGGCTCTTCCTACAGCAGAAGGTACATTGAATGATTCATTCATTGCTGCAGTTGCTATTATCGGAGAAAAGATCACATTAAGAAGATTCGAAATCGTTGAAAAGAACGATGATGAATTATTCGGTTCTTATACACACCAGGGTGGACGTATTGTTGCTGTTACAGTTGTTAAGGGTACAGCAGATGCTCAGGTTGCTAAGAACATGGCAATGCAGGTTGCTTCTATGAACCCAACATATGTATCACGTGATGAAATGCCACAGGAAGTTGTAGCTCATGAACGTGAAGTTCAAGAAGGAATCATGGCAAATGATGAAAGCCTTGCAAACAAGCCTGAAAAGGTTAAGGCTGGAATCGTTGAAGGTCGTTTATCTAAGGCATTACAGGATATGTGCTTAGTTGACCAGGAATACTTCTTAGATTCTAACCTCAAGTGCGGTCAGTACTTAAAGGAAAACAACGCTGAAGTTGTTAAGTTTGTTAAGTACATCGTAGGGTGAAGGTATTGAAAAAGAAGCAGGATGACTTTGCTGCTGAAGTAGCAGCAATGGCTAAGTAAGAAATTGCTCAATCAGAGAGAACAACGCACAAGTTGTTCTCTTTTTTATATTCATATAAATTGAAAAAAATACAACTTCTTATGTTGTTTTTAAGTGATAATTAACGATAGAATTTAGTTGTATACTTAATACAAAATGAGAAAAATAGAAGGCTGTAGTATTATGTAAAAATGGTATCTAATACATAAACGTTTCCGTAATATTTGTTACATAAATCAACCTTTTATAAGAAAAATCTTAAGATGTGTAGCGTTACAGTGTACATAAAATATTTTTACAAAAGTAGAATATTGTAGATAAATATTGTGGTACTTTTATGTAGCTTTGTTTCTTTATCTGAAATACGTGTGTTTATTAAGGATTATTCCTTGTAAATATCAATTTATGAATGGAAATTAAGGATGTCCACACTCATTTATGAAAAACAGGGAGGCTATATCAAATGAATATGAAGAAATTTCAAAAGATATTTGTAATCTTGTGTGCTTTTTATAATGTTATTGAGTGTTAACTATTCTGTTAATGCGATTGATACATCCACACCAGGTTCTACTGCAACAGAAACAACTACAACATCTACTCCTGGTAGTACACCAGCAATAGCTACTCCGACACCAACACCTACGACAACACCAAGTACAGCGATTGATCCTAATGCGAAAGTTAGTTTTTTTCGTTAGAAGTACTTGGACTGGAAATGATAAACCATCTGTCATTATTCGTTTATTTGCGAATGGTGTAGAGAAAAATTAATAAAGTTCGTGACCCATACAATTATGAAGAAGTAAATGGCTACATTAGTAGCCAGTTAAATGCATGGCAGGTTGATTTCAATGACTTACCTAAGTATGACTCTAATGGTAAGGAAATTGAATATACTGTAAAACAAGATTTCTTTGAATCATATTTGTATGGCTGGAGCAATTTTAAGTTTAAGACAGACCTAACAGGTGATGTGGAATCAGGATTTATCTTTGAAAACAAATCACTTATCGATATTGAAGTTGGAAAGATGTGGAATGAAATTCCGGTTTTCGCTATTCCTGGAACTCCTAGTCCAGCTAGTTTGAATCCAACAGAACGATTGGTAAATGCTTCAAGAGAGTATAGTGATAGTGAACTTGATACAATCTTAGCTGAATCAGATGCTTTGGATGCTGATGGTGATGTGCTTGCAGGAGCACAAGATACTTCAGGAGATCCTGCATTAGAAGATATGTCTGCTGAAGAAAGACGTGAAGAAAATCTAAAGAAGTCTATCGTAGCTGTTCCGAATGCTATTACAGTTAATCTTTTAGCTGATGGCGTTGTTGTAGGAACAATGCAAATTACGAAGGAAGATGGATGGACTGGATATTTCCGTGATTACCTAAGATACGATGAAAATGATGGTCATGAGATTGTTTATACAGTTGAGGAAGTTCCTGTTCCTGGCTATAAGACAGAATATATTAATAAACTAATTAGCGGTCGTGTAATCAACGCAATTGTAAACCGCTCTGTTATTGACATTAATGTTCAAAAGAAGTGGGAAGGTAAGATTCAAGGACCTGTAAATGTAACTTTATGTCGTAAATTTAAGACTGTTGAATTTGACTGGAGTTTCTATAAGAATATAGTAATAGAACATGATGAAGAAGTCGCAACAGTTGAATTAAATGAAGCAAATAATTGGAAACATACCTTCGAAGATTTATATGAATTCTATACTGTAGAAGGTGAAGATCCTGTTATCTATGAGTATTACGTAAAAGAAGATCCAGTTGCTGGATATAATACTGTAATCACTGGTAACCATAAGGATGGCTTTACGATTACAAATACAAATACTACTGATTTAATCGATATTCCAGTTGAAAAGAAATGGGATGGAGATATTGCAGATAGTGCTAAGGTTACATTACTAGCAAATGGTGAAGAAGTTGAAACAGTTGAATTAAATGAAGCGAACAGTTGGAAGCACTTATTTACAGGTTTACAGAAATACAACAATGATGGTTCAGAAGTTGCATATACTGTAAAAAGAAGTAGGTGAAACTGCTAATGTCATTGAGTTAGATGGCAAGAAGTTCAATGTAGTATATACAGGAAATACTACCGATGGCTTTACAGTTACAAATAAAAAGCCAATCGATCCACCAACTCCTACACCTACACCAACTCCACCTACAACACCAAAAGACAAGTGATAATAGTCATGTGATGTCATACGCATTACTAACACTATTATCTGCATTCTTTGTTGTGATTGTTGCTTCAAAGCGTATTAAATATTCAAATTAGCAAAATGAAAAACTCTTTACGAATAGGTAAAGAGTTTTTTTACTACATTAACTTGTTTTCTTCTAATCGAATCTGAAGGAAACCTTCACGGATACCGGTT
>BNJT01001036.1_pt1:2500-103667 | contig 103667 bp, 93 predicted proteins | sample 8540491 | NCBI WGS metagenome assembly BNJT01 (sample SAMD00202455, study PRJDB9452) | human saliva metagenome | host: Homo sapiens
CCGACGACGGCAACTCGTAGGTTCATTATGCAAAAGGCACGCCGTCACAACTTACGTTGCTCCGACCGCTTGTAGGCGTACGGTTTCAGGAACTTTTTCACTCCTCTGACAGAGGTGCTTTTCACCTTTCCCTCACGGTACTGGTTCGCTATCGGTCTCTTACGAGTATTTAGCCTTGGCGGATGGGCCCGCCGGATTCAGACAGGATTTCACGTGTCCCGCCCTACTCAGGATACCACTATGGCCGATTCGATTGTCGAGTACGAGACTGTCACTCTCTACGGTCGTTCTTTCCAAAACGTTCCTCTAATCGAATCAAGTCCAACGTCGTGGTCCTACAACCCCGTGAAGGCCGAGACCTCCACGGTTTGGGCTCTTCCCCGTTCGCTCGCCACTACTAAGGGAATCATTATTATTTTTCTTTTTCCTGAGGGTACTAAGATGTTTCAGTTCCCCTCGTTAGCCTCCCGCTTAGCGGGATGACAGGTCTTCAACCTGCCGGGTTGTCCCATTCGGAAATCTGCGGATCAAAGGTCATTTGCACCTACCCACAGCTTATCGCAGCTTATCACGTCCTTCATCGCCTGTAAGAGCCTAGGCATCCACCGTACGCCCTTTTGTACTTTCTCTTCCGAACCGAACTACTCAATTAAGAGCGTCGGTGGCAGATATACTTAAAGCTGTACTTCGTTTACCTTTGTATTACTACTTGGGAGTATTGTGAGTTTCGTAGACCCGTAGACGAGTCAACTCGTTTACGGCGTTTACGCACATCATCAATACTTCATGTTGCGTGTTCAATATGTCAAAGATCTCTTGCTTCATCGAGTGAAGCTGAAGTGGAGAATAACGGATTCGAACCGTTGACCCCCTGCTTGCAAAGCAGGTGCTCTAGCCAGCTGAGCTAATCCCCCTTCGTAGTCCCAGGCAGATTTGAACTGCCGACCTCCACATTATCAGTGTGGCGCTCTAACCAACTGAGCTATAGGACTGGCAGAAAAAATCCGCGGGGCGGAGAATCGAACCGTGCGCACACCTCATGTACCGAGGACGGCACCGGTCGGCCCGGCTTCATCTTTCTCTATAATTTCATAACATCTTGCGAGAAGTACAGGATCGAATCGCTCGAAGGCGAATCATACCTGTTGTGTCAAAGTCCACCATTGTCTAAACCTTTCGGAACAGAAACCCATGGTATGAGCTTCCAGAAAGGAGGTGTTCCAGCCGCACCTTCCGGTACGGCTACCTTGTTACGACTTAGCCCCAATCACCGGTTTTACCCTAGGCCGACCCTTGCGGTCACGGCTTTCAGGCACCCCCGGCTTTCATGGCTTGACGGGCGGTGTGTACAAGGCCCGGGAACGTATTCACCGCGCCATGGCTGATGCGCGATTACTAGCGAATCCAGCTTCACGGAGTCGGGTTGCAGACCTCGATCCGAACTGAGAGAGGTTTTTAAAGATTAGCATCCCGTCGCCGGGTAGCGGCCTTCTGTACCCCCATTGTAACACGTGTAGCCCCGGACGTAAGGGCCGTGCTGATTTGACGTCATCCCCACCTTCCTCGCATCTTACGATGGCAGTGTCCACGGAGTGCCCGGCATTACCCGATGGCAACCGAGGAGAAGGGTTGCGCTCGTTATGGCACTTAAGCCGACACCTCACGGCACGAGCTGACGACAACCATGCAGCACCTCCAACGGTGTCCGAAGAAAAAAATCTATCTCTAGATTCGTCACCGTTAGTTCAAGCCCGGGTAAGGTTCCTCGCGTATCATCGAATTAAACCACATGTTCCTCCGCTTGTGCGGGCCCCCGTCAATTCCTTTGAGTTTCACCGTTGCCGGCGTACTCCCCAGGTGGTATACTTAATGCTTTCGCTTGGCGGCTTACTGTCTATCACAAAACCGCGAGTATACATCGTTTACTGTGTGGACTACCAGGGTATCTAATCCTGTTTGATACCCACACTTTCGAGCCTCAGCGTCAGTTGCAGCCCGGACACCTGCCTTCGCGATCGGAGTTCTTCGTGATATCTAAGCATTTCACCGCTACACCACGAATTCCGGCATCCCTGTCTGCACTCAAGATCGCCAGTTTCAACGGCAATGTATGGTTGAGCCACACCCTTTAACCGCTGACTTAACAATCCGCCTACGCTCCCTTTAAACCCAATAAATCCGGATAACGCCCGGACCTTCCGTATTACCGCGGCTGCTGGCACGGAATTAGCCGGTCCTTTTTCTGAAGGTACATACAATAAGGGACACGTCCCTTTTTTTATTCCCAACTAAAAGCAGTTTACAACCCGGAGGGCCGTCATCCTGCACGCTACTTGGCTGGTTCAGACTTTCGTCCATTGACCAATATTCCTCACTGCTGCCTCCCGTAGGAGTCTGGACCGTGTCTCAGTTCCAGTGTGGGGGACCTTCCTCTCAGAACCCCTACCGATCGAAGGCTAGGTGGGCCGTTACCCCGCCTACTACCTAATCGGACGCATCACCATCTCATACCGATAAATCTTTGATTAGTCCACCATGCGGAGAACTAATAACATCGGGTATTAATCTTACTTTCGCAAGGCTATCCCCGAGTATGAGGCAGGTTTGATACGCGTTACGCACCCGTGCGCCGGTCGCCATCAGAAGAAGCAAGCTTCTTCCATGCTGCCCCTCGACTTGCATGTGTTAAGCCTGTAGCTAGCGTTCATCCTGAGCCAGGATCAAACTCTTCATTGTAAATATGATATTTGTTTGTTTTCTGTTTTTGTCGCTCAGGTTCCTGTATCCTTTATTTTGTTTAGGAGTAGAATTTGACGGTACAATTCATTTTACCCGAAGCAACTTCTTTCCCGAAAGAAAGAAAGCTTCATGATCGATTGTTCCTTGTACTTCTCTACAATCTGTTATGTAAGACTTTCAAAGATCACAGCAGCACTTTTTGCTGCCTCGTTGCTTTCAGAGCGTAACTCTCTCTTGCAAGAGCGTTGCTTCCCGATTGCGAGTGCAAAGGTAGGGCATTTCTCCATTCCCTGCAAGACTTCACCGAAAAAAAATGCGAGAAAATTTCATTTGCGGCCATTTTGCTACTTCATAGCATTGCAAAATCGGTAGTAAAGCTCGATTTTTCGCTTCATCCCCTCCCTGCTATTTCTCCTCCAAAACCGCCCTTTTTCGTCCGATTCGGCCACTTTTGGGGCAAAATCCACCTTTTTCGATCGATTTCCCCCTTCACCTTGCGAGATTTTTCTTGCCCGAAATCTCTGTTTTTCGCCGAAAAAAAATCAGTTTGACCGGGAGTTTTTTTCCGACCAAAGTACCCGAAATTCGACTTTTGCAGGCGAGGAAAAAGAGGAAGCAGGCGTCTTTCTTCCCCTTACCACAGACGGCGCAATATTAAAACGAGGAAGGTTCTGTCCAAAAACAAGCACAAGGACGAAAAAACACAAGACCATCACGAAAAAGACAAAGGACAAAATCAAAAAGCAAGCGTACTACACAGAAGAGACCGAGCACAAGCAAGCAAGAGAAATTGTTTTTCTCTCCCTCCCCCACTCCGTTCAAAAAATACATGCCGACTTTCTCTCAAAACTTCTCCACTTTTCGCGACTTCCTCCCTTGTTTCTCTCAAAACCTCCCTACCCCGACACCAACTCCCATTCAATCCTACGCGCAGGACACGCGCCTACGCGTATGTACGCGCTCTCAGCGAATTTGCCATTTTTGCCTTCACCCTTCACCTCACCCCGCAACAAACTGTATATCAATCGTTTGAGTGTGAAGGCAAGCCCTGCCTTCACCTTCACCTTCACCGCAACAATCTGAAAAACAACACGTTGCACGACATCCTTTGCAAAAAATCGGTGAAGGTAAAAGGGTGAAGCCTTCACACGTAACGCACAATCGATCAACGATTTACACCCAAAAGGTGAAGAGGTGAAGGCAAAAATAGAAAAATACTGGACGCGCGCGCGTGCGCGTAAGGATAATAAAGAGAAGGCGCTCTTCCTTTGAACGGAAGAGGTAGCCACAATCATTGGCGCCGCTTTGAAGACTTACCCAGTGGGTGCTGCTGTACACGAAAAATCTGACATAAAGTCGGTGGATCTCATCAATCCTTGCTATATTTGCCTTATCCTATCACAGTAACTTCAGAACTCCATCGTATAATGAACGAAAAATTGAACGAAAGAAGTCGACAAATTCTCGACGAAATCAAGCGTCGCACCTCGACCACTGCTTATCAGTTGGAATTCGACATGGAAAGTGCGCCTACTATTTTTGATTCGAAGGTGGGCGGCCTTCCCTATTGGGATCCGGCAAAAACTTATCCGACGGACAGCAAAGGGAATAAGATGCGTTTGTTGGCGCAAATCAATTTCGATCGAGAAAAGGTGGAAGCGCCTCTCCCCCAAGGCGGCATGCTGCAATTTTTTGTAGGGGACGATGATCTATATGGTTTGGACTTCGACCATCCGAGCGAGCAAAAAAAACTGGCGGATTGTTTATCACGAAAAGATCGATGCGAGTGTGACGGCCGAAGCGGTGGAAGCGATGGGCATCCCTGTACCTCCTGACAACGAGGAAGTTTTCAGTCCGGTCTTTAGATCGTGTGTGTTTCGCTTAGTGAAGCAAGACACTTGGATCGGGCCTCACAATTGGGAAAGTTTCGGCACACTCGCAAAGGAGATAGCAAGCGACATGTTCAGAGAAAGTGATTTTTGAAAACGCTCCGGACGTATTCGGCGAAGAGCAATTCCAAATTATCCAAGACGAACTGTGGGGCACGGCATGCAGTCAACTGCTCGGGCATCCGTTCTTCACACAAGAGGATGTCCGCGAAGAGGGTTCACGCTACGACACACTGCTCTTCCAACTGGACAGCGAAACTGTAGACGAAGAGGAAATCACGATGTGGGGCGACTGCGGCGTGGGCAACTTCTTCATCAATGCCGAAGATTTGAAGAATTTGGACTTCAGCAACGTGTTATACAACTGGGACTGCTGCTAAAACGAGGCTCTCGAAACGGTAATGTCTACACCACAATATAAGAACTTTGGAGCTTACGCACTTTTTAGGATAGTAGCGAAGGTCTCTTTGAACGGAGAAGGTAGTCGCAATCATTGATGATTTGCAGGATGCGACTATGCACGATCCAAAAAGACAAAGCCCAATGTTGTAGTTCTCATCAATCCTTGCTATATTTGCCTTATCCTATCACAGTAACTTCAGAACTCCATCGTATAATGAACGAAAAATTGAACGAAAGAAGTCGACAAATTCTCGACGAAATCAAGCGTCGCACCTCGACCACTGCTTATCAGTTGGAATTCGACATGGAAAGTGCGCCTACTATTTTTGATTCGAAGGTGGGCGGCCTTCCCTATTGGGATCCGGCAAAAACTTATCCGACGGACAGCAAAGGGAATAAGATGCGTTTGTTGGCGCAAATCAATTTCGATCGAGAAAAGGTGGAAGCGCCTCTCCCCCAAGGCGGCATGCTGCAATTTTTTGTAGGGGACGATGATCTATATGGTTTGGACTTCGACCATCCGAGCGAGCAAAAAAACTGGCGGATTGTTTATCACGAAAAGATCGATGCGAGTGTGACGGCCGAAGCGGTGGAAGCGATGGGCATCCCTGTACCTCCTGACAACGAGGAAGTTTTCAGTCCGGTCTTTAGATCGTGTGTGTTTCGCTTAGTGAAGCAAGACACTTGGATCGGGCCTCACAATTGGGAAAGTTTCGGCACACTCGCAAAGGAGATAGCAAGCGACATGTTCAGAGAAAGTGATTTTGAAAACGCTCCGGACGTATTCGGCGAAGAGCAATTCCAAATTATCCAAGACGAACTGTGGGGCACGGCATGCAGTCAACTGCTCGGGCATCCGTTCTTCACACAAGAGGATGTCCGCGAAGAGGGTTCACGCTACGACACACTGCTCTTCCAACTGGACAGCGAAACTGTAGACGAAGAGGAAATCACGATGTGGGGCGACTGCGGCGTGGGCAACTTCTTCATCAATGCCGAAGATTTGAAGAATTTGGACTTCAGCAACGTGTTATACAACTGGGACTGCTGCTAAATCGCGCGTTTTGCCACACCGACGCAGTAGCCAAATCGAAGGTTTGCCTCGATCAGAAACAAAGAAGCGGCATCGACTCCGAAGATGGAGTCGATGCCGCTTTTCGTTGTGGCGTATCGTCGTAGATGCGTGTGATCAGAATTCCTGTCCGAGGACGAAGTGGAATTGGCTTCCGCCGATATTCTGTCCCAGCTCGGTCTTTTTGAATCCGTAAGCCCAGTCGATACCCATGAGTCCGATCATGGGGAGGAGGATGCGGACGCCGACACCGGCCGAGGTCTTGAGTTTGAAGGGATTCATGCGGTTGACATCCGACCACGCGTTACCGGCTTCGGCAAAGGCGAGGGCGTAGATGGAAGTGGCGGTCTCGAGCATGAGGGGATAGCGGAGTTCGAGCGTGAGGCGCGAATAGGCATAGGCGTTGTTGCGCGTGCCGGCGAAGTTACCTGCGATCGATCCGTTTTCGTAACCGCGGAGTCCGATGACGTCGTTGGCATAGGACGAAGAGTAGCCGCTCATGCCGTCACCACCCATGTAGTAGGTTTCGAAAGGCGACTTGCGATACTTGTTGTAGGCTCCGAGAATACCGAAGTCAGTACGCGTCATGAGGACGGGACTGTGCTTGAAGCTGGAGCTGAGCGCGGTGTAAGTGCGGAATTTGAAGCTCCACTTGTGGTATTCGATCCAACGATATTTCTCCTGCGCCTCTTGCTGATAGGTGGCACTGTAAATGTTTCGGCCAGTCCCTTGTAATTCTTTCCGTCGAAGAGAGAATAGGGCGGCGTGAGGGTGAGGGTGAAGGAGAAATCGGAACCGCTTCGGGGGAAGAAGGGGCTATCGGTCGAAGAACGCGCGAGGGTGAGCGCGAGGTTGATGTTGTTGCTATTTCCGTTGGTGATGAGGAAGTAGTTCCAGTTCTTCAGGTTGTAGCGGGTGTAGCCCAGCGTGGCCATGAAGGTGAAGTAATCGTCGGGCCAGCGCAGGCGCTTACCGAAACCGACGTTGACACCGAAGAGTTGGATGTACTTGTCGGGATCGAGGTAGCGCGAGTAGTTATTGTAGTATTGCGACGAGCCGTAACCGTACAGGCTGCTGTAAAGGTTACTGTTGTCGGTATAATAGCGTGAGGACACGTCGCTCTGTCGGGAATAGAAGAGCGAGACAGAGAACTGGTTGGGTCGCTTTCCGCCGAACCAAGGATCGATGAACTGGAGCGAGTAGCTCTGGTAGTAGCGCGCGTTGGTTTGCGCGGTGAGCTGAAGGGTTTGGGCATCGCCTTGGGGGATGAAGCCGGCACGCTTGTAGCCGTTGTTGCCGAAGAGGTTCTGCATCGAGAAGTTGGTGAACTTCAAGCTGGCTTTACCCACTACGCCCGACTGTCCCCAACCGGCCGAAACTTCGACTTGGTCGCCGCCTTTGGTGACGAGGGGGTAAGTGATGTCGACGGTTCCCGGTGGCTTCGTCGGGACGAATGTTTTTTGTTGAGTTCGCTTTGGAGCACTTCCGAGTCGAACTGGTTCATGGCGGCGAGTTCACGCACAGAACGCGTGAGGGCATCCATGGAGAAGAGATCGCCGGGCTTGGTGCGAAGTTCGCGGCGGATGACGTGATCGTAGACGCGGTCGTTGCCGGCGATGCGAATGCGGTTGTAAGTGGCCTGACGTCCTTCGCTCATGCGAATTTCGAGGTCTACGCTGTCTTTATCGACCTTGACTTCGACGGGATCGGCACGGAAGAAGACGTAACCGTTGTTGTAATATTGGTTGCGGATGGCGTCTTCGTCGGCATCGAGTCGCTTGTTGAGGAGCGTTTGGTCGTAGACGTCGCCCTTTTTCATGCGCAAAGTGGCTTCGAGTGCCTGCGTGGGATAGACGGTGTTGCCCACCCAGGTGACATTGCGGAGGTAGTAGCGCGGGCCTTGGTGGAGGTTTATGTAGACATCGACGTGCTTGTTGTCGTAAGCCACAACGCTGTCGCTGAGCACCATGGCATCGCGATAGCCCCAACTGTTCATCTTTTCGATGAGCAGGCGCTTGTCTTCCTCATACTTTTCGGCGAGGAATTTGCGCGACGAGAAGGTGATCCACTTTTTGAAGGTGGAGCGGTCGCTGGTCTTCTTCATCGCGTTTTTCAGCGGCGTGATCATTTTGGGATCGACACCGGTGATATAGATTTTTGTGGACGGTGATTTTTGTCGCTCTTGTCGACATCGATGTCCACAATCATGCGGTTGTCGGCCGTCACATCTTCATGCTGCGTGATGTTGACCTTGACGTTCTTGTAACCCTTCTCCTCGAAATACTTTTCGATGCGCAATTTGGATCGATCGACGAGGTTGGGGGTGATTTGGTTGCCGGCTTTGAGGGGAATTCGGGCTTCGATTTCCTCGCGTTGCGACTTTTTGAGTCCGGTGAATCGCACCGCCGAAATGCGAGGTTGGGCGGTGAGTTTGACGTGGAGATAGATTTTGTCTCCGACGATGCTGTCGGCGAGAATCTGCACGTTGGAGAAGAGTCCTTGCTTCCAATAGTTTTGAATGGCCGCGCTGATTTCGTCGCCGGGAATCTCGTATGCTTTTCCCACTTCGAGGTTGGAAATGCCGATGAGCAGATCTTCGTCGTAGCCCTTGATGCCGTCGACCTTAATGCCCCCTGAGCACATAGCGTGTGGGTTGTGTGGTGTAGACGATGTCGGGCTTCGTCTGCGTTTGCGCGCCCAGCGGTGCGGCGAATGCGGCAGCGCAGAGGAGCAAGAACGGATAGTGCAGATATTTCATAAACGAGAGGGTGTGCGTTGGGGAAGTGGGAGAAGGCAGTGTGCTGCCGTCTTAGGCTTGGGTCACCTGTTCAGAGGTTTTGCCGAATCGGCGTTCGCGGTGCTGATAGTCGGCGATGGCGCGGTGCAACTCTTCGGCGGAGAAATCGGGCCAGAAGACGTCGGTGAAATAGAGTTCGCTGTAGGCACTCTGCCACAAGAGGAAATTGCTCAACCGGAGCTCGCCACCGGTGCGAATGAGGAGTTCGGGGTCGGGCATGAAGTGCGTTTCGAGCGATCGCTCCACGGCTTGTTCGTCGATGTCTTCGGGGCTGAGTTGTCCGTCGGCCACCTGTCGGGCGAGTTTGCGCACAGCGGCGGTCATCTCCCAGCGGGCGGAGTAAGAAAGGGCGAGCACCATCGTCATGCCGGAGTTGGCGGCGGTGTTCTGCTCACAGCGGTCGAGTGCGCGGCAAACGAAATCGGGCAAAAGCGTGCGATCACCGATGACGCGCAGGCGGACGTTGTTCGCCATGAAGAGTTCTTCCTCGAGGCTGTCGATGATGAGCGCCATGAGTGTGGCGACTTCTCGCTCGGGTCGACTCCAGTTTTCGGTCGAAAAGGTGTAGAGGGTGAGAAACTTCACCCCGAGGTTTGACGCCTCTTCGGTGATGTCGCGCACCGTGGCGGCCCCTTCTTGGTGACCGAGGGAGCGATCGAGTCCGCGGGCTTTGGCCCAGCGTCCGTTGCCGTCCATGATGATGGCGATGTGCCGAGGTATCCTTTCGGGATCGAGAGTAATCATAGGGGTGGAAGCTAATCAGCTTTGTTACAAGTGGGACACCGCGGCGAAAAGTCGTAGGTGAGGGTCACCCGTAGGAGTCCGAGGTGATCTTGATTTCTGAAGAAATCGCTTTTCAATCCGTGCGGTGCGTCGAATCCGTCGAGTCGGTCGGAGAGCGAGAAGCGCATGGTCCAATCGAGGCCGACATTGAGTCGAGGTCGGAGTTTGTATTTCACGCCAAAGCCGAGGGGCACCCATGGAGTGACCGTGCGGCCGGTGGTGGAGAAGGCGAATCCGAGTCCCATCTGCAGATAGGGGGTGAAACGCCTGTGGCCTTGGTAACCGGGGCGGTAGGCGTAAGAGAAAAAGTTCAGTTCGTAGAGCGCGGCGAGGTCGAAAATGGTGCCCGAATGGCGGTAGAATCGCCGAGCGGTGCCCACTTGGTCGACATAGTCAGGATAGAAATCTTTGACCCCGCCGGTGTCGCCGCCGATGAAGTGCACGCCCATCTCGGTGCGCAGCGCCATGCGCGGATTGAAGAGGAAGCGCACCGAGGCACCCATCGATCCGTGGAGATTGCCCACTATCGAGGAGTTCGTGTCGTCGAGCAGGGAGTTCAAACCGAGGCTGGCTCCCCACTCTTTGGTATATTCCTCTTCCTCACGGGCGGCTGCGGGCAGTGCTGTCACGCCGAAGCAGAGCAGCATCGCCAAAACGGCGGTTCGCCATCTCGCCCGGCGCTCACTCAAAAGCAACTGTCGGCTCATTGATGTGCTGAACGATAGAAATAGGTGGGCGTTTCCTGCCACGAAAGGCGGTGGAGTCGTGCCTTCCACACTTGGTTGCCGTCAATGCGCAACCAAACAATCTGTTGCGCGTCGATGGCCGCTTCCAATTGCGTGGCGCGTGTGGGGAAGTCGGCGGGGAGCGTCAGGAGCGTGTGCTCGCGCCAAGTGAGTCCACGGTCGGGACTGAAACGCAGGGTAGGTTTTCCGGCGCTGTTGAGTCCGGCGAGGAGCAAACCGCCGTCGTAGGCCAGGAGCGCGGGCTGTGTGAGCGCAGGGGCGGCATAGGCCGTTTCGCGCACGGGGAGCAGGCGTTCCCAGCCGAAGGGGGTGAACTGTCGGGCGTCGACATAGCGCTTCCACACGCGGGGGCTGTTGTTGAGCAAGCCGTAGAGTGTGATTTCGGTGAGCGTGCTGTCGGCCTTCGTGCGCTGCACGCACACGGCGCGCTCGGCGGTGGGGAATTCGGCCGCGTCGGCGGCCGCCACACTGTCGGCTTTCCATACGCCGTTGACTTCCACACGCGGAGTGACGCCCGTGAGGTCGAAGCGCAGGCCGCCGGCCGTCCATTGGGTGGCAGAGGTACGCACGAATTGCTGTGCGTTCCAAGCAGAAGCGGTGCTGCGTGTCCAAGTGACGGAGTCGCTCGGCTCGCGGTGCATGCGCAGTTCGACCTTATAGGTGCGTTGCGTCGTGCGATCGGTGGACTGCACCACCACGGTGGGTTGTCCCGTAAGGTTGGCGGTGAGTCCGCTCTTTTTACTCTGTTGGGTGACGAAGGTCGTTGCGCCACTTTCGCGCAAACCGACACTGCCGCGTGCGCCCACCGTGATGCCTTCGACTTTCGTCAGGTCGGTGTGGGGCGGAAGGGAGTCGATGTTGTAAATCAGTCCGCGCTGCTGGTCGATGGTGAAGCGGTAGAGACTGCCTTTCACCTCGACGGTGGCCACACTGTCGCGCCGGTTGTCTTTCGTGCGCAGATAGATCTTTCGGTCAAGATTGCCGATATTGAAACTCGTGACAACACAGTCCGACGATACGTTGCCGGTTTTTGTGTCGTCGTTCAAGCACGAGGTCAAAGTGCCGGCAGCGAGAAGCAGCACGGCGGCGCGCGAAAGCGAAGGGAGCTTGTGTGACATATAGGATCTGATAGGTGAGCACTCGCACGCAGGGGTGCAATGAGTGCATGATACTTCAAAGTGCAAAAATAGAAAGTCTTTTGCCAAGTGCGAAACGAAATGCGATTTTTTCGGCCTAAATAATTCTTTTCGCGCAGAAAAGGCGTTTCTTCGCCGAGGGTGCTCTTGTGCTTTGTCGCTTGCCGGAGCGCTCGCTCGATCGGGGCGCGGCATCGTCTGCTCCTTCGATGCCACCTTCACCCATTCCCCTTCCCACAGTTTTCCCCGAAATCGTTTTTCCACCGACGACTCATTATATATAAGCCATTTCTCAAAAGAAGAAAAGACTTTTTCTTCCTTATCAGAAGAAGAATGCGATGGTGATGTATATAGGTTGTGGAATCTGTGGAGAAAGTTGGCTGGTTTTGTGTTATAGTCCTGAGGTTTTGAAGAATAGTGGTCTACTTTTCTTTTTGGAAAAGTCTGTGGGAAAGGCCCTTTTTTCGGTGCATAGGGGGCGGAAAACGTAGTTTCGTCCCTTCTTTTGCGCTTCCCTTTGTGGAAGGGAGTTGTACAAGGGTTGTTCACGGGGTTATCGGCTGCTTTTCCACGCTTTTTTCCACAGGGTGGTGAAGGGGGCTATTTCGGCTGAAAAGTTTACCTTTGCAGTATGAACGAAAAATTGAAAGTCGATGAAATGGGTCGTCTCGGTGTATCCGATTTTCGCGCGGCCGCAAAGTTCCCGCTCACGATTGTGCTCGACAATGTGCGGAGTGTTCACAACGTGGGCAGCGTGTTTCGCACGGCCGATGCGTTTCGTCTGCGGGAGGTGATGCTCTGCGGCATCACGGCCGTTCCGCCCTCGCCCGAGATGCACAAAACGGCGCTCGGCGCCGAGGAATCGGTGGACTGGCGGCACTTCGATGCGACGGCTGACGCACTGGCCGAGCTGCATGAGCGCGGAGTGAAGGTCTGTGTGTTGGAACAATGCCGCCGTTCGGTGGCGCTGCAGGATTTTGTTTTCGAGCCCGGCAGCGAATATGCCTTGGTGCTCGGGCACGAGGTGCACGGTGTGGCGCAGTCGGTGGTGGATGCCGCCGATGTGGTGCTCGAAATTCCCCAATTCGGCACGAAGCACTCGCTCAATGTGAGTGTGGCGGCGGGCATGGCCATGTGGGAAATCGTGCGCAAAGGGCGCTTTGTGTGAGCCCGTATGATCGACGTTGAGCACAGGGCTTGCGCTTTGTGTGCACTGTCGGTGCAAAGGTGTCGCTTCGGCTCACGCCGCAGTGTCTTGCCGCTGAAATAGAGATACGACGACGGCCGGATGTCCACGAATGGGCATCCGGCCGTCGGTCGTTTGCATCAGCGTGTCCACGGGGTGATGCGGCGCACGGAGAGTTTTCGATCAGAGAATGCGGATCTGCGCGCTGCCTCCGCTGCCGTGGCGTTCGACACGGATTTGCGGCGCAATCTGCGTGCGGATTTGTTCGGTGTGGCTCACCACACCCACCTTGCGTCCCTGCCCGGCTTCGAGGGCCGAGAGGGTGGTGAGCACGAGATCGAGCGATTCTTCGTCGAGGTTGCCAAATCCTTCATCGATGAAGAGACTGCCGATGTTGAGGGTGCTGCTCGAGAGCGAAGCCAAGCCCAGTGCGAGCGCGAGGGAGACAATGAAGGTCTCGCCGCCCGAGAGGGAGTGGACAAATCGGTGCTCGTCGAGCATATCGTGGTCGATGACTTCGAGGGCGAGGGTGCCTTTGAGGACATTGAGCTGATAGCGCGAGGTGAGTCGGCGGAGGTGATGATTGGCGTGCTCAACGAGGAAGGAGAAGGTGAGGGTTTGTGCCAAATCACGGAATCGTTTGCCGTCGGCCGAGCCGAACAACTCGTGGAGTCTGCCCCACTCTTCGGCGTTGTTGCGCGCCTTGTCGATTTTCTTATTGTAGTTTTCGGCTTCGCGCAGGCTCTCTTCGTGTCGCTGTATGCGGCGTCGCTGTTCGCCCACGGCTTCGCGTTGGCGATTCAGTTCGTCGTTGAGTTGCGTGCGCTGTGCCATGAGGACATTGAGGTCCATTTCCACGGGATCGCCGTCGGCCGCTTCGTGGTTGATGCGGGCAGCCTGCGCTTCAAGTTCGAGATAGCGCTTTTTGGGCGCGCTCTCTGTTTTGCTCGGCGATGAGTTTCGCTTCACGGCGCTCGTCAAGGAGTCCGCGGAGGGCTTTCCAGTCGCGCGGGTCGGCAAAGATTTCGCTCAACTCGGCCATTTGCAGCGGCGTGTGGTTGCTGTTGAACTGCGTGATGGCGACATCGAGTTCGAGGGCCACGGCACGGCGATTTTTCGTCGTTGCGAATGGCTTCGTTGCGCTGGTTTTCCTGTTGTCCCTCAAGGAGATGGAGGTTAGATTGTGCCTCTCTGTAAGCCGTTTGTGCCGTTTCGAAGAGAGCGGTTTGCTCCTTGATGCGCTCTTGTAGGCTTTGGGTGAGCTGTGCGGGCGTATATTCTCCGAAGAGTCGGCGGAGGCGGTCGTTTCGTTCCCCGATGCTCTCGCGATAGCGGTCTCTTTCCTCGCGTCGGGTGTTGACTTCTGCGCGTTCGCTTTCGAGGCGCGTGTTGAGGAAGTCGATTTGTCCGTCGAGCAGGGCTTGTCGGTTCTCACCGTCCTCAATGCCTTGGTTCACCGCGTTCCAATCGTTGTAGAGTTCGGCGAGTCGCTTGCAATAACTGTCGACTTCGCCTTCCTCCCAGCCGGTGAGGGTGAGAATTTGGTCGAGGTCCTTGTAGAGTTGCGCCTGTCTGGCGTCGGTCTCTCGGAGGGCATTCTGCGTGTTGTCAAGACTTTGATAGAGCACGCGCAGATCGACTTCGAGTTTTCTCAGTGTTCTTTTTGCTTTCGGTGAGTTGTTCGTCGATTTGTTCGATTTCGGCCGAAAGTCCGGCGATGGCGTTGCTGTGATTCTCAAAGTGAACGATCTGTTGTTCGATATCGTCCACTTTTTGTTGCATGGAGTCGAGGAGCATATCGACGGTGGTGAATCGGGCATCGCGGTTCACGCCGGGGGAGCAGTCCTTGAACGAGGGATCGAGGTCGGCAAAGTGCTGCCAGTCGCTTTCGAGATCGGTTTGCTGCGAGGTGAGCCGTTTCATCGTGGTCTGTTCGCTGACGAGTTCGGCTTCTCTCGATGAGATTTCGAGGCTCAGTTTTTCGCGCTGCGCCGCTTTGGCGTTAAAGTTGGCCTTGGCGTCGTTGTACTCGCGTTCGAGTTGTGTTTGTGTCTCGCCGGAATACTGCGCCACCTCGGTGTGATAGGGATGGTGGGCGCTTCCGCAGACGGGACAGGGCATGCCCTCTTTGAGTTCTCGGCGCAATTTTTTGATTTCCGAGATTTGCGAGAGCGTGTAGGCGCGTTCGAGTTGCAAAAAGCGTTCGCGGAGGGTAATTTCCTCCATTTCCACGCGGCGATGTTCGGTTTTGAACTGTTCGAGTTTGCGGGTGTGTCGCTCGATGTCGGCGCGCAGGTTGTCGATCTGCTGGTAGCCCTGCACGATGTGTTGCCAACTGCGTTTGGCTTCTTTGAGCGAAGCGTGTTTTTGCTTGGCTTCGTTGAGCGTGCGGTGGAGATAGGAGGCCTCGAGTCCGCCGATGGCTTTGCGATGCACGAGCACGGCGGCGCGCAGGGCCTCTTTGCGATCTTCGAGTGCGCCGCGTTTGCGGGTGGCCTCCTCAAAGGTGGCTTGCATCTCCGAGCGTCGGCGCGAGTCCTCGTCATGTTTGAGATGGAGGAACTTGTTTTCGCGCACCACCTCGGCAAAGATCTGCAGTCGCTCGTTGACCATTTGGAAGCGCTCGAAGGTGCTGTGGTGGTTTTCGAGCTCCTGTCGGCGGAGTCTGAGGGCTTCGAGCTGGCGTTTGAGTTGCTGTTGTTCCTCGTTGCGCTTTTGGAGCTCGTTGTCGCGTTCGGCCACCTTTTTCATGGCAACTTCGAGCAGGGCGGCGGCATGGTCTTCGGCTTCGGCGAGGCGTTTGATTTCTCCCTCGATGGCGTGTCCCTCGGCGATGTCGGGTTGTTTGTGGCGGAGCTGTTCTTCAGCGCCGTTTTTTTGCGTTCGCGCGCCGTGTTGAACTGCTGTTCGGCGCGTTCGAGTAGTTGTCTTTGCTCAGCGGCGCGGCGGGCGAGTTCGGTTTCGGCTTCTTTGATGCCGTCGCCCACCTCTTTGAGAGCACGGAGCTGTTCGAATCGGGTGCGGAAGGGCTGTACTGCGTCATAGCGCTCGAGTTTCAATTCGTCGCCGCGCAGCACGAGGAGTTGTCGGTTGGCTTCGTCGAAAGCCTGTGAGGCGTTGCGCAGTTCAGTCTCGGCGGCGTTGTGCTGTTCGTGCCAACGAATGGTTTCTTCGAGGTGAAGTGCGCGTTTTTTTCAAGGTGGAGAATTTCGGTGTCGAAGAGAGCGATGCGCTCATTCGTCTCTCGCAGTTCCGCTTCGAGGAGCTGTCCTTGTGCGGTGGCCTCGCGTTGTGCCGAAAGGAGGTTCACTTCCGCTTCGGCCTCTTTGGTGAGCGTGAAGATGCGCTTGGAAATCTCGGAGTAGATGTCCGTTCCGGTGAGTTTTTCGAGGAGCGCACTCTTGTCGGCATGGCGGGCTTTGAGGAAGTTGGCAAAGCTGTTTTGCGCCAAGATGACGGTGCGCGAAAACTGCGCATAGTCCAGTCCCACCGCCTGTTCGATGGCCTGTTGAGTCTCGGTGATGCCGCTGGCGATGAGCGTGAGTTGTCCGCGGTTGGAGACGGTGCTGAGCGAGCGTTCGGCTTTATTGAGATGGCCGTTGCGATTCACGCGTACTTTCCACTCCGCTTCGTAGCGTTCGCCGCTCGAATTGACAAATCTGACGCGTGCCCATCCCTCGTCGGTGCCTTTTCTGAGGAAAGAGCGGGCGTCTTGCGGCGAAAGTTCGGGCATATTTTTCTGCGGCGTCTTCGCGTTGGTCTTGCGAGAGTCGTTCCACGTTTTCGAGTCGTGGGGCTTTGCCGTAGAGTGCCAGACACACTGCGTCGAGGAGTGTGCTTTTGCCGGCTCCCGTGTCGCCGGTGATGGCAAAAAGTCCGGCCGACCTGAGCGGTTCGGCGGTGAAGTCGATGGTATGTGTGCCTGCAAGCGAGGTGAGGTTGTGCAGGGCGATGAGTTCGATGGTCATGCCGGCGTTTATTTGTCGATGGAGTTAACGGCTATGTTGAATCTTTCGACGAGCGCATCGGGCATTTCGTTGCCGTAGCGCGCGGAATAGTATTGTTTGGCGATATCGATGGGCGCCAACTTGTGGAGTGAGTTTTCGACCGTGGGTTGTGTGGCGTTGCCCTCGCGCAGTTCGCGTTGTGTGGCGGTGGTGATGCGGCAAAACTTCACGGCTTTTTGCTCAATGATCTCGCCGATGCGTCGTCGCAGCTCGGGTTCGGGTTGCGAGAGGCGGATACTGATCTCGAGATAGGGATAAGCGTTGCGATCGTCGTCGGCTTTGGCCTCGGGCAGCGCGCGGAGTCGCTGAAGTGCCTCTTCCGGATCGAGCGAACCGCGTTCGGGCAGGCTCAACAAGCGGCAGAGGGGCGAATAAGGCAGGGCGGTGGCTTGCACACGGCCTTTCTCGTCGATCTCGACGAGCTGTACCGAGCATTTGTAGTCGCGTTCGCTGAACGAGAGGGCGAGTGGACTGCCGGCGTAGCGCACATTGGCGCAGTCGCCCACGGCTTGAGCGCGGTGGATGTGGCCGAGTGCCACGTAAGCGTAGTTTTTTCCCATCGCACCGACCTCCACCATGTCTTGTCCGCCCACCACGAGGCGTTCGCTGTGCTCTTGTTCCTGAATCAGTGCGCCGTGGGCATAGAAATGCGCGGCCACCATGACGGGCAGGCGCTTGAATTCTGTTTTTTTCAGGCGCTTGTCCAGGTTGGTCAGGTAGTGTCGGATGCCTTCTTGCACCGAGAGTCCGGTGGGATAGTCGGAGGGTCGGAGGAAAGGCAGGGCGAAGCACACCACCTCGGCCGTGTTCGATCCGCGAGGGGCGAGGGGCAAAATCATTCGTTCGAAGTAGGGTTCGCCTTCAGCGTCCCTCCACACCGTGCCGCGCACATAGATATTGTGCATGCGCAGCAATTCCTCCCCCGCTTCGAGGCGTGCGCCCGAATCGTGGTTGCCGGCAATGAGTACAATGCTCATACCGGGATGTTCTACCGAAAGATGGGTGAGGAAATCGTAGAAAAGTCGTTGTACCTCGGCGGAGGGATTCGGTCCGTCGAAGATGTCGCCGCTCACAATGAGGGCGTCGGGCTGTTGGGCTACGATGGTGTCGCGCAACCAGCCGAAGAAGTGGCGGTGTTCGGCCACACGATGGTGGCGGTGAAAGACGTTGCCGAGGTGCCAATCGGCGGTGTGAATGATTTCATCGGGGATGCTGAGGTTGGAGTCGACGCAAAACGGCGTCGACAAGGCGAATTTACGTTTTTCTCTCAAAACTGCCAAAAACTGATGCGCGTTTTCCATCTGCCTTTCGGCGCGGTGTCGGTACGGGGCGCGAAGTTTCGGTCGATTGCTGTCAGCTTGCCGTGTGCGGGTGGGTGTTTTCGTCGAAGGAAAGGCGCTCAGATTGCCCATAAATACGTTTTTCGTGCAGAAAACGTCCTCGAATGTTGGAATATGCCGCAAATCTGTTTAAGTTTGCAGCGCAAAAAAGTCGTTTCGCCCGTGCTTTTCAGTGTGTTGTGAACGCGTTTTTGTTTTTCTTCCGCCTATAAAATTGTCACCATGTCCCTTTCCGTCCGTTCGTTCCCCGAATTGCGCAGCCGCCTCACCGCTACGGGTCGCCGTGTGCGCGTTGTGGTGTGTCGTCCCGCCGACGCCCACACCCTACAAGCCGTGCTCGAAAGTGTGCGGCTTGGTTTTGTCCATGCCCTCTTGGTGGGCGAGTACGATGCCGCCACCCTCGCCGCCGCGCCCCCCGAGGTGCGCGCCGAAGTGGAGTGCGTGCCGGCCGCCGATGCCGCCGACGCCATGCAACGCGCCGTGCAGTTGGTGCACGACGGCGAAGGCGATGTGCTCATGAAGGGCTTGGTCAACAGCGACGACCTCTTGCGCCACATTCTCAACAAGACCTACGGCCTGCGCCCCGCGGGCGCCGTCATCACCCACGCCTCGGTCGTGTCGCTTCCCGGCTTCGACCGCCTCGTGGTGCTGAGCGATGTGGCCGTCATCCCCTACCCCACACTCGAACAGCGCGCTGCGCAACTCGATTATACCGTCGCCCTCTCGCGCACCCTCGGCACCGCCTGTCCCCGTGTGGCCTTGCTGCACTGCACCGAGAAGGTGAGCGAGGCCTTTCCCGTGACGCTCGACTACGTTGCGCTCTCTCGTCGCGCCGCCGCCGGCGAGTGGGGCGAAGTGCTCGTCGACGGGCCGCTCGATCTCCTCTGCGCGCTCTCGCCCGAGGGCTTGGCTGACAAAGGGCTGGAAAGTCCGCTCGAAGGGCGCGCCGACGTGCTGATCGTCCCCGATATCGAAGCCGGCAATGTGCTTTACAAAACCCTCGGCCTGCTCGTTCCCGGTGCGCGCTTCGCTTCTATGCTCTGCGGCACCACGCATCCCGTCGTACTCACCTCGCGCGGCGATTCCGTCGACGTGAAAATCGACAGTTTGGCGCTCGCTGCCCTCCGCGTACTCGCCGGCACTTGCTGAAAACTCCTCCACCGCTCATCCCCTCACCCCCGTCTTCCCTCCTATGTCCTCCACGCTTCGCAAGATTCTGGTCATCAATCCCGGCTCCACCAGCACCAAAGTGGCAGTTTATCACGACGAGCGCCCCTTGCTCGTCAAAACCATCAGTTACACCGCCGACGAACTGGCACAATTTGCCGACAGCTTCGCGCAGCTCCCCATGCGTCGCGACACCCTGCTCAGTACTTTGGCGGCCGAAGGCATCGCCTTCGATTTCGATGCCATCATTGCGCGCGGCGGTCTCACACATCCCATTCCCGCCGGGGTCTATGCGGTGAACGAAGCCATGTTGCGCGACACGCGCTCGGCCGTTCGTCAGCACGTGTGTAACCTCGGTTGCCACATCGCGGCGGCGCTCGCGGCGCAACTGCCGGCCTGTATGGCCTTGGTGGCCGATCCTGAGATCGTCGATGAGATGTTGCCCGAGGCACACGTCTGCGGCAGTCCCGAAATGCCGCGCGTCAGCGTCTGGCACGCCCTCAATCAGCGCGCCACCGCCCGCCGTCATGCCAAAATTCAGGGCGTGCGCTACGAAGATCTCAACCTCGTCATTGCCCACATGGGGGGCGGCATCACCGTCGGGGCGCATCGTCTCGGCAAGTGCATCGATGTGAACAACGGTTTGGACGGCGACGGCCCCTTCTCGCCCGAACGCGCCGGTACCCTCCCCGCCGCCGACTTGGTGCGGTTGTGTTTCAGCGGCAAGTGGAGCGAAAGCGAACTTCTCTCGCGCATTGCCGGTCAGGCCGGACTGGTGGCCTGGCTCGGCACATCGGATGTGCGCGAAGTCCTCTCGCGCATCGAAGCCGGCGACGAGCGTGCGCGGTTGGTACTCGACGCCATGATTTACAGCGTGGCCAAGAGCATCGGTGCACAGGCCGTTGTGCTCTGCGGAAAGGTTGATGCCATCTTGCTCACCGGCGGTTTGGCGCATGCCGACTACATCACTTCGCGATTGCGTGAGCGCGTGTCGTTCATTGCCCCCATCCACATCTATCCCGGCGAGAACGAACTCGAAGCCCTGGCCGAGAATGCGCTGGCCGTGCTGCGCGGCGAGCGCGAAGTGCGCAATTACGTCTGACACCTTCCGCTCCTCGGCGCACCATCTGCAGAACAACGCCCCGTTTCCACACTTGGGAAACGGGGCGTTGGTCGGTGATTGAGCCGGTTGTTCGGCGATGAATGGTTGTTTTTTTGTGGATTTAATCCTCCACCACCTCGCCTTTGAGCGTGGCGCTGGAAGCGTCGGTGATGCGCACGCGCACCGTCTGTCCGATGCGGCGGTCGCCGCGAGCAATGATCACCACCTTGTTCTGTTCGGTGCGACCGAAGAGTTCCTCGCGGCTGCGTTTGCTCACACCCTCGATGAGAATCTCCGCTTCGCGACCCACCCATGCGCGGTTGGCGGTGAGCGAAAGTTCGTTTTGCAGCGCAATCAGTTCGTTGAGTCGGCGCAGTTTCACCTCCTCGGGCACATCGTCGGGCAGATCGCTTTCGAAGCGTAGGTGCCGGGGACGCTCGGAATATTTGAACATGAAGGCCGAATCGTAGCCCACGCGGCGCATCATGTCCAGGCTCTCGGCGTGATCGTCCTCCGTCTCGCCGCAGTAGCCGGCAAAGATGTCGGTGGTGATGGCACAGTCGGGCACCAGTCGGCGGATGGCCTCGACGCGACCCCGAGATACCACTCGCGGTCGTATTTGCGGTTCATGCGTTTGAGCACCGCGTCGCTGCCGCTCTGCACAGGCAGGTGGATGTGTCGGCACACATTCGGTTCCTCGGCGATGACGCGCAAGGTGGCATCGCTCATGTCCTTGGGGTGCGGCGTGGAGAAGCGGATGCGCATGCTCGGCACAGCGCGTGCCACGGTGCGGAGCAATTCGGGGAAGAAGACAAAAGTCGGGGTTGGCGTCCGCCCTCGTCCTCGGTGGAGCGGATGTGTTGGGCGGCGATGGCGGCATCGCGTGCGGCCTCTTCGTCCAGGGCGATGGTGGGGCGCTCGGTCTCGCCGGTGGCGTTGCGGCGCGCCTTGTAGGAGTTCACGTTTTGCCCCAGGAGCGTCACTTCCTTGAAGCCGCGCTTTTCGAGGTCGAGACACTCGTTGATGATGCTCTGCACATCGCGGCTGCGTTCGCGACCGCGGGTGTAGGGCACGATGCAGTAGTGGCAGAAGTTGTTGCAACCGCGGGTGATGCTCACAAAACCGGAGATTTTCGATCCGCAGAAGCGTTCGGGCATCACGTCGCCGTAGGTTTCGGTGAGCGAGAGGTCGATGTTGATGGCCTTCTGTCCCACTTCGGCCTGCGCAATGAGGTCAGGGAGGGAGAGATAGGCGTCGGGGCCGGCCACGAGGTCGGCATGGTGCTTGGCGAGGAGGTTGTCTTTGACGCGTTCGGCCATGCAACCGAGCACACCCAAGATGAGTGAGCGTCCTTTTTTGCGCAGGGCGTGGAGGGCTTCGAGGCGATGAATGATCTTCTGCTCGGCATTGTCGCGCACGGAGCAGGTGTTGAGAAACACGGCGTCGGCTTCGTCGAGGGTTTCGCAGGGTTCGTAGCCGGCCATCTTCATCACGCTGGCCACGACTTCGGAGTCGGCCACGTTCATTTGGCAGCCGTAGGTTTCTATGAGGAGTTTCTTCATTGGGGAATAGGTCTATGTTCGGGCGTCTATTGGGCGTTTCGTAGACGGGGATACCGATTTACGAGTAGACGCGTGGTGATGTCGAGTTGGGTTTTGGGAGGTTTGTGGACGGGTGTACGAGTAAGCGGTTGGGCGTTTCGTAGACGAGTGTACGCGTAAACTCGTCTACGCGAGGAACTGTCCGGAGCGTAAATTTCTCGTTTACGCTGTTTACTCATTCCCTCGTTTACTCATTTTCTACGCGTTCACTTTTTTCTCAACGCCTCCACGGCGAGGCGGTAGCTGTCGGTGCCGAAACCGGCCACGATGCCGCAGCAAACCGGAGCGATGAGCGATTGATGTCTGAAGGTTTCGCGCGCCTGCACATTCGACAGGTGCACCTCCACCACCGGGAGGGGGGCAATGCTGCTCACCGCGTCGCGGAGCGCCACCGAGGTGTGGGTGAATGCCCCCGCGTTGAGCACCACGCCGAGCAAGTTCGCTTCGTCGGCCGCGGCCTGCAGGCGATCGATGAGCACCCCCTCGTGATTGCTCTGCAAATGGTCGATGTCCAGCACCCCGTCGTAGCGGCGGCGCAGTTCGTCGATGACATCCGTCAGCGTCGTGCGACCGTAGATTTGCGGTTCGCGGCGGCCGAGAAAATTGAGGTTGGGCCCGTTGAGCACCAACACGCGAGGCAAGGCAGACATAAGCGGGGGGAGGGTGTTTTCCCGTCGAATCATCGCCGCTCGTCAGGGTTTTCTCCACAAAACGAAAACGCTCGCCTTCGGCAGACGAGCGCGCGGAGGAGAAAACGCGCCGATCGGCTTGAATCGACAGATTATTCTTCGTACATTTGCGCGCAAAAATACGAAATCTCGATGACGTGTGCAAACCGCGTTGTCCAAAACTTGTGAAGCCTGCCGATGAACACCGAACTGCTCCAACACTACGAACAATACCTCCTGCTCGAACAGGGTCTTTCTGCCAATACCCGTGAGGCTTACGGCCGCGATTTGCGCCGTTTTCTCGACTATGCCGGCGCGCGCCACGTCGATGCGCTCGATGTCGATCTGTCCCCTACTCGAAGACTACGTGCAGCACCTTTTTCGAAGCCGGCATTGCCGCCAGTTCCATGGCACGCATGATCAGCGGCGTGCGCTCCTTCTACCGCTATCTGCAAATCGACGGATATTTGGGGCAAGACCCCACCGAACTCCTCGAAACGCCGCGACAACCCAAGCACCTGCCCGAGGTGCTCACGCTCGACGAAGTGGAACGCATTCTCGATGCGATCGACCTCTCCACGCGTCGAGGGGCAGCGCGATCGCTGCCTGATCGAACTGCTCTACAGCTGCGGTCTGCGCGTGAGCGAGGTGTGTGCGCTGCGCCTCTCCGATCTCTTTTTTTCGACGAAGGCTTTGTGCGCGTCATCGGCAAGGGCGACAAGCAGCGCGTCGTCCCCATTTCGCCGCGTGCAATGCACGAAGTTCACAACTGGCTCGATGCCCGCGCCGATATCGCCGTGAAACCCGAAGACGAGGATGTGCTGTTTGTCTCGGCACGCCGCGGTCGTCGGCTTTCGCGCGTCACGGTGTTTCACAACATCAAGCAGCACGTGGCCGCCGCCGGCATCGACAAGAGCGTATCGCCCCACACCTTCCGCCACACCTTTGCCACCCATCTGCTCGAGGGCGGTGCCTCGTTGCCCGCCATCCAAGCCATGCTCGGGCATGAGGACATCGGCACCACCGAAATCTACACCCATCTCGACAGTGCCTATCTGCGCCGGCAGGTGCTCGAACACTTCCCGCGCAATCGTCACGCCGGCGACTGAAATCTGCCCCCATGAGGCAAAATGCGGCAGTGTGTACAAATGCACAGGCCTTGTGGCGAGAGTCGCAAACAAATAGAACAGTAAGAACAGAGAGAAGGGAAAACAAAACCCCAAAAAAATAAAAAGAGCCCCTACCCCAAAGCCCCCTCCCCTGAGTGGGAAGGGGAGGGCGAAGCCCAAAAACGCACGCGAGTGCGGGAGAGGAGTTCGGGCAGTGACAGGAGAGGGGCAGCGGCGTAGGGGGAAGGGAGACAGCGCAGCAGCATTTAAGGGGAGCTGTCGGTGCAGAGGGGAAGGGAAGGCCGTGGCTTTTCGACCCCTTGCCGACGGAGGACGAAAACCGTGCCAAATATCCCGTTCCCCCGATGCCAAACGCTCCGCGCGACTGACGCAAAAAATGCCTCGAAACGTCGCGTGTTTCGTTCAAAAATGTCCCCTGTTTTTTTCGCCACAATCAGGGGCACAATCTTTCAAAAACCTCCCGTGTTTTTTTCTCGGCTTTTTTTGCCGCCTTGATTTGCCCGCGTTTCGATTTGGCGGAACGGTGCGAAATGCCTAACTTTGCAAAACACTCGTTTGCCCTCGACACAGGGCGAACGCTCAAACCCGCAGCATTATGAAAATCCTCATCACCGGTGCCTCCGGTTTCGTCGGTTCGTTTCTGGTCGAACACGGTTTGGAACACGGCCACGAAGTGTGGGCGGCTCTCCGCGCCACCAGTTCGCGCCGCTATCTCACCGACCCCCGCATTCGCTTCATCGAGTTGAATCTCGGCGACGATGGCGAACTGCAACGCCAACTCTCGGCGCACGGTGCCGAACACGGTGCTTTCGACTGCGTGATTCACGCCGCCGGTGCCACTAAGGCCGCCAACCTCGACGCCTTTCGCCGCACCAACACGGCCGGCACGCTGCGCTTGGCGCGCACGCTCCTTGAGTTGAATCTGCTGTGCGGTCGCTTCGTCTTCGTGTCCTCGCTCTCGGTCATGGGACCCCGCTGCCGATCCCGATTCGGCCGCAGCCGCCGCTGCACCCTATCGCCCCATCAGTGACAACGACCGCCCGGTGCCCAACACCGACTACGGCCGCTCGAAACTCGAAGCCGAAGAAGCCCTCGCCGGCGTGGAGGGTTTGGACTACGTCATCCTCCGTCCCACCGGCGTCTACGGCCCTCGTGAGCGCGACTATTTCCTCATGGCCGACAGCATCCGCAAGCACATCGACTTCGCCGTGGGCTATCGTCCGCAACGCCTCACGTTCATCTACGTGCGCGACCTCGTCGACGCCTGCTATGCCGCCCTCACGCGCGGCGAGCGCGGCCGTGCCTACTTCTTGAGCGACGGCGGCAGCTACGACAGCCGCGAGTTCGGCCGCCTGCTGCAAAGCGAAATGGGCGTGCGCGGCGTGTTGCGTATCACCGCTCCCGAGTGGTTCCTGCACGGCGTGTGTGCCTTGGGCAGCGCCTACTACCGCCTCTTCGGCCGCAAGGGCACAATGCCCCCGACGCTCAACCTCGACAAGTTCCGCCTGCTGCGTCAGCGCAACTGGTTGTGCGACATCGAACCCGGCGCGCCGCGATCTGGGTTTCGCCCCGCAGTGGACACTCGCCGCCGGTGTGAAAAGAAGCCGTCGCTTGGTACAAAAAGCGAAGGCTGGCTCTGAGCCGTCGCCCCATTCGCATTTGCCGGTCAAACGCTTCTCGGTTCGCCCGATTGCGTAGCGCCGGCCGTCGCCCTTCTCCATGCTCCCCTCGGGCTTGTCGGCAGGCTGTCCCTTCGGCAGTAAGTCGCCTCGCCCTCGGCTCGTCGCCTCTCGCCATCGTGGACAATCGGCGCGCGCCTTTCCCATAGTTTTTCAAAACGCATCAACCTCCAACTCTCGTTCCTATGCCCCATCCCTTAGCCACCCTCTGCATCACCGCTGCCTTGGCTCTTCCGGCCGTGGCTCAACGCGGCGCCATCAGCGGCGAAATGCTCGAAAACTTCCGTCGCGAAGTGCCCCAAGGTGCCTCGGCTCGCGCGCTGCAAAACGCCCTCGTCACCCAAGGTGTGGGCGCACTGGCCACGCGCAACAACGCCGCCGAAGTGGCCGACACCTATTTCTCGAACGAAGCCCCCTCGAAGGGCATCACCGACCAACAATCGTCGGGTCGCTGCTGGCTGTTCACGGGGCTCAACGTGATGCGCGCCCAAGTGATCAAGGAGCGCCAACTCGCCAAGTTCGAGTTCTCGCAGAGCTACAACTCGTTCTACGATCAGTTGGAGAAAGCCAACCTCTTCTTGCAGTCGATCATCGACTACGCCGCCCGCCCCATGGACGACAAGACGGTGGAGTGGCTCTTCAAAAATCCCATTTCTGACGGCGGTACCTTCACCGGCGTGCAGGACGTGGTGAGCAAATACGGCGTGGTGCCCTCGGAGGTGATGCCCGAAAGCTACAATGCCAACAACACCCGCGAAATGGCCGGTGTGCTCGCCCTCAAGCTCCGCGAATACGGGCTCGAACTGCGCAAGGCCTATGCCGCCGGTGAGCGCGACGCGAAGCTCCAAAAGCGCAAGACGCGCCAACTCTCGACCATCTACCGCATCCTCACCGCCTGCCTCGGCACGCCTCCGACAGAATTCACCTGGACGCTGCGCGACAAGGACGGCAAGCCCGTGAGCACCGAGCGCTACACCCCGCGTTCGTTCTACGATCGCTTCGTGGGTCGCGACCTTTCGAGCTACGTCATGCTCATGAACGACCCCTTCGCGCCCCTATCACAAAGACCTACACCATCGATCTCGATCGCCACACCTACGACGGCCACAACTGGACGTACATCAACCTGCCGATGGACGAGATCAAACAGATGGCCATCGCCTCGATCAAGGACAGCACGCGCATGTACTACTCCTGCGACGTGGGTAAGTTCTACAATCGCAAGACGGGCATCCTCTCGCTCGACAATTTCGACTACGGCGATCTCTTCGACACGACCTTCCCCATGACGAAGGCCGACCGCATCCGCACCTTCGCCTCGGCTTCGAGCCACGCCATGACGCTCTGCGCCGTGGATCTGGACAAAGACGGCAAGCCCGCGCAAGTGGAAGGTGGAGAACTCGTGGGGCCCGACCAACGGTGTGGGCGGCCACTTGATCATGACCGACGCTTGGTTTGACGAATACACCTTCCGCTTGGTGGTGGACAAGAAATATGTGCCCGCCGCCACCCTGCGCCTGCTCGAACAGAAACCCACCCTCCTCCCGCTTGGGATCCCCTCTTCAAGGGCGAGGAATAAAAAAATACGCTCAGTGAGACCCACTGAGCGTAGATCATCTTGTAGTTGCTCCCATCGTTAGAAAACCTTATGCACAAACATACTCTTAGTGTTCGAAATACAGAGCGATTCATCACGCTGACATCGCGCTGAATGGGATAACTGTCCTGACCGGCGAAAACGGCTGTGGGAAAAAGCACGATTGGAAGGTTGCTTTTACTACATCGTAAATGGGCTGGAGGAATACGATAGTTATGTTTTTCTCCGCTTTCAAAAAGAGAGTCATTGAGTATGTTGCCTCCGATGGATCGAATCTCTTCGGATTTTAGGATGTCTTACGATGAGATGCGTGATTTTGTAATTTCTACAAAGTTTGATAGACAGTCTCCTATGTACGTCCCGAAGACTGCGTTTGAGATAGCTTCATGATGTTGTGGTTCGTTTCTTGGATCGTTTTTTTCACAGCGCTTTGCTTCCTTTACAGGAGAAAGAATGGCAACGAGATCGTCTTGGAAAGAATCATTCGAAGTGTAGATTACTAGATATCACGGGCCAAGATCTTCATGACTTTCATCGATCAGTGGCGTACAGTCTTGATGGAAGGAGTACGCTAAATTAGAAGAGCGTTTCAAATCCTATATGGCGAACAGACCCGGTGATGTCTTCTTTGATGGAATTCGCTACAGATACTTGATGATAAAGGTAAGTTCAAAACAGATCCAACTCTTGAAAGAAGGTGACATTGACTTGCTTAGTGAGGAGAAAGTACTGCAGCCCTTATTACTTGAAACAATCCCTTTATGTAAATTCCCTCTATTCCTGGATCATCACGATAACAATGATGAAATTTGGAGTGATCTCAAAGTGGAAAATGGTAAAAGATTCAGAAGGATCGAATGTACCGGAAGTACTTCTTGATGAAGTGAAAAGCAATAATGGGTGGCAGTATCAAAGGAGAGGATGATGAATCTGGGGATAGGTGAAATTACGTTATGTGTCTGCTGATAGGGAAATCGATATTCCCATTGAAAGATGCCGCCACGGGATTAAAAGACCTTTGCTTATCTATATCGCTTTGAGTAGAGAACGGGTATATCACTCCCGAAACGATTTTGGTCATCGATGAACCCGAGGTGCATTTGCATCCGAAGTGGGTGGTGGAGTTTGCGCGCATACTGGTGCACCTACACAAGCAGGTGGGTGTAAAAAAATTCTTTTGGCGTCGCATGATCCCCGATATGGTCGCTGCCTTGCAGTCCATCGGAGAAAAAAAGAGGAACTGGGCGACAAAGCTGAATTTCTACATTGCCAAGCGCAGTGAAGAGAACAAACACCAATTCGACTTTATCTCGACAGGGCACGGACATAGAACCCATCTTTGATTCTTTCAATATCGCATTAGATCGAATAGAAGAATATGGCAGAACAAATGACATGGACGAATGAACCCATTGAGCGTCTCCCTCAATTTCTCGCCGTATCTCGTGAATTTCAATGCGTTGGTGAAGCATGAGGGCGGACCGGCGAATGCCTTTCCCGACGCAATGTGTTGTATCGATTTGGATGCCTACGAGAAAGGGCTGAAAAAGGGGATTCACAACCCCACAGTCGATGCGGTGATCGGTATTTTTTTCAGGTAAAATCTCAGAATTAGTTCTGGTTGAACTCAGATTGAACTATGTGAAGGCCGATAATTTGTCACCGACAAAAACTTGAAGGGAAGGTGAGTTGCTCAAAGAACATCCTTTCCGGCTGCGGAAAAATTGCATCCTATTGTTTATTTCGTATTCAACAAGCAAGTGCAACCGAAAGGCACGCAGTTGGTTTGCGAGAGCAAAATGGGGTGGAAAGAAGCACTTCAAAGCAATCACAATTCCAGAATTAAATCAATTGATAAGCAGAGCAGACTCATGAAATCCATTCGCATCTATTGCAAGAACGACGGCCGGTATCACGATGTGCCGAAGGGTGCGACGCTCGAAGAGGTGTATGAGACGCTCGATCTGAACTTGCCGTGCTGTGTGACGAGCTGTAAGGGTGAACAACCGCGTCGAAGGGCTGCACTACACGATCAACGACTCGCGCGACCTCGAATATCTCACCCTCGCTTCGCCTTCCGGACTGCGCACCCTACACGCGCAGCCTCTTCTTTGTGCTCTACAAAGCCGTGCGCGACCTCTATCCCGAGGCCGAACTGCGCATCGGCACGCCCGTGGCCGGGGGATACTTTTTGTCGCCTTGCGCTGCCCGGCGGCATCACGCCCGAGGTGCCCGAGCGCCTGCGCCGTCGCATGGCCGAAATCGTGGCGAGCGATCTGCCCTTCCGCCGCGTCACGGCGCACACCACCGACGCCATTGAGGTGTTCCGTCGCCAAGGGTTTCACGCGCAAGGTACTCTTGCTCGAGAGCATCGGCGACCTCTACACGCACTACTACACCCTCGGCGATACGGTGGACTACTTCTACTCGGCACTGCTCTTGCGCACCGGTCAACTCACGGTGTTCGACCTCGTGCCCTTCGGCGAAGGACTGCTGTTGCGCGTGCCTGATTCGGAACATCCCGAGCGTCTGCGCCCGATGACGGAGCAGCACAAGATGTTTTGCCGTGTTTCCAAGAACAACACCGCCGACAAGAGATTTTTGGGTTGCACGACGGTGGGCGAACTCAACACGCTGATTCGCGACGGGCCGTACCAACGATTTGGTGAATGTGGCCGAGGCATTGCAGGAAAAAGCAGATTGCGCAGATCGCCGACCACATCGCTTCGCACGATGCCCCTGCGCGTGGTGCTCATCGCCGGCCCCTCGTCGTCGGGCAAAAACGACCTTCGCCAAGCGCCTGAGTGTGCAACTGATGGCGTGTGGCAAGAAGCCGGTGTCGATTTCGCTCGACAACTATTTTCGTGGATCGCACGCTCACGCCGCTCGACGAGACGGGTGACTACGACTTTGAGCACATCGAGGCGCTCAACCTGCCGTTGTTCAACGATCAGATGAACCGCCTGCTCGTAGGGCGAGGAGGTGGAACTGCCGCGCTACGACTTTCCCGACGGGGAATGAGCGTGCCGAGCGGTCGCCGCCTGCGTTTGCAGCCCGACACCATCTTGATTCTCGAAGGCAACCACGCCCTCAACCCGCAACTCAGCGAGAAAAATTCCCGACGAGGCGAAATATAAGATCTATGCTTCGGCGCTGACGACGATCTCGCTCGACGATCACAACTATATCCCCACGACCGACACGCGTTTGATTCGCCGCATCTGTCGCGACTTCAAATATCGCGGTTATTTGCCGCAGGAAGTGATTCGCCGCTGCCCATCGGTGACGGCGGGCGAGGAGAAATGGATTTTCCCCTTCCAAGAGGAAGCCGATGCAATGTTCAACACCGCGCTCATCTATGAGCTGTCGGCGCTGCGCGCACAGGCTTTGCCGCTCTTGGAGATGGTGCCGGAGTGCGCCGAAGAGTATTCGGAAGCCTACCGCCTGCGGAAATTCATTTCCTATTTCACGCCGATGCCGCTCGATGCCGTGCCGCCCACTTCGCTCCTGCGCGAGTTTATGGGGCACAGTGTGTTCCAATACTAAGTCCCCGCCCTATGCTCGCTCTCCTCGCCCTGTGCGTCGTTCCGATGTGCAGCAGTTGGTAGCCGGTGCAGAACGCAAGACAAAAAGAAATCCCCGAACGCTGTAGAAAGCGTTCGGGGATTTTTCGTTTCGAGGCGGAATTTCGCGCGCAAGTTATTGTCGAGGACGCGGTTGCATGTGTCCGAAGAGTCCGAGTTTGGGCTGTTCGGGGTTGTCCTTGGGTTGTTTTGATTTCGGGGTAGGAGACGCGCGTGTGGTAGATGACTTGCAGGCTGTCGATGAAGGTTTGTTTCGCCTCGGAGATGTCGCGGAAGGTGATGGGGCAGTTGACAAATGCGCCGTTGGCCACCTGTCCGTCGATGATGCGGTTGACCAAATCGGTAATGGCCTCGGTGGTGTACTCTTTCAAGCTGCGCGACGAGGCTTCGACGGCGTCGGACATCATGAGAATGGCCTGTTCGCGCGTGAAAGGATTGGGGCCGGGATAAGTGAATTTGGCTTTGTCTACCTTTTCCTCCCCGTATTTGTTCACCGCTTGGACATAGAAGTAGCGCACCATCGAGGTGCCGTGGTGAGTGAGGATGAAATCTTTGATCACCTTGGGGAGTCGGTGCTTATCGGCGAGTTCAACGCCCTTGGTGACGTGAGAAATGATGATTTCGGCCGACTCTTCTTCGGTCAATTTGTCGTGGGGATTGTAGCCGGCCTGATTTTTCGGTGAAAAAAAGCCGGGATTGGTGAGTTTGCCGATGTCGTGATAGAGGGCGCCGGTGCGGACAAGTTGCACCTTTGCGCCGATTCTCGCCGCCACCTCCGCGGCAAGGTTGCCCACCTGAATGGAGTGGATGAACGTGCCCTTGGGATTCTTTGGCCAAACGCCGGATGATGGGCGAATTGGTGTTGTTGAGTTCGATGAGCGTCACGCTCGAAGTGAAGCCAAAGGCCTGCTCGATGAGATACAACAGGGGGTAGGTGAAGAGGAGCGCCACGCCCGAGATGACGATGTCGCGGAACCACGAACGATCCATCCCCGAGAGGCTACCCGCTTTGCGCCAGTTCGAACATCAAACCCGAAGGCCAACGTGCAGACCGTCACGATGAGCGAGGTGAGGAAGATCTGCGAGCGTTCGGTAAGATCCTTGATGCAATAGATACCCACCAAGCCCGCGAGGAGTTGTGAGAGGATGAACTGGTATTGTGTGTGGAGCGGTATGGAGGCCAAGAGCACCATCGTGAGATGCGACATGAAAGCCGTGCGGGTGTCGGTGAAGACGCGCAGCACGATGGGGGAGCATGGCGAAGGGGATGATGTAGACCGAGAAAAAAACTTATAGGTGCAAAGGAGATAAGTGAGGAGGGGGAAGATGGTGACGACGGAGAAAATGAGATAGACCGTGTGGGGCGACTGGTAAAGGTCGCGCCGGAACATGCGGAGGTAGATGACCAGCAGTGCCATGAAGGCGGCAATGAGTCCAAAGCGGCCGAAAAGGATGATGCGCTCGTTGTCTACGTCCTCTTTTCGGCGCTCACTTTCGCGGCGCAAGGAGTCGAGAATGGCTTTTTGGCGAAGATTCACGCGCTCACCGCGGTCGATGATGCGCTCGCCGCGGAGCACGAGTCCGGTGCTGCCCGAGATGCCCGAAAGTAACTCGGCTTTGCCCTGCTGGGTCTTGACACTATCGTAGACGAGGTTGGCTTCCAAGTATTTATGGAGATTGAGTCGCGAGAGGAGGTCGCGCGAGTAGTGCTCGTCGTCCATGATGTGCTCATAAGCGGTGCGGGGCGAGAAAATCGTGCCCAGATCGCGCGTCACGGCGTTCGTGCCGTTCACCACCCGCACGCCGCAAGTGCCCGAAGCCGTGAGCCGACTCATCGATTCGCTGCTGATTACGCCGGCGGCATAGACCCCTTGAAGCGTGCGCATGGCATAGGTGATGTAGGCGTCGGGGACTCCTGCGAAATGTCCCGCGGCGCGGTCGGCGGCGAAGTTGCGTACTTGCTGCTGCGCCACAGCTTCGTGGCTATTATAGTAGGGATAGAAGGTGCGGAGGGCACTGTCGCGCTCGGCAGCGAGCTGTTCGGCCGATTTATAGATAGGAAATTCGAACTCGGCGATGAGTGGCGCATAGTTCCAGGGCTTCCCCACCTCATAGTCGTAGCCGGATTTCGAGTCTCTGGGCAGGGGCGAGGAGCAGGCAGAGGGTACTTGCCACGCAAACGAGCAGGAGATTGAGCCGGTTATTGATATGGAATTTGAACTTCATGGGCGTTGCAGTGAAAAGTGTGTGAAGCAAATGTACGAATAAATCGCGGTAAAAGCAAAACTCCCACAGTTCTGACGAACCATGGGAGTGTTTTCGTTGTGCGCCGCCGCCGACGCGGTGGCATCACTGTGAGGCTTTGGCTTATTTGCGCAGACCCAATGCCTTGACGATGGCGCGATAGCGCTCGATGTCGCGGTCTTTGAGGTAGTTGAGCAGGGCGCGGCGCTTACCTACGAGCTTCACGAGAGCACGTTCAGTCGTATGATCTTTACGGTTGGCTCTCATGTGTTCCGTCAGGTGGGAGATACGGTATGAAAACAAGGCAACCTGGCTCTCAGCGGAACCGGTGTCCGTGTTAGACTTTCCGTATTGTCCAAAGATCTCACTCTTTTTTGCAGAGTCTAAATACATGGTGATATGAATTAGAAAGTTATGTTCGCGCAGAAGTGAACGCGAATTGCCGCAAAAAAATACGACGTTTTTTTCGCTATGCACCAAGCCTTTGCCCCAATTTTTTTGTACCATTCTGTCTGACAACCGACAGTTTTGTGCTTTGCCGAGGGGCAAAAAAATGCGTTCAGGCGCGCAGAGGACAGCAAAGAGGTGCCTTATAATATAAAAAGAGGAGTGGTTCATCATCATGCGATGTGCGCATCGATCGGGGTATGGTCGGCCGAAGCCCTTTACCACGCCCCCGCGCTTTTTGAGGGCAAAGTACTTGCGCACCACGTTACCCGTGAGCTGTTCGGGTCGCGTGCAGAGGGCGTGAATGCCGTTACGGCGGAGTAGGTCGACCATCTGCTGCTTTTGCAGCGCGAGTTCGGCGGCCAAGGCGTGCGACACGCGCTCGGACATGTTCGCGCGCTCGGGCAGTGCGGCGGTATAGGCCGTGAGTTCGGCGTCTTCGAAGAACACCACTACCAAAGCGTGCTTGCGGGCGATGCGTTGCAGGTGGGGCAGCTGTCGGCGGAAGGCGTCTTCGGTGAGAAAGTCGGTGAAGAGCACCATCAGTGCGTGGCGCGGCGCGCGCGCGGCGAGAACAGAGGCCAACTGCGAGAAGTCGCTTTCGGCATAGCGCGGTTCGAGGTGATAGAGCTGCTCGAGAATGAGCCCCAGTTGCTTGGCGCTTTTGCGCGGCGGCACCACCACCGGCGCGTCGTGTCCGAAGGTCACGAGGCCGGCCAAGTCATCGTTGTTCATCGCCGTGAACGAGAGTTGGAGCGCTGCGTTGACGGCGTGGTCCACCAGCGTCATATCGTCGAAGCGTCGCTGCATGTGTCGGCCGTAGTCCACCACGGTGTAGACCATCTGCGAGCGTTCGTCGTCGAAATGGTTCACCATCACCTGTTGGCGGCGGGCAGTGGCTTTCCAGTTGATGCGTCGGAAGTCGTCGCCGCGGATGAACTCACGAATTTCCTCAAACTCGGTCGAATTGCTCACGGTGCGAATCAGGCGTTTGCCCACCTGCACGTCGTGCTGCAAGCGATATTGCGCTTCGCGTTCACTGAGTTGTCGAAATTCCGGATAGACCTTTGCCTCGGTGCTGCCACAAATGAGCAGGCGGCGCTCCCACAATCCGAGCACAGTGCGGGCGAAAGACGTAGAAGTTGCCGAAGGCGAAGTGCCCGCGTCGGTCGGGGCGGAGCTGATAGGTGAGTTCCACCGTTTTGCCCGGGCGCACCCTGGTGTAGTCTTCGGGAAGCATCGTGGCGGCCATGTCTTCCGGCAGTTCGTCGAGGGGAAGAATGCGCGCCGAGAGCCGCGAGGCGTTGCGCACAATGAGGCGAACGGGATTGTTCGCCCCGATGCACAGGCGCGTGTCGGCCTCTCGCCGCCCCTTCACATTGGAGCGAGAGCAGCGCGAGGGCAGCATCGGCCGGCAAAGCGATGGCCAAGGCGGCAAGGAGGACGAGCGCCACGGTGTAGGCCGGCGCCCAGAAGAAGCCGATGGCCGAAAGGAACGCCACGCCGGCTGAGATCACAAAGAATCGCGGGGTGAGAAACATGGAATGGGTGAGAGGCGAGAAGAAAGAGGGGTTATTGCGGGATTTCGGTCGACTCGAGCAGCGCACCGACGATGCGTGCCGCGGTGTAGCCGTTCATCTCGGCATCAGGCGTGAGAGAAAGGCGGTGGCAGAGCACAGCGGGTGCCACTGCCTTCACGTCGTCGGGAATCACGAAGTCGCGACCGGCGAGCAGCGCCACGGCCTTGGCGCAGCGCAACAGCGCAACCGAGGCGCGGGGCGATGCGCCCAAATCGAGCAAAGGCGAGGTGCGTGTGCCTTCGATCAGGCCGGTGATGTAGTGCAGAATGCGCTCGTCGGCCACCACTTGGGGCAGCATCTTGCGCATCTCGAGCAGTTCTTCGGCACTGATCACGGGTTGGAGCGCGCTCACATCGCGCAGGTCCACGCCCGCGTTGTAGCGACTCAGAATTTCCAGCTCCTCTTCGTGCGAGGGATAGCCCATGTCGATCTTCAAGAGGAAGCGGTCGAGCTGTGCCTCGGGCAGACGATACGTGCCCTCCTGCTCCACTGGGTTTTTGAGTGGCGATGACCAGATAGCAGGGGTCGAGTTTTTCGGGTCTTGCCGTCGAGTGTCACCTGTCGTTCTTCCATCACTTCGAAGAGCGCCGCCTGCGTTTTGGCCGGCGCGCGGTTGATTTCGTCGACCAGGAGCACCTGTGTGAAGACAGGCCCCGGGTGGAAATCAAACTGCTGTGTGCCGAGGTTGAAGATCGATGTGCCCAACACGTCGGTGGGCATGAGGTCGGGGGTGAACTGAATGCGGCGGAAGTCGGCGCGCAACAGGTGCGAGAGCGTTTTGGCCAAGAGCGTTTTGGCCACGCCGGGCACGCCTTCGAGCAGCACATGGCCGTCGGCCATGAGGGCGGTGAGCAAAAGGTGCACAGGCTGGGATTGTCCCACCACGTTGTCGGCCACACGTTGGCGGAGGGTGGCGATGCGTTCGGAGAATGCGGTGAGATCGATGCGAGAGTCGGTAGACATAGGAGGTCAGGTGTTAGGTTGCGATTGAAGAATGAGGAGCAGACGTTGGGTGAATTTCGAGATTTTCAAAAATTCGCTGCGCGTCATGTAGTAGCCTTGGTTTTCGGCGTCCAAAAGTTGGTCGAGTCTGGCCAAATTCAGTTCGAGATCAAACGAATCGAGCAGTCCGCGAGTGTCGCGTTCGAGGAAGCGCGGGGCAAAGGCGAAGAGGGTGGAATTGTGCTGCTCAAAGCGATATTCGCGGCGCAGGATGTCGAGGAGCAAATGCAGTTCGTTGCGTGCGAGCGCCGCGTAGTTTTGTTTGTCCTTGAAGAGCGTGCTCAACTGGTGCACGAAGGGCAGCGACGAATTGCGCGGGCGCGGCAGATAGCGTTCGGCGCGGAAGCGGCGGCGCGTGTTGAAAAGCAGCGCCATCAGCCCCATTCCGATCGGAATCCACAGTGCCAGGCGCAGCGGTGGGCGTTCGACGAAGAAACTCAATACCGAGTTGTTGGTATAGGCGCTTTCTTCTTTCTCATACAGGTACTGCGCATTGACGAAACACACCGGGCGGTTGTCGAGATCGGCCAAGATCGGCCGCGAGAGTCCGCGCCATTCGGGCGCAGATAGCCCATAGTTGGTGAACATTGCGCTGCCGGCGAGCCAAGTGATCGCGCCGCCCGAGGCAAACTCGTAGCGCAAGCCGTAGACATGGCCTTCGTTATCGACAAGGAGGGCGCGGATGCGCTGCACGCCGTAGTCGGTGATGCGATGAGGGGGAGCTTCGTCTCCTTGCGTGAAGCACAGCAGGTTGCGGTGGAGGAGAATGCCGTCTTGACCCGAGTGATCGAAATCTATATTGCGACTAAACGGCCCCGAAGCGAGGTCCAATTTGATGAAGTATTGGCCGATCATGCAGCGAAACACGCTTTCCTGTCCGCCTTGTTCGCTCATACTGAGTCGGTGGTTCGCATCGAGAATCGGGAAAGGCAGGAGATTTATTTTGCTTGGGTCAATTTTGGGTTCATCTTTCGCTTTGAGGTCTAAACTCCAGTCGCCCCCTTCATATTTATAGGGCAAACCGAAAAAATCGTGGTCGGCTCTTGTCGATATATATGAGGTGTAGATGATGCGTCGCCCGTTTTTGGCCAATCGCGCCATGCGGTCGAGTTGGGCGAAATTGATTTCTTCGGCCGGGTTGTAGTCGTCGAGGCAGACAATGAGGTTCTCGCAGGTGTCTTTCCGCTGTTGTCGGAGTGTTTGGGCAAGGTTGTCGCTCACGCGATAGCCGTGTTGGAACGAATGGCTGAGCACATCGTGCATCACCGTTTGGGCAAAGGGCTGCTCGGTGTTGCGGTTTTGGGGCGGCAAGTCCCAGTTGAAGGTCTTGGGCGCGACCAGTAGTGCATAGAGCACCGCGCAGATGATCAATCCGACGATGAGGGTGATGACCGTGCTATTGGATTTGTTGTTCATCGCTCACCTCCTTTCTCGGCACGTCGGCTCGCTTTTGGGGTTGCTGTTCGATTTGTGCCAGCAGTTCGCGGCATTCGCCCACAAGGGGGGCATCGGCCGCGTAGTGTCCGTAGCACACGTAGAGATAGTGGCGGGTGAGTCGGCGCATGGCCGGGGTTTCCGCTGCGTCGGCCTCTTCGAGCAGGTGCACATAGTCCGAAGGCGTGCGTGCCGGCAGCCATTCGAGGCGACCGCGGTCGCAGAGGGTGCGCAAAGCCGTGAGATAGAGCAGTTTCACCAGTTCGGGGAAATCGTCCTCTTCGGTGGCTTGTTGCAGTTCGTTGGGCAGATCGTGGGCATAGATGTCGGTGTCTACGGTCGATTCGTCCCAGGTGGGCGTTTTGCGGCGCAGGGCGAAGCGCTCTTTGAGGTAGTCGAAGAGTCCCGCTTTCTTGATAATGAGCAGCAAGAGCGCAAGGGCGATGGAAATCAAGACCACTCGGGTCACCACGGGGTGGCGATAAAAATACTTTATGACATCACCCACCCAATCCCATTGGACATACTTATAGGGGTTGGGCGTTTTTTCCGGCTGTTTGGGCAGTTCCAGCTGCAGCCGCCGCGCCAAGTCGACGGCATAGTCGTGCGCCGGTGTGGGGACGGAATCATTGAGTTGAAAGGAAGGCATGAAGGCAGCGTTTGTAGGGGGCGTGAATCAAAAGGTGTCGAGCCGGCGGTTGAGTCCGCGATGGTCACTGCAGTCGACCACGTGGCCGAGCAGATAGGTGAAAATCGACACCACGAGTGTGCCTTGGATGAGCAGGAGGCCGTAGGCACCCATCGTGGTGAGTGTCTCAACGACGCGTTGGGAAAGGGCATTGTGGATGGTTTCCAGATAGCTGTTGGGCAGAAAATCCGAAATGCTTTTCCATACGTTAAAGACCGCCATCAGCGTCCCCGAAGCTCCGATGGTGAGCCACCAAATGCCGAAACAAAACAGCACGGAGAGGCCGGGCAGGATGCTGTTGGTGAAGAGCATCGGCACCATGCCGAGGAGCGAACGCCCCGGTAGGGCACGCAACACGAGGAGCAGAGGGGCCATGGGGCAGAGCACCAACAACCAGATATGGGTAACGAAGTTTTCGTCCTCGCTGATGAAGAGCCAAGCCACGAGTGGAAGGACCGAAACGAGCATGCGTAGGGGATGCAGATGGCGGAAACCCGGGAGGGAGAAGCGAGATGGAATGAAAACTTCACGACTTTCGCTCGAAAACGGAGGTGTTTTCTCAAAAAGCCGGTCACTTTCGGCGCGTTTGCGCGCGATTTCGCGCAGGGCTTCGGCGCCCGCTTGGTCGTCGGCCAAGATTTGTTCACTCACACTCCACCACATCCAAAGGGTGGCGAGAGCGATGCCGATCGTGCTGTGACCAAGCCAAGTGGCGATGCCCACGAGGAGGATGCTCACCGCCCAAATGTTCAACACCACTCGGCGGCGATGCTGCCAAAGCGAGAGGAGGGCGGTGGAGATGAAGGCGCCTCCGGGACGTTCTTTATAGAGTGTGGCCATTCGATGGAGTCTTTGAGGAAGGAAAATGGTGAGCCAGCTCACCAACAGGAGGCCGCCGAAGACAAAGAAGACGCGCAGGGCGAGCGGCGCCTCGGTGTGGCGGGTGATGTAGGTTTCGATTAGCGCGGCCACGAGCGTGAGGGGCAGCACCCCCATGAGCATGAGCAGTCCGCGCCGCGCGCCTTGGCGAAAAGCCTCGATGCGCGAGCGCCGCCCCGGAAAGAGCCAGCCCGTGCCCAAGGCCAGTGCCGAAGCACCCGAGAGAATGATGGTGGGAATCTCGAGCGAGCCGTGGAGGTTCACCACAAACAGGGCTTCGAGCACCGCCCCTTGTTGCATGAGAAAGGTTTCGAAGCAACCGAACATCACGCCGTTGTAGAGAATGATGAGCAGCGCGCCCGGCAGCGCCAAGAGGCCGGCGATGAAGGTGCGCGCATCGATCGAGGCATTGTTGAGAAAGATGCGCCAAAACATGGACATCGTGTCTTTGTCTTTGTAGACCGCCATCGGATCGCCGTTGGCCACGTTTTGGATCGTCATGTCCACATATTGGTCGCCGAGGACGGTGCGGGCAAAGTCGGGATCCATTTGCTGCGAGAGGACGCCCACGACCATGGCAATGAGGAAGACGGTAAGCGAAACGAGGAGATCGCGCCGCGAATAGTAGAAAGCCATCGGGATGTCGTACTTGAGCGTACGCACCACCTCGCCCCAGCGGTTGGGACGTTGGCCGTAGACATGCTGATGGAAGTGGCGGGCGATGCGTTCGAGGTAGTCGGTGACGGGACTTTCGGCGAAGTGCGTTTGGGCAAAAGCCAAGTCGGCCGACACATCGAGATAGATCTTTGCCATCTCTTCGGGATTGAGCATCCCCATGTTTTGACCCCATTCCTGATAGGACTGCCATTTCTGGCGGTTGAGTCGGACAAAGGCTGATTCTCTCATGGAGGTGAGCAGAGTAAAGGGGGAAGGTTGTCGATCGCTCGGTGCGGCTTGCGCTGTGTAGCGGCTTTGAGTGGAGTTGGCGGTGCGACAACGTCTGTGATACAAGTTCGAAATGCGCCGCGGGTGCGACGATCGTTGAGCGATTTAAGTCAAGACGATGGCACAAAAGTAAGAAAGTTTTTTTCAATATAAGGGTCTTTACGAGTGAAATTCGTATTTTTGTCGCGAAGAGTTCGTGAAACTTCGTTTTTCGTTCCTCGTTTTTGTATCCGCTCATCTTATATTATAGATATGCCCGAATTTGTTTCTGTCGAGAATGTCCGCATCTCGTTGCTCCCTGCCACGCTCTTCCAGCGTTTTGCCGCCATCACCATCGATGTCATCTTTACCCTTCTCTTCATCGGTATCAGTTCTTTGGTGGGTTTTTTTCCTACGTTAGAAGCGACAATGAATGGATGATTGCGTTGTATGGCCTCTTTTTCTTCTTCCTTCCCGTTCTCGAAGAAATTACCTTCAACGGGCGCACGATCGGCAAGCTCTGTCTCCGCCTGCGCGTGGTGCAAATCGATGGCAGTGCTCCGACGGTTTGGACGCTCATCCTGCGCTATTTCCTGTTGTGGGTAGATATTTTCGGCAGTTTCGGCAGCGGGTTGTTGTTGATCTTCGGCACGAAGTTGCACCGCCGTTGGGGCGATTTGGCCGCCGGCACGTTTGTGGCGCAAAGCGGTTCGAACTACGGCAACCGCTCTCCGCTGCATGCTTTCGATGACCTGCCCAACTATGAGCGCACCTTCTCGCGCATCGATCGCATCGATGCCCGCCGCGCCGCCCTCATCTCGCGTGCTTTGGGTGCCGCCGCCATGCATAGCAAAACATTCGACGCCGGCGATTTCGCCCGTCGTGTCGAGTCTGTGGTGGGCGGTCGCCTGCCCGAAGAAACCGATGTGCACTATCTCTCCGCCGTGCTCTACGCCTACCGCCACGCCGCCTGATCTTCGGCACAACTCCCCGCTCCCGCTTCGCTCCACCGTGACCGCTGTTCCTAACGAACGGCGGTCACGGTGTTTTTTGTGAGGGAAGATCCTATAATATAAGGAGTGTTCATTTCCCTTTTGACGGAAAGTAAAAGCATTCCCCCCCATTCCCGTGCTTGGCTGTGCGCGGGGGAAATGGTAACTTCGCAGCCACAAACAAAAACTATTCGTTCCTTTATGACGCAATTCTCTTCTACGCCCCGCGTGTCGACGCGGCGCGGATGGTTGGCGGTGAGTCCTTTGTTGTTGATGGTCGTGCTTTTCCTCGTGTTGGGGATCGCCGCCGGCGATTTCAACAAGGTGCCGCTCGTCATTGTCTTTATCATCTCCTCGGCCTACGCCCTTTTCATCACCAATCACCCCGATGCCACGCGCCCCACGGAACCCGAATTCCACCGCGGTCTGCTTCCCATCGCCGAACGCGTGAGTGTGTTCAGCCGAGGAGCGGGTGAGAAAAATCTGATGATGATGATTTGGATCTTCATCCTCGCCGGCGCGTTTGCCGCCTCGGCGAAACAGATGGGTGCCATCGACTCCACGGTTGCCATGACGCTGCATGCGCTCCCCGTCTCGCTGCTTTTGCCCGGATTGTTCCTGGCTGCCTGCTTTGTCTCGCTGAGCATCGGCACGAGCGTGGGTACTGTCATGGCCTTGGTGCCCGTTGCCACGGGAGTAGCCTCGTCTTCCGGCCTCGCCCTCCCCATGGTGGTGGGCGCTGTGGTGGGCGGTGCGTTTTTCGGCGACAACCTTTCGTTCATTTCCGACACCACCATCGTGGCCACTCGCTCACAAGGCGTGCGACTCAGCGATAAGTTTCGCGCCAACATCCGCATCGCCCTGCCCGCCGCCGTGGTTTGCTTTGTCATTTACTGCGTGAACGGTGCCGGCAGCCACAACGTGGCTTCGATTCCCGACTTCAGCTTGATCAAAGTCCTCCCCTATCTCGCCGTTTTGGTCGCCGCGATGGTCGGCGTCGACGTGATGCTGGTATTATTGCTGGGCAATGTGCTCACGGGCGTCATCGGGATGAGCACCGGCGCCTTCGATGCGGCGGGATGGTTCAATGCGATGACGAAAGGTGTCTCCGGCATGAGCGAAACCATCCTCATCGCCCTCTTGGCCGGCGGTTTGATGGAAGTGATTCGCCACAACGGCGGCATCGACTTCATCATTTCGCGCCTCACGCGCCACATTCGCGGCAAACGCGGTGCCGAAGCCTCCATTTCGGCCTTGGTGGTGCTCACCAACTGCGTGACGGCCAATAATACGGTCGCCATTCTCAGCGTCGGCCGCATCTCCAACGACATTGCCGTGCGCTACGGGGTGAACAAATGCAAGAGTGCTTCGCTCCTCGACACCTTCTCGTGCGTGGCGCAGGGACTGTTGCCCTACGGCGCACAGTTGCTCCTCGCTTCAAGCCTGGCCGCGCTCAGTCCCCTGCAAATCATTCCGCATCTGTACTACAATTTTCTCCTCGGCGTGGTGGCCGTCGGCGGAATCTTGCTGCGCTATCCGCGCAAATACAGCTGATGTCTGCCGTTTAGCGACATCCGTCAGCAGCACACAGGCGTTTCCACGTCGACCTCCCGCCCGACTTCATTCGAAAGTTGGACAAATCGGGGTGAGCGATGGGAAACGCCTGTGTTTTTTGTGCCCTGCGGCCGACGAGTAGGCGGCATCCGTGCCCGAAGGCCCGGCGCTTTGTCGGTCAACTTGCAGCAGAGAAAAGAAAAAAGCGCCGTCTACCCCCACGCACAGGGAGAAAACGGCCGAAAAGGGAGAGGGAGGAATAAAACGAGGAGACAACTTTCCGCCCATTGAGGTCAGCGCAGCGCGAAAAGCGCACAACTGACGCGAAAAATCAGAGAGGGGGAAGTGGATTTAGACTAAGGGGCAAAAAAAATGGGATACCACTGTATCCCAACCTTGTTAACCTTAAATCTAATACTATGAAAAACACAGTGCGAAATTAGCTATTCTCGATTTTACTTCCAAACCAAAACCCAAGAAATCACCGAATTAAATTGTTTATTAACATTGAAGACGTCTAAAGTACGCGTTTTAAGGATTTCGATTCCCATTTTCTTGCCGTAACATCGAGGCAATAAAAAAACAACTTCCCGCTTTCGTTGCGCTTCTTCCGTCGTTTCTTTTTTATTTTCCGCCCCTTTTCTTCTTGCTCGGCGTGTTTCCGTGAGGTTGTGTCCAAAGTCCCCGCCCTCCGGTAAATTTGTTCCCATTCAAAGGGAAGAAGGTGGCGTTTGTCCTAAAAAAACTCGTTTTTTTGCTCACCATGTGGCTCAAACGCCGCAAGTCTACAAAAAAATGGCTAACTTTACGGCGCGAAAAATTCGCGTTTGCTCTTGGTCGTTGCCCGATGTCTCGCCCCCTTCTTCAGCGTGTGAGCTGCACATCACCGCCGCCCAAAGCCCCCTCTTCTCCATCTCTGCAACCTACTCCCCCACCTATGGAAGTGAATCCCTGTAAGAAATGCGGTCGTCCCGTCTCGGTGCACGCCGAATACTGCCCCTATTGCGGTTGCGTGGTCGATCGTCGTCCGTTCGTACCCGCCTCTACGTCGAAACCCCTCGGCGGCGGTAGCACCCCTGCCCCCTCCGCACCGGTTTCCCGCCCCGTTGCGCCGCCCCCACCCGCAACGCCGTCACCCACTCCCGCTCCTACCGCAGCCGCCACGCCCCAGCCCCGAATTGCAGGCCGTGGAGCGTTTGAGTGAAGAATTGGGGGTAGCGACCGCCGAAACCGCCACTTCCACTGCCCATGCCGCGGCTGCCCAAAGCTCCGCGCCCGCTTCGTCGACAACGTCCGCCGCTGTTGAACCGGTTGCGCCGACCGTTGCGCCCGAAGTGCCGCCTGTGCCCCCACCCCGACACCTCCCGTCGCTCCACCCCCCGCTTTCGAGCCCTCGACCGACGAGGACGACGACGAGCCCCGCCGTTCCGGTGGTGGAATGAAGTGGGCGCTCGGCCTACTTGCCTTGGTAGTCGGCGGTTGTGCCGCAGGAGGATATTATTATTACGATCGTTACCTCTCCGCGCCCGAACCCACGGTGCAAACTCCCATTGCGAAGCCCGACACCATGCCCGCAGCACCCGCAGCGGTGGCCGATAACGAGGCCGAACTGCGCGAAAAGGTGGTCAACTACTGGGATGTCTATGCCAAACGCTCGAGCGGTCTGATTCTTCAGTACACCAATGCACAGTTGCGCAAGATGCTCGAGGCAAAAGGCTTCGTGAATATGACCGATACCACCGCCACGGCTTCGACAGCAGGCGATGAAGTGAGCGAACGCGCCGACGTTTACGAACTCACCACCACGAAAGGCGCTGTGCTCTGCCGCTTTGTGATCAACAATGGCCGTGTGTACAACGAACTCTGGTTCAAGTATCCCGAAGACAAAGCCGCCTTCGTGAAAGCCGCCGCCGGTTCCGGATTCAAAGCCGGCACTTCGGTCGATCGTGAAGCCAAAACGCCCACTTTCTACTCCTCGTTCACCACCGACAGCGTGCGCACTTATCCCAACACGCGCCACGACTACATCGTGGCCGGCGAAGAAACGTTGAAACTCTTCCGCGAGCGCGAGCGTTGATGCCGCGTTCGTTCGCGAACCCTCCCAACAGACGGCTCCCCGACAGCATTTTTGCACTGTCGGGGAGCCGTTTTTTGTGTCCGCTTGCGCGTTTTTACTTCGATTTTGCGCCGGTGAGAGGGGCAGGACGAGGTCTGCTGCTCCGCCCGTCGCGGCCTTCGTGTGCGCCTTCGTTCGGTCGAGTCGAAAATCCTCACAAGTCCGTTGCGGCCACGTCGGCCAAATCCCAACCCTGCGCACCGAGTCGGAGCAGGCGCGGCGCTTCGTCGGGTGAGCAGGTGCGGCCGGCCGCCAAAGCCACGTGTCCCATGGTGCGCCGCAGGTTGATTTCCACATAGGGCAACCACCCTTCGCGCGCCACCAGCACATCCACGCCCAAGGGGCCGACGTAGCGCGCCGCCGCGTCGGGACATCCCGCGCCGTACACCTCCTCAATGCGCGCCGCCATGCGGGCAATGAGCGTGTCGAAGACCTCGTCGGCAAGCGGACTGCCCACCGCGGCGGCACGTTCGAGCAAGGTGTGCCGCAACTGCGTGGGGTACGCCGCCAGATTGCCCCCGTAGGCCCCGCCGGCCGCCGTGGTGAAGAGCGAAACGCCCTCGAAATGCACGTGCCCCGCCGCGTCGATGCTAAATTCAAGCGCTGCATCGAGCAGGCCTTCGCAGCGCGCCTGCACTTCCACCCCACCCTGTTGGCGAATGGCTTTTTTTCGATTCGGCGACGACAGGGCTCATCGTCGGCAAACGCCCACACCCCGCGACCGCTGCAGCTCCACGGTTGTTTGATCATGGCGCGCCTGTTCATCGCCGCCGCAGCCGTTTCGACCGCTGTCGTCGAGGTGCAGAACACCGCACGGGGCTTGACTACTCCCGGTAGGTCGTCGGTGGGCAAACCCTCCGCCCATCGCACCCCCATCTCGCGACTACTCATGCGCCGCAGCGCACAGAGCCGCTCGTCGTCGGGCAGGGAGACGTTCGGGCGTACCGAGTCGGCGCAACAAACCGACCAAATGCCGATCCCATCCCCACGGATCGATGCGCTCCACCGCGTCCCAATCGGGAAGAACCACCCCTTCCGTGCCGCCCGATTCGGGCAAATGCAGCACACATCACCGGCCGCCGCCCACAGTCGGGGCAGTTCGGCCAGCGCGTGAGCCAATCGGCGTGCAGGGCGGGTGGGACAGTAGTGCGCCGTGTGAGCGGCGAGGGCTTCGTCGTGCGAGGGATTGAAAATGTGGAGAACCATCAGTCAAGGCAAAAGAACTTCGCCCCGCCCTCGCCGAAGGTCTTGACGAAAAGCGGGGCGAAATCGAAAAAAACAAGTCGGGTTTCGCGAGAAAGTTGTGGTGTTTCACGGGAAACACCACAACTTTATTCTCCGGCGAGAAAACGCTGAGTTTGCGGTTGTGAGAAAATGCGTTCGGCGCAGGCATATCCCTCCTCATAGAGGGCCTCGAGTTGGTCGATGCGCGTGCCGAAACGATCCACCTCGAGGGGATTTTCCGGGCAGATGACGAGCACTTGCCCCGCGGCTTCGAGCTGTTCGACCAGTTCGATGTGCGCATTGTAGACGCGCTTCAAGTGGGAGAGTGCCACCCGCAGGCGGGGGTAATTCTTATAGACGAATTTGGGCATGCGCACGTCGCTGCCGGCATCGCGATAGCCGCGGTTGTGGGTGAGCACCACGACGTTGCGGGCGAAACCTTGGCTGATGGCGCGCTCCACGGGGATGGGGTCGGTGATGCCGCCGTCGAGCATCGGCACGCCGTCGAGGGGGCAGATCGGCGCCACGAAAGGCAGCGCGGCCGAGGCCTTGCAGAGGGTGAGCAAGCGATTGCGATCTCGGCACTCGGTGTGGTATTCGGCGTAACCGGTGCGGCAGTTTGTGGTGACAATCTCAAAGCGCATGGGATTGTTGAAGGCCGTGTCGTAGTCGAAGGGCAGAATCTCGTTGGGAACGCGGTCGTAGAGAAAATCTTGGTCGATAATGGCTTGGTTTTGCCACAAATGTTTGAGCCCGATGTATTGATATTTCGAGCATATCGATGGCCGTCTTCTTGGCGCGACCTCTTTGCCGACTCAGAAAAGACATGCCGTGGCCGGCACCGGCCGACACGCCGATGCCATAGGGGAAGGTGATGTCGGCATCCATCAAGTAGTCGAGCACCCCGATGGTGAACACCACGCGCATACCCCCGCCTTCCAAAACCAGTCCAGTCGTTGCATTCATAAGCACAAACATTTGTGGCAGCTTTTGGCCCCATTGGCGAACAAATGCTGCATATCAGTCTATAAAAGTTGTGCAAAGGTATACTATTCCGCGCGGAATGTAGTAACTTTGCGGGAAGAATAATTACTAAAAACTGCGTTCTATGCTCTTTTCTCGTTCCACTTATGCAGAGCGCCGCAGCCGCCTGCGCCAACTCGTCGGTAGCGGCATCATTTTCATCCCCGGCAACAACGACAGCCCCTGCAACTTCCCGAACAACACCTACAAGTTCCGTCAGGATAGTTCGTTTCTCTATTTCACCGGTCAGCACCGCGACGGGCTGGCGCTGGTGATCGACTGCGAAAGCGGCGTCGAGACGCTCGTGGGCAACGACATCGACATCGACGACGTCATCTGGACTGGCCCCGTTCCCTCGATGGCAGACATGGCGGCCGAGAGCGGCATCGAACGCACCGCCCCGAAAAGCGAACTGGCGACGCTCTTCGCCGAAGCGCGCCGCTTGGGACGTCGCGTGCACTTCTTGCCCCCCCTATCGCCACGACATCATGATCGAAATGGCCGATCTCACCGGCCTGCACCCCCTGAAGGTGCGCGAGGCGGCGAGCATCGAACTCATTCGTGCCGTGGTGGCACTGCGCAACATCAAGAGCGAGGAGGAAATCGCCGAACTCGACCGCGCCGCCGCCATCGGTTATGAGATGCACACCACCGCCATGCGCATGGCCGTACAGCCCGGCATGACCGAAGCCGCCATCGCCGGTGCGCTCGACGGCATTGCCTCGTCGCGCGGTAGCATGGTTTCCTTCCCCCTCCATCGTATCGATGCACGGCGAAGTGCTGCACGGTTTCCCCTCGACGGCCACGCTCGATCCCACGCGCCTGCTCTTGGTCGACGCCGGTGCCGAATCGCGCGAGCACTACTGCTCCGACCACACGCGCACCACGCCCATTTCGGGCCGCTTCAGCCAGCGCCAGCGCGATGTCTACGATATTGTGGTAGATTGCCACGACTTGGCACTCAAAGTGGCGCGCCCCGGTGTGAAATACATGGATGTTCACCTCGCCGTGTGCCGCTTGATGACCGAGCGCCTGCAGGCTCTCGGCCTGATGAAGGGCGATGTCGACGCTTCGGTGGCCGCCGGTGCACACGCCCTCTTCTTGCCGCACGGACTCGGCCACGCGATGGGTATGGATGTCCACGACATGGAAGCCCTCGGCCAAGTGAATGTGGGCTACGACGAGGAGACGCGTCCTTCCGACCAGTTCGGTTTGGCCAGTCTGCGCTTCGGTCGCCGCTTGGAAGTGGGACACGTCGTGACGGACGAGCCGGGCATCTATTTCATCCCCGACCTCATCGACCTCTGGCGCGCCGAAGGCACGAACAGCGACTTCTTGAATTTCGACGCCATCGAGCGCTATAGGATTTCGGCGGCATCCGCATCGAAGACGATCTGCTCATCACGGCCGACGGTTGTCGTTTCCTCGGCACGGAACTCGTGCCCTATCACTCCGACGACGTCGAGGCCTTCTTGGCACGTTGATCGACCGGGCGGCGTCTCGCACGCTGCTTCAGCGCTCCGCTCCACAGGTTTCGCCCCAAGTCGCGGCGCCCCTTTTTCTATCGTAAACTCCTATAACTATCATTCCAATATGAAGAAATTTCTTACCCTCGCCCTCGCGGCGCTGAGCTTCTTCGGTGCGGCCACTGCCGCCAACAACAATAAGAAGGCAGCCCCCAAAGACACGCTCGTGTTCACGACTATCGTGTCGGCCCCTGTGACGAGTATCAAAAACCAGAACAATTCGGGTACTTGCTGGGCCTATTCTTCTTTGGCTTTCCTCGAAAGCGAAGCCCTCAAGAAGAACCCCTCGTTGAAACCCGCCGATGTGGATCTCTGCGAATCGTTTGTGGTGAGCAAAACCTACAACGACCGCGCCGACCGTGCCGTTCGCACGCACGGTGATGTGAGCTTCTCGCAGGGTGGTTCGTTCTATGATGTGATCTACTGCATGGATCGCTATGGCCTCGTGCCCGAAGGCACCATGCCCTACCCCAAAACGCTCTACGGCGATTCGCTTTTCAACTTCAAACACTTCTTCCCCGGCCTCGAAGCCTTCGTGGGTAGCGTGGCAAAGGGCGACCATAAGACCATCAACCCCATCTGGAAGAAGACGGTGGCACAAATGGTAGACGGTTACTTCGGCGAAGCGCCCAAGACCTTCAAGGTGAAGGGCAAAGAATACACGCCCCACACCTACGTGAAGGACTACCTCCGTCTCGATCCCAACGACTATGTGAGCCTCACCTCCTACACGCACGAGCCTTTCTACAAGCCTTTCGTTATCGAAGTGCAGGACAACTGGCGTTGGGCGCCCAGCTACAACCTCCCCCCCTCAACGAACTCATGGAAGTGATGGAGAGCGCCGTGCGCAACGGCTACACCTTTGCTTGGGGTGCCGACGTGAGCGAGGACGGTTTCTCGCGCCGCACGGGCAAACACCGCTGCGTGGCCACCGTGCCCGACACGAAGAGCACCGCCGGTGTGGGTTCTGACCAGTCGCGCTGGACGGGCGAACAGGCCGGTGCCAAGATCAACGCCACCGACAGCAAGGGCGAAAAGACCATCACGCAGGAGATGCGCCAACTCGCCTACGACAACTGGGAAACGACCGACGACCACGGTATGCAGATCTACGGTTTGGCAAAAGACCAGAACGGCAAGGAGTATTTCATGATGAAAAACTCTTGGGGTGACTACGGTCCCTACAAAGGCTTCTGGTATGTGTCGAAACCCTACGCCGCTTACAAGACGATGAACATCGTGATCAACAAAAACGCCATCCCCGCGGCCATCCGCACGAAGCTCGGCATCTAATAACGGGAGCATATTTGCCATTCCCGACTGCCGTTTGTCGAAAACAAGTCCTGCGGTGTGATCAGCACCCGCGGTGAATCGGCAAACCTCCCCTCAGTGTGCGCATCTGTTCCGCTTTGCGGCGAGCAGATGCGCGCATTGCGTTTGAAACGGGCGCGCGCCATCGCCAAGTGCGCAACTTCAACGTCAACTTTCCTCCCCAATGCACCCCGACTACTCTCCTTTGCGCCGCTTCTCGCGGTGGATTTCGCGCTGGCGCCACCGCCGTGGCTACGGTGTCCACTCTCCGTGGGCATTTTCGTGGATCACACAGGTGATTTACAACGACATGGCTTACTATGCCTATGCCGATTTGCAGCGCCGCCGCCGTTTGCCCGCTGCCGATCCCGAGTCGCTCGCCGGAACGCTCAGCGAGAAAGACGATCGTCTCGTCTTTCGGATGGCCAATGCTGCGGAAGCCAACGACATCGCCGTGGTCGGCGCAGTCGGCGCACGCGAAATCGCTTATCTCTCGGCGGCGCGCACACAGGCACGGCTCACAACTTACGCAGCGCTCCCGACCGCTGCGGAAAAGTGGACGGGGCAGCACGATTTTGTCTATTTCGCCGCGGCTGAATTGTTGCCTTCCGTCGATTTTCCGTCGACTTTTTTCGACAACACGGACACGGCGAACTGCCGACTTGTGGTGGTGCGGGGCATAGCGCACAGCGCGGCGGCAAAAGCAGCGTGGCAGCATTTCGTGGAGCGTCCGGAAGTGTGCGTAAGTTTCGATCTCGGCCGTTTTGGCTTGGCTTTTTTCGCCCCGAAACTCCACAAGCAACATTACGTTGTGGCCTATTTGTAAGGGTTTCTCCACACGAAAATCACAAAAGTTAGCCGTTGTGGTGAAAAAATGGACGAAAAATTTGGTTATCCGCGAGGAAATGTTACTTTTGCACGCTCAAACCGTAAAACCTATCCACGTAACTATGTATTGGACATTGGAATTGGCTTCGAAACTCGAAGACGCACCTTGGCCCGCTACCAAGGAAGAATTGATTGACTACGCAATGCGCTCGGGCGCTCCGTTGGAAGTGGTGGAAAACCTCGAAGAACTGGAAGACGAAGGCGAAATTTACGAGACGATCGAAGACGTCTGGCCCGACTATCCCACGAAAGAAGATTTCCTCTTCAACGAAGACGAATACTAATCCCCCTTTCATCGGCGGAAGCCCACGCGGCTCCCGCCTTTTTTGTGTTGTTGCAGCACATTGTCGCCCCATCTTGTCATGTCCTACCCCGTTTTTGCTTCAAACGTCCCAACGGCGGAGGGAAAATGCCCCACTTTCGCCGATTCGCGCTCTGCTTTTGTCCCGACGGTGAGCGTAATCATTCCCGTTCGCAACCGTTCGGGGTTGATTGTCCGCTGTCTGCAATCAGTGGCGGCGCAAACGTATGAGCGCGTGCGGCTGATTGTGGTGGACAATGGCTCGACCGACGACACGCGTTCGCGGGTGGCCGACTGGATGTCGGCGAATGCCGGGCGTTTTGTCGATACTTGCTTGCTCGACGAGCCACGTTCCGGCGCGAACGCGGCACGCAACTGCGGATTGCGCACCGTGACCGACGGTTATGTGGCCTTTTTCGACTCAGACGACGAGATGTCGCCCGATTTTCTCACGCAAATGCTTGCTGCCTTGCCCAAGGACGCCGCCGCACAGTGGGTTTTGGCGCGAACACGCATGATTTTTCCGGACGGCACAGAGCAAGTGCGCCACGGCGTGCCCCACCCTTCGGCGGCACACCACTTGTTGAGCGCACAAGTTTCCACCCAATCTTTCGTAGCCGAGGCAAATTTGTTGCGAGCGGTCGGCGGTTGGGACGAAACGCTCACTTGTTGGCAAGACTATGAGCTGGGTTTCCGGCTTCTTCGCGCGGCACCGCGTCCCGCTTGGTGTTCTTCGGTGTTTCACCGCATCTATCGCACGCCGGACAGCATCACCGGCGCGTCACTTTCGGCGAATGCAGAAGGAATAGTGCATGTGCTGCGCAAACTGGCCGAACAAGTAGAGAAAGTCCCCCATTTCCCGCCGCACACGCTTGATATTCAGTTGAATGGAGGACATTTTGCGACACCTTCTTCGGATTTTTCTCCGATAGCCGCGGGAGGTTTTCCGAAAGGTGCCGAATCTTCTGCGCAAGCTGTGGACGGTTCCCCGACAGTCGCGGACAGTACGTCGATTGCAGAGCATGCCACGGCTGAACAAGCCCAATGTCGTTTGGCTTTGTGGCTGCGCGTGCACATTATTGCAGGACAATTTCGCGCAGAAGGCGCAAGTTCGACCGCCGATGCGCTACTTTCCGCTGTCGGTGCGCAACTTCGCCGTGTTTCGTGGCTCGATCGCGTGGTGGCTCGCCTACTTTTGGCCTATACCTCACAGGGTGGACGCGGTGCTTGGCGATTTGCAGCGCTTTGGGCGCGCCTTCGTTGATTTTTCCCCCTCGATGCGCCCAAAACTGCCCCGAAGTATCTAAAATTCATACGGCGCGTAAAACTGAACAAGTCATCGTTCGTCTGATTTTGCGCGAAAGAGATTATGTTTGGTAGAGGACTTTTGAATCGTCGCCCACCGCTTTCGTTGGGCGGCCTTCTTTTTTTGGCGAAAGTGCAACGCCTGTTCGCCGAAAACATCACTCGCAGAGTCGAAAACAAGCAGTCGAACGCGAAACAGCCGTGGAGAAGAAGCGATTTGTCGGCACCCTCGAAGAGAAAACCGCCGTGAAATGCCCGATCGCTTGGGCATTTCCTTAAAAATATGTAGATTTGCGTGTGAAGATAAATGCGTTTTCTCCGCTTGTCGGCGCATTCTTGCCGCACATTGAGGAGTCTTTCGCAAAACCCGCCTTGATCTCCGCCATGCTCTCCACCATTCACACCGTAGCCATCAACGGCCTCACCGCTTCGCGCGTATTGATCGAAATAAACGTCACCCGTTTCGATCAACCCCGCGATGCCCTTTTTGTTATGGTCGGTCTTCCCGACAGTGCCGTGAAAGAAAGTAAAACGCGCGTCCGTTCTGCCCTCGAAAACAGTGGTTACCCGTTGGCGAGCGGGACAGACATGGCCATCAACTTCGCCCCCGCCGACGTCAAGAAGGAAGGTAGCAGCTACGATCTTCCGCTTGCCGTCGGTTTATTGCTTTCCCACGAACGCATTCACCCCGTCGACGTGCAAATAGAGCGCTGCATGTTTCTCGGTGAACTGGGTTTGAACGGCGATCTGCGCCCCGTTCGTGGCGTACTCCCCGCGGCGATTCTCGCTCGCAGCATGGGCTACTCCACCCTCTTCGTGCCTGAGGAGAATGCTCGCGAGGCCGCTGTGGTAGACCGCGTGCAAGTGTTCGGCGTGCGCCACCTTACGGAAGTGATCGGCCATCTCGAGGGACGCGCTCCCCTCTTGCCCACAATAGTCGACACACGTGCCGAGTTTTATGCCGCACAAGAAACCTTTCCCTACGACTTTAGCGAAGTCAAAGGCCAACCTTTGGTGAAACGCGCCTTTGAAGTCGCGGCGGCCGGCGGGCACAACCTGTTACTTGTGGGTAGTCCCGGCTGCGGCAAGAGCATGATGGCGAAACGCCTCCCCTCTATTTTGCCACCCCTCAGTTTGGCCGAAAGTTTGGAGACCACGCAAATCCATTCCGTGGCCGGTAAACTCGGCCGCGGCGACACCCTCATCTCCACACGCCCGTTTCGTTCGCCCCACCACACCATTTCCGACGTCGCCCTCATCGGCGGCGGCGCCCATCTTCAGCCCGGCGAGGTGAGTTTGGCGCACAACGGCGTGCTCTTTCTCGACGAATTTCCGGAATACTCCAAAAACGCGCTCGAAACCCTCCGCCAGCCGCTCGAAGACCGCCAAATCAGTATTTCGCGTGCCCGTTACAACGTCACGCTCCCCTGCTCTTTCATGCTCGTTGCCGCCATGAACCCCTGTCCCTGTGGGTATTACAACGATCCGCACCACCCTTGCACCTGTCGTCCGGGACAAGTGCAGCGCTACATGAGTCGCATCAGCGGCCCCTTGCTCGACCGCATCGACCTGCAAGTCGAAGTCGTGCCGGTTTCTGTGCGCGAACTCTCCTCCGCCCCCGCCGGCGAGAGTTCGGCCGCTATCCGTGCGCGGGTAGTGGCGGCGCGTCGTCGTCAGGCCGCGCGATTTGCCGATTGTCCCGGCGTGCACTGCAATGCCCAAATGGCCGCGCGCCACATCAAAGCCTTCGTGCAGCTCGACGAATCGGCGCACGCCGCCCTCGAACAAGCCCTCGACCGCCTCGGTCTTTCGGCGCGTGCCTACGAACGTGTGCTGAAAGTGTCGCTCACGCTCGCCGATCTCGACGGCGTCGACCAGATCACGCGCACACACATCGCCGAAGCCATCTCTTATCGCAACCTCGATCGCGCCTCTTGGGGAGAATGATCGAGAACGCCTCATTTTCAACGAAATATCTCCCTTCTATGAAGCCCCGATTGCTCTATATTCGCATGCTGCGCAGCCGTCCTGCGCAAGTGGTTTGCAGCCTTTGGCAGCAAATCGACCGCAATGACCTCTTCACGCACGTCGCCGCGCTGACTTACACCACCGTGCTCTCCGTCGTTCCCCTCTTGGCGTTGCTCCTTGCTGTGGGACGCGGCTTTGGTCTCGACCGCTATCTCGAAGCCCAGCTACGTGATCACGTGAGCCTGCCCGATCACATCGTCACCCAGCTGATGGACTTCGCCAACTCCTACATTTCGCGCACACAAGACGACATTGTGGTCGGAGTCAGCTTCTTGGTGCTGGCTTTCACCCTCATTTCGCTGGTCAACAACATCGAGCGCCGATTTAACGCCATGTGGGGCGTGCACACTTCGCGAAGCATCTTCAGTTTTTCCCTCTCTTACTTGGGACTCATCGTGTTTCTCATTTTCGCCATCTTCTTCCTCAGCGGAGTGTGGGTGGTGGTGTTGAAACTCCTCAACTATCTGCCCCACGTCTCGTTGATCGACAATAGTGCACCCCTGATTTCGTGGATCGTCAAAGCCTTGGTGGTGAGCGGTGTGTTTGCTTTGATGTTCAAGTACATCCCCCTCGTCCCAGTTCGCTGGCGCAGCATCTATTTCCCCGCATTGCTCACCGGCACCCTCTTTTGCGCGGTGCAAGATCTCTATGTCAACAGCCAGTTGTTCATCAGCAGTTACAACGCCGTCTACGGTTCGTTTGCCATTCTGCCGCTGTTGATGATGTGGCTCTACGTCACTTGGAGCATCTGTCTCGGTGGTGTCGCGCTTTGCCACACCCTCGAGCAGCAAGCCCAGCCGTTTGCGGACGAAAAGGACGTGTTGCTCAACCGCCAAATGAGCGATGTCGTCGCCCTTCGCCTGATGGGATTGCTCGCCCGCCGCTTTTTGGAAGGTCAGCCCTCTTGGCCTGTCCATCGCCTCGCGCGAGAACTGCGCCTTCCCGTCCGCACCACCTTCGATGCGCTCGAACGTCTGCGCCTTGCGGGCTATCTCTATCGAGTGCCCGCAGCAGAAGAAAACTCCGGCGACGCCTACCGCCACCGCGCGGTGTATAAGGTCGATGTCGATGTGCACCGCCTCACGGTCGGCGCGGTTTTGCAGCGATTCGACGTCCTCGGCACCGGACTTTCGGCCACTCAGTTTGGGCGCACGCCCGAAAGCCGCGAAGCTTGGAGCACTGTGCTCACCCTCCGCAGAGATTGGGGACATTTGTTCACCGAAGATATTCCAATTTCCGAAATTTGACCGACAAACGAACGGCGCGACCCACAAAGGGTCGCGCCGTTTTTGCTTTTCAGTCGTGGGAAAATACTTGTCCGTTCGGCGACAGCCCGCCGAACTTTCGCTCCGTGCCATGCCTTTCGCCCTCGTCAGCGCTGGGGATCCACCGCAATCGGCACTTCGCTGCGGGCTTTCACCTCGCCGATGACAAAAACGCTGTGCAAACTACCGATACTATCGATGCGTCCCAGTTTGTGGAGCACAAAATCCTGGTAGTGCTCCATGTCACGGACAAAAATTTTGATCATGAAGTCGAAATCGCCCGAGGTGTTGTAGCATTCGGTGATTTCGTCGATGCCGCGCACCGCTTCCATGAACTCTTCACTCAGGCGGCCGCTGTGTTGTTTGAGTTTGATGTTGCAAAACACCACAATCGTGTTGCCCACCTTCTTGGGGTTGACCTTTGCCACATAGCGCTCGATGTAGCCTTCGCGCTCCAATCGGCGCTGTCGTTCGAAAGTGGGCGAGGGCGAGAGATGCACGCGGTCGGCCAATTCTTTGACCGTGAGTTTGCCGTTGCGTTGCAGCACGCGGAGGATTTCGATGTCGGTATGGTCTATTTTTGTCATTCTGTGAATTTAGTAGTTTGCCGAATGATTTACTGCAAAGGGGGTGATTATGGGGCAAAAGTAGGATATTCTTCTGTATTGCAGAAAGAATTTGTCGGTAAAAAAACGGCGCACTACCTTTGCACCATCAAAACAACACAGTTTCAACACAAAAACTAAACAAGACATGAGCCAACTATCTGCCCCCCACCGCGCCGACATCGTCGGCAGTTTCCTTCGCCCCGCCCGTTTGCACGAAGCCCGCGCCCGTTATGCCGCCGGCGAAATCAACGCCGCTGCCCTCCGCGAGGTAGAAGACGAGTGCATCACCGCCCTCATCGAGCGCCAACTGGCCGCCGGCCTGCAAGTGATCACCGATGGTGAGTTCCGTCGCAGTTATTGGCACCTCGATTTCACTTGGGGTTTCCAAGGTGTGGAACACATCGAGCTGGAACACGGCTATCAGTTCCACGAAACTGAAACGACTTGTGGTTCGTGTCGTCTCACGGGCAAGATCAGCGGCGAAAAATCATCCCTTTGTCGAGCACTTCAAGTTCGTGAAACAGTTTGAGCGCGAAGGTGTTGTGGCGCGCCAAACGATTCCCGCTCCCGCACAGTTCTACGCCGAACTCTTCCGCGGCGAGAATGCCAAGAGCACACTGGCCGTCTATCCCGACCACGAAGAGCTGGTTCAAGACCTCGCTGCCGCCTATCGCACCGTGATTCGCGATTTGGCCGCCGCCGGTTGCCGCAACATCCAGTTGGACGACTGCACTTGGGGAGGATACTGCAGCGACAACTTCCACAAAGTGCTCGAATCTGACGTCGATCCCGCTTTGTTGCAAGCCACAAGCCTGCGCTTGAACAATTTGGCACTCGAAGACCGTCCCGAAGGCGTGGTAATCACCACCCACGTGTGCCGCGGCAACTATCACTCCGACTGGGCGTTCAAAGGCCCCTACGACGCGGTGTCGAAGACACTCTTTGCCCTCGAACAGGTCGACGCCTTCTATCTCGAATTCGACGACGAACGCTCGGGCGGTTTCGCCCCCTTGGCCGATGTGGCAGACGGCAAGCAGGTGGTGCTCGGCCTGATCACTACGAAGCGTCCCGAACTGGAGGACAAAGCCACCGTGATTCGACGCATTCACGAGGCTGCACAATACATTCCCCTCGATCGCCTCTGCCTCAGTCCGCAATGTGGTTTCGCTTCGTGCGAGATCGGCAACAAACTCACCGAGGAACAACAGTGGGCCAAGATTGCCCTGGTGCAAGAAATTGCCCGCGAAGTGTGGGGATAACCCGACGGGGCCACGTGAAACAAACTAACTACAAGTAATCCCGCTGATGATCATCGATCGTCAGCGGGATTTTTCGTTGTCATGGGGGAGAAATGTGCGCGTTGCGGCGTCGGAACAGTGGGCTAACGCCCGGTTTGCCGCGAGCGCGCACGATGGATGCTCGAGTCGTTCGAGTTTTCGCGGCGAGCGCGCGGAGCCGTGTTCAGCGGCCGCAGATGGCGCACCACCATGCCTTCCATTCGCTCCAACCGCCCGTCGACCACAGCGCCAAGGCGATGAGCACGGGTTGGAAGAAGAGGCGAATCAGTCGCTGTGTGTCGGTGACCAAACCGAAGGAATCGATGTGGTAGAAATACTGATTGAGATTGCCCGGGAAGATGAGCACATAGAAGAGGGCGAGGAGGGCACCCACCTTGGCTTTGTGGCGGAAGGGGAAGAGCATGGCGAGTCCGAGTGCGATTTCGACCACACCCGAGGCCAAAACGACAAAGTCGGTGAAGCCGTCGCTGAAACGGAGCCACATGGGCACCTGCGCCACGAAGGCAAGGCGGTTGAAAGTGAGGTGACTGTAGCCGGCGTAGGTCATGAAGACGCCGAGTAGCAGGCGGAAGAAGGTTTTGACGTAGTGCATTGTGCGATGAAAATAGTGGAAGTTGAGTACTTGTAGAATAGTCTTGTGGAGACAAATTTACGCACTTTCCACAAAATGACCAACCCGCTGTGCACCCCGAGCGAAAGCGTACGGACAGCGCCCTTTCTCCTGCGTGCCCATCGCTTATTGTCTTCGCCGTCGGCGCTGGGCTCCCCCATGCCTTCCCCTTCGCCGACTTGTTGCGCGAGGACAAGGTGAATACGTGTAAATCGTTTCACGTGAAACGCTAAATCGCTCACGCGTCCACGTCGTAGACCACCGACGACCGTCGGTGAGCGGTGCTTTTCGCTTTCGACCCTGTGCGCTGCGCGCCGAAAAAAGCGAAAGCCCCGATCAGGGATGGCCATAACGGAACAAAAGTGGTGGACTTGCGGAAAAAACAAGGGGAGAAATGAAGTAAAGTCAGCCGTTTTCGATCGAAAACGGCCGACTTTTTGTGGCTTTTCCCCTGCGGAGAGTGAGAATGGGGCGCGATGGGGTTGCCGTTCTACAAAAAAACGGAACACTACTTGTCGTTAGACCGAACAATACTTTGGAAATCAACGAAAAAGCAAGGGAAAGAAATGGCGTTTTTTCTGATACTGTCCCCAAAACATGTGTAAGCTCCAAAGTTCTTACATTTGGTTCATCCGACATTTGGAGTGATGGGGTTCTAAAAAGAAGAAAAACGCTGAACAAATTGTATATTTGAATTAGCACCAACAAATATGCAGCTATGAACAGCAGTTTTCTATATCATGCTTGGGGATTGTATCACCACAAGTGTCTACGAGAGGAATACAAAGGTAATACAATCATCTTACCTATCGAAAGTAAACGAGCTCCGAAATGCTGTCCCAAGTACGGTCATGCCCATTTGGTGAAGAATGGCTTTCGCACTCGCGACTTTATCAGCCTTCCGATCGGTGGCAAAAAGGTAATTCTGAGGATGAAAGTCCGCCGCTACAAGTGTAAGTGTGCAGATTGTGACTATGATTGTCAGGAGCGGATATCCTTTGCCCCGGGCAGTCACTGCTACACTCGTCGCTTTGCAAGGTATGTGGTCGATCTATTGAAGGGAATGACCCTTAAAGACACAGCCCATCTTTTGGGTGTGTCGTGGGACACGATCAAAGAGATTCACACTCATCATCTTGAGTGTCACTATGCTCCGCCCTCTCTTGATAGAGTGGACAGTATCGGCATAGACGAGTTTGCCGTTCGAAAAAGGCATGTGTACAAGACCATTGTCGTTGACCTCAAGAGCGGGCGGATTCTCCATGTGGGGCAGGGCAAGGCGGCCGATGCTTTGGCCGGATTTTTGGGAAAAGGATCAGACGAAAGAAGCTCGACATCAAGTATATCGCCACCGATCTCTCAGCCGCTTTCATCTCCTCCGTACTTGAAAAACTGCCCGAACGCCGTGCATGTCTTCGACCATTTTTCATGTAGTCAAACTAATGAATGAGAAACTGGACGAGATACGCAGGGCGCAATATAACATGGAAAAAGGACATCAACAAGCGCAAAGTCTTGAAGGGCACGCGCTACCTACTGCTGCGCAATGGAGCGGATATCTTCGACAAGGAGTACAAAACAAAGCTTGACAATGCCTTGGAAATGAACAAACCTATTTCACAGGCCTACTACCTCAAAGAGCAGCTCAGAGAGATATGGATGCAGCCCAATAAACAAGAAGCCGAAAAGGTCATGCTCGATTGGGTGAAGCAGGCGCAGGAGAGCAAAGTGCCGCAGTTGATGAAAATGGCCGTCACGATCATGGCTTATAGAACCGGTATTCTGGCGTGGTACGACTGCCCCATATCTACCGGGAAAGTTGAGGGGATCAACAATAAGATAAAGGTGATGAAGAGAGTGGCCTATGGTTTTAGGGATGAAAGGTATTTTCAGCTAAGGCTATATGCGCTGCACGATTGCCGCATCACTCCAAATGTCGGATGAACCTAAATAATTACCAATTACTTCTCTTTTGGGTGAGCTATTTCGTATATTGCTCATGCTAGCAAGCTAAGGACTACTTACTCAACATTGAAATCTAACATTTCATTACGCGATGATGACGTATAGCGAACTCTTACATCAAGTTTCTTTTGAGGATATCATTCCTTATTTCGAACCTCATCTCCTTTATGGCTACAAGCCGCATTACGACATGCTGAAGCAGCTCGAGCTTATGGCTGCAGACAATGATTATGAAGGTCATTAAACCATTGAGATAGATCGTGCCCCTACTGCTGAGGGGGGGGGCAGACGCACAGTCTCAACAATGAACCTTGGCAATATTCTTTAGCTAATCAGATCATACTCGCAGAGGGTGTGAAAGCGCTGCTGGCCGAGATTGCTGCGTGTTGTTTGTTTTCTTCGTCCATTATGGGTTTGTAGAGGACTATATCGATGTGCCAACACATGAATGTATGTGGATGAGGTGGGGAATCTATAACAGAGGCGCTTTGTTTGATAAGTTCTCTGGGGCATATAGTTCATACTTCGTCGATTGTGGATTAGAAAAACGAAGGCGTATCGGGTGAAGGAGGCAGTGCGCATAGACTACGCATTTTATGAATGATGGATAGATTGGAATTGTGGATGCCAAGATGCAACTGCTCGACAAGAATTATCATCACATGTTGAATAAAGACTAAGAACACACCAATGGACTATAGCAAATTCAAAGATTCATACGATGAAAATCTCATCGCGAAGTGGAAGAACCATGAAGTGGAGCTGGATGTTGAAACGCTTCGTTCGCTCCTCTATGGATATACTTTCAAGCCAGAATACACAAATGGCGTGATAGAAGATGCTCTTTCTATGGATTATTGGAAAGAAAGAGCATTTGAAGAAGATGATCATGACAGCACCCCTTCTTTTGATTTAGACGCGGATATCATGGACGACCAGGAAAAGGCTATGGAAGATGTCGACATGTATGAGGTTGAGACTCCACAGGAGCGTCTACTCATGGAGGTGCTTGACAGCACAGGTGATGGTAAGACTCCCGAAACGGCCATTTGCGTCATCGATGTCAGCCAGGAATATGAATATCTTGAGCGCAAGTTCCCCTTCTCATGCCTTTGCGTAGAGAAACAGACACAAAGTGGAGGTATCGACTGTCTCTATTTCAAGGAGAATGCTTTTGATGAGAAGTGTATCTATTTTGATATTAGCCGAAAATTGGGATAAGAACTAATGATGTGTTTTAGAAAATATATTGTCACCCTCCTTTTGTCAGTCTTCTCACTGGCAGCTTACAGCCAACAGCTATACAATCGCTATGGAGAAATCATAGGTTGCTACGAGAGTGAAAAGATTTACGACCGCACTGGTTCCTACAAAGGACGCCAACTTGCTGATCGGTTCTATGATGCTAAAGGCAACTATGCTAACTATGCTATATTAGATTATTGCTGTTCGTTACTTCAAATGACACAAATTCCCTATCCGCAATGCCCATCAATAGACATTGCGGACTTCTTTGGGGAAAAGTAAGCCCCCTCTCCGACTATCGTTAATCGGCTGTCCGCTAAAATAGTCGTTTTACTTCATTTTTTATTGAGATAGCTATTATCTTGTCATCAGCAATAAGGGAATTGTAGTTCCCTTACGCGAAAGCGCTAATCCCCCTCAAAAAAACTATTGATTATCACCCATAAACATTTTGTATCAATGAAAAAGATTTTGGTTTTTGGCGACATCCACGGACGCAGTTTTTGGAAGGACGTGATCATGGCAGAGCAGCCCACGCAGACCATTTTCCTTGGCGACTACGTGGTGAGTCGTGAGCACGTCAGTGAAGAGGCGCAGCTTGAGAATCTTGCCAACATACTGCAATATAAAGAGGAGCACGCTGACGAGGTGATTCTCCTACGTGGCAACCACGACACGGAAGCAGCAGGCTATCGCTGGGCAGAGTGTTATCCCGACTTTGAGAGTAAGGAACTTTTCCCAGCCAAGCGTTTTGAGCAACTCACTCAGTGGATGCATCAGCAGGACGGAATCCTCTTCAGCCACGCAGGAGTGTCGCGCACGTTCCTTGCAGATTGTGGCATGACCATCGAGGATATGGAGCGATCGGCAGACCTCAACGACCCTCGCTTTGGCTTCACTCCCCTCGACGGCTACGACACCTACGGCAACTCCATCACTCAGACACCGTTGTGGATTCGCCCCGAGGCCTTGATCACCGACATGCCGCAGGGGCTGACACAGGTGGTGGGGCACACCACACAGAGCCGAGTGACGATGATGGAAGACGAACAAGGCAATGAATTGTGGCTGTGCGACGCATTGAAGCAGGGTAGCTATCTCTGCATTGAGGAAGCTGAGTTTGTGGTAAAAGAATGGGTAGTATGAGTCTGAAAGTGGAAAAAATAAACAACAGGTGGTATGTTAATGGTGAACCATCAAAGACGCCTCGGGTGGACGACCTCAAAAAACAGTTTGACGAACTTAACGAGGCCTATTTCGAAGGTGTGCTGCCACCATGCCGTATGTTTTGTACGACATCTCTAAATCGTCTTGCAGCCGTATGCCGACCTAGTCAAAAAGAGATTGTGTTCAATCGGAATTGGAGGTATATATGGACAGCATCACTGATCAGGAAAGTACTCATTCATGAGATGATACACCTTCATATACATTATAAATATAAGAAGGTGGGACGCTGGCTGAACTCATTTCATCACATGTGGCCCTTCGCCTATGAGTGGTGGAAGCTCAACTGGAAATATCACTTGGGATTGAAGCTGCTGGAGCCCATCCCCATCAAAGGCATTTCAAAAGGGACTTGAAAAGACTTGTATGATTGTTTGGATTCAGGCAAGGAGAGTCGTATAATAGTATTGAAAAACCAAAAAGCAGAATCGTAGAAGAATATGGAAACTGAAACTCAGAAGACCACACCGACCACATCGCTTTTCGACCACATTCGCAAGGCTGCTGAAGAGCTCCGCGGCTCGGGCATAGCTGAAGAGACGCTGAATCTCGAGACGCTCGACTCCATCAAGCGGGAGCTTAAGCTCGACAATCGGAAAGAGGCCATGGTCATCACCATCTTTGCGGTGAAGGGCAACAATGGTGATGTCGACTTAAGTGACATGGCTAATTTCTGGCCTGCTCAGAGTTTGATGCCATGACACTTTCTGCAGCACTCAAGTCGCTCGTAGATAAGGGCTTCATCGTTAGGGAAGAGGACAGTCCGACCCCCATGCCGCAATATAAGTTTGCCGATGACATTCTTGAGGCTATCGTAGAGGGACGTGAGGTGCGACCCATGCCCACGATTTCAGAGACAAACTACGATCAGTTTGATTTCTGCGAGGATGTGCACAAATTGATGTGTAGGCGCGTAAAGAAGACGTTGACGACCAAGGGGCTCTTCTATAGAACAAAAGAGATGGAAGATAAATATCCCAATATAGAGTTCATCAGTAAGGTTAAAGAGGAACTCTCTGAGGTGAAGCACCGCATCATGCTCTATGACCTTTGCTATCTCTATTCGATGGACAAGGGCGACAATATCGAGATGCGCAGTATGCTCATGGCCATGTATTCCGATCACATGGATGCCGCGCACGAGCAGAAGGCATTGCGACTGGGCGACCATCCGCTCCTTGACCACAAGCTGGTGACCATCGAGGGTGACGAGAAGCTGAAGGTTGACGACCGAATGCTTCAACTGCTGTATGGCGATGCGGCAGAGGCTTTCTTGACAAATGTGAAGAAGCTTGACCGCTATTCGTTCGTAGCTGAGATTAACAAGGCCTTCTATAATCCTCGCGATTTCAGCATGCGCGGTAATCCTTTTGCAAAGATGCACGAAGCAGCCAAACTTGAGACGGCTAACGAGGAGCTCGCCATGGTGAAGACGCTCAAACTGAAGGTGCCGTCGCTAGATGCTCGCATGGTGTTCTATCTTGTGGCCAATGACCGCGTTCACAACGAGGATTTTCAGCTCAACGAACTCGACAACGTATTTGTCTCGGGGCTCTATGTCAGCTATCTGCGAGAGTTTAAGAACAGCACGCACCCATTGGTGAAGACAGGACTGGTTGAGGTGAAGGCCAAAGGCTTGTTCGACGATGCCATACTGCAGCTCACCGAAGCCGGTGAGGCACTGCTTTTTGAGGATGATATGGAACTCTTCGAACAGCCCATCACCGGCAACGACATCATTCAACCCGACTCGGTGGTGAAGAAGCGTCTCTTTTTCGACGATGAACTCCAGAAGCAGCTCTCGCTCCTTGGCAATTCGCTGAAGGAGGAGAACTATCAGAAGTTGGTGGCGAGATTGGAAGAGAAACGTATGCCAACAGGAATATGCGCACTGCTCCATGGACTTCCAGGCACAGGAAAGACCGAAGCCACTTTGCAGCTGGCTCGCGAGACAGGCCGCATTGTGATGCTGGTGGACATCGCATCAAGCAAGTCGTGCTGGTTTGGCGAGACAGAGAAGATAGTCAAGGAAATCTTCACTCGCTACAAGCGACTCTGCAAAAAGTCGGAACTCACGCCGATACTGCTATTCAATGAGGCTGACGGAATACTGTCAAAGCGCAAGGATGTTGGTTCGAGCAACGTGGCACAGACGGAGAATGCAGTGCAGAACATTATTCTTCAAGAGATGGAGACGCTCAAGGGCATTATGATTTGCACTACAAATTTGGTCAACAATCTTGACTCTGCCTTTGAGCGCCGATTCCTCTTCAAGGTGCGCTTCGATGCTCCCACGCTCGAATCAAAATGCTGCATCTGGATGGACAAGTTGCCTTCGCTATCAAAAGCTGACGCTGCTGTTCTGGCCGCACGCTTCGCCTTCTCGGGGGGCGAAATTGACAACATTGCACGCAAGGCCACGATGGATGAGCTTATCTCAGGCACCACTCCTACGCTCGAGACCATCATCAACCTCTGCACCAAGGAGAAGTTGGGCAATGAGCGTCAGCAGATCGGATTTGCATGCTAAACATTACAACTTCCTCAATACTCCACACAGGGGTGTTGAGGAAGTTATAAACCAACAGGATATTTGATTTTGATATCCTGCAAAAGCAAAGAGACTTGAAAAGATTGCCAAGGTATGCAACAGGTATGCGACGAAGCGCGGTTATTCAACCCGTGAAGTTGACTACGACAACCTCACAATTACCGGTGAGTTCACCTCTTTTGCCGAATAACGGGACTGAAGAAAAGATTTGAGCTTTAAATGATCGAAGACATTTGTATGATATCATCGCAACAATATAATAGGGATATTGAATGAAACAAACAGAGAATCAGAAAGATTCAGCACTATTGCCGGACAATACGATGCAGTTGCTTGATGGGCGCTTTCTGCCTCTTAATCCTCGAGAAGAAAAAGGCTGCGAGACAAACAACGAGATGTATATCACCTCAATAAAGACATACCAGTCATTGAAAGAACAGAACAAACATCTTTCCACCTCAGAAGACGATACTCCAAAGGATGAGCTTCAGTTCTTTCTCGACAACGTATTCTTCTTTGTCGCTCACGCAGAAGATATTTGTCCGATAGCAGATTGTTTCTTGCGCCGGTGCCGGTGCTTTGCGGTTTGCCATTTATAGGGAGAAACCCATTCAGATATGCTACGCTGGGAGTTTATATAGAGTGGTGGATGCACAACGGATTTGCTGTACATAAGGATGAGAGGGATAAAGTATCATTTATATGGGCACTATGTGGTAGTCCCATGACTGGCAGCAACCGCTGTGCAATGGTAGACGAGAATGGTTTATCAACGAAAATTACTGTAGGTGATTTTTCTAAGCATGTACGCAGCTTTTGCCGAATAAATCAGCGTTATCACGAATGTAAAAGCCTTGCTTTGTCCTACTCTTTGCGACAAGTGAAGGATGTTTTGCAGAATAGACATGGTAGCAATTATATCAACAGCGCCTATCGTAATGGCTTGAATTGGCAAAACAACTGGTTAATCAATAGCAAAAGAGAGTTGTTGGATACAATTCATGATCTAAACAATCAGCTAATGCATCACCAGATGGATGTTCATGCACAGGAATTGGAAAAACTTGTCACTCAATATCTGGAAATGGTAGAGAAAGATGATAAGGAGTCGGCAACGCTTCAAAACAAAATCAGAGAAGCAAAGCAAAAACTCAAACTTGGCGAAATTAGCAACGTAGAGTATCAGCAATACATCTCGCCGATGAAGAGGGAGCTTGATAGGCTGAAACACGATCCGGATTTTGATATGTGGAATGAGATTCAACAGATATTTCCTCAAGAGAATTACTCTTTAGAGGATGTACTGATGTGGATGGAAAGTAGAAAAGGAACAGAATGCTCAATTCAACGTCAGAAAACGGATTGAATAGGAACCGATATGAATTACTCAAAACATCAGATCTTGGCTTTCACAGGCCATCGTGACAAGTACGTGAAGGCTCTTGTGCCATCGGTAGGGATTTTGTGACAGAAGATAGCCATGCAATGGTTACCACTGATGAAGAAATCTATGAATCAGTTCTCGATATTTGGCCCGACATGCCGACCACAGATGATGAGTTTGGTGGGAATGATGATGAGTAGAACCTTTAATATCAGAATAATATGTTGATACCTTGTTGATGTTGTGGGCAGCAACTGCCCGAGAGTTGGAGTTTGTTTGTATGTAACCGGTGTGGTTATCGAGTTTGCCCTTCGTGTTTTGGTAAGCACGATGGTCCTTATAGCCATGGTGGATACAAATAGAAGTCCCCACGTTTCCGTGCAAAACGTGGGGACTTTTTGTAATTATCGGCCTTGTTTTGGGCAAAACAGGGGAACTTTTTTCTGTGAGTAGGGGAGTGGCTTACGAAACCTCCGAGCCGGGCAGCACTTCGCGGTCGGGCGTGATGACAGCGAGCGAACCGTCGGCGTTGAGCGCCGAGAGAATCATGCCTTGGCTCACGAGTCCGTTCTTGAAGGTGCGGGGCGCGAGGTTAGCAATGAAGCAAACTTGCTTGCCCACGAGCTGTTCGGGTTCGTAGTGCTGGGCGATGCCCGAAACGATGACGCGGTTTTCGAGGCCGTCGGCGATTTCGAAGCGCAAGAGCTTCTTCATTTTCGGCACACGTTCGCAGGCCGTCACCGTACCCACGCGGATGTCGAGTTTTTCGAAGTCCGAGAAATCGATGGTTTCGCGGATGGGATTCGCCTTGTGGTTGGCCTTTTCGTTCTCCTGACGGATGGCCTCGAGCTTATCGAGCTGGGCTTGAATGGCCTCGTCCTCAATTTTCTCAAAGAGCAAGGAGGGTTGGGGCAGACGCGTACCGGGTTGCAACAGATCGGTGCTGCCGAGACGCTCCCAATCGGCCGTGGGAAGAGCGATCATCTCGCGCAGACGTGCCGAAGAGAAGGGCAGGAAGGGCTCGAAAGCGATGGAGAGGTTGGCCACCAGTTGGAGCGAGAGGTAGAGAATGGTCTTGACACGCTCGGGATCGGTCTTGATCACCTTCCACGGTTCGGCGTCCGCCAGATACTTGTTGCCGATGCGGGCGAGGTTCATGGCCTCCTTTTGCGCATCGCGGAAGCGGAACTGCTCGAGCAGGCGCTCCACTTCGGCCTTCACACCGCGGAATTCTTCGATCGTGGCGCGGTCGGTTTCGGTGAGTTCGCCGCACTCGGGCACGTTGCCTTCGTAGTATTTCTGCGTGAGTTGGAGGGCACGGTTCACAAAGTTGCCGTAGACGGCCACCAACTCGTTGTTGTTGCGCGCTTGGAAGTCGGCCCACGTGAAGTTGTTGTCCTTCGTTTCGGGGGCATTGGCCGTGAGCACGTAGCGCAACACGTCTTGTTTGCCCGGGAAGTCCACGAGATATTCGTGGAGCCACACGGCCCAGTTGCGCGAAGTGGAGATCTTGTTGTCTTCGAGGTTGAGAAATTCGTTCGAAGGTACGTTGTCGGGGAGAATATATGAGCCTTCGGCCTTGAGCATGGCGGGGAAGACGATGCAGTGGAAGACGATATTGTCTTTGCCGATGAAGTGAATGAGGCGCGTGTCGGGGCTTTTCCACCACGTTTCCCACGTGTCGGGGAGCAACTCTTTGGTGTTGGAGATGTAGCCGATGGGGGCGTCAAACCACACATAGAGCACTTTGCCTTCGGCGCCCTCTACGGGCACGGGAATACCCCAATCGAGGTCGCGACTCACGGCGCGGGGTTTGAGTCCCATGTCGAACCAACTCTTGCACTGTCCGCTCACGTTGGAGCGCCACTCCGGGTGACTCTCAATCCACGGCTCGAGCCATTGCTGATGCTTGTCGAGTGGCAGATACCAGTGCGTAGTTTCGCGCAGCACAGGCTTGGCTCCCGAAACGGTGCTGCGGGGATTGATGAGTTCGGTGGGCGAAAGGTCCTTACCGCAGCGTTCGCATTGGTCGCCGTAGGCATCGGGATTGCCGCAGTGGGGGGGCATTCGCCCATGATGTAGCGGTCGGCGAGGAAGGTTTGCGCCTCTTCGTCGTAGTATTGCTCGTTGGTTTTCTCCAAAAACTCGCCCTTGTCGTAGAGTTTGCGGAAGAAATCGGAGGCCACCTGGCGGTGGGTGTCGCTGGTGGTGCGGGAATAGATGTCGAAGGAGATGCCGAAGCCTTCAAAACTATCTTTGATGAGCTTGTGGTAGCGGTCCACCACTTCTTGAACACTGCAACCTTCCTTGCGGGCACGAATGGTTACGGGCACACCGTGCTCATCCGAACCGCAGATGAAGAGGACATCGCGGTGGCGGAGGCGGAGATAGCGGGCATAGATGTCGGAGGGGACGTAGACACCGGCGAGGTGGCCGATGTGCACACCGCCGTTGGCGTAGGGCAGGGCGGCGGTGACGAGGGTTCGCTTGAATTTATCGCTCATAGATGGTCTGTTATTTGGGGCAAAGTTACAACTTTCCCACGAAAGCCGTCGGGGTCACTATTATAATAATGCGTGGAGTTTTCGACACCCGCGGTCGACGAGCGGAATGCCGGCGGCTGACAAAAGACTTCGGACGCTCGCGCAAAGAAAGTGGTGAACCTTGAGAAAAGGGTACAAAAAAAAGGTATTGAAAAGAGGAAAGGTTTCCTTTTTCAATACCTTGAATTAAGTCGGGGTGACTGGACTCGAACCAGCGACCTCACGCCCCCCAGACGCGTACTCTAACCAACTGAGCTACACCCCGATTTATTTTGGAGGATAACGCTTGGAAGTAGGACTTCCTTTGCGTTTGCGAGTGCAAAGGTAGTGCATGTTTTGGAAACAACCAAGAAAAACCGTGGATTTTTTCGCAGAAAAACAATTTCTCCTGCCCAAAACGAGGTTTCGGGCAGGAGAAAATCGTTTTTTTTTACTGCACACTGCTGTGCGAAAAGAGGAAAGAGCGAATGCCGGATTAGGCGCTGAGCGCAACGGCATAGGCCTTGATGCGCTTGATCATGGCGAGCAATCCATTGGAACGGGTGGGCGAAAGGTTTTCGGCCAGACCGATTTGCGGAATAAAATAGAGGTCGGCATCGCGAATTTCCTCGGGGGTGTGGCCGTTGACCACGCGCAGCAGGAGACAAACGAGGCCTTTGACGATGAGCGCGTCGCTCTCTCCGCGGAAAGTGAGTGTGCCGTCGGGGTTTTGATCGCAAACAATCCAAACGCGGCTCTGGCAGCCGTCGATGAGATTGGACTCGTTTTTCTCGCCGGCGGGCAATACGTCGCCCTCTTCGCCGAGGTCGATGATGAGTTGGTAGCGATCCATCCAATCTTCGATTTCCGAAAATTCTTCGATGATCTCGTCTTGTATTTCGTTGATGGTCATATATAAGGAGAAGCTGATGTGTGAGAGGGAAAAGTGGCCGTGCGCTATGCAACGGCCGTGGAGTAAAAGGGCGAAGTTGGCTTGCGCAACTGCCTTCGTTTAGGGAATGCGTTCTTCGGAGAGCACTTGCAGGAGCGTTTGGCCTACGGCGCGGAGGGTCTTGGCGCTGAGTTTGTCCATGGTGTCGCCTGTGGTGTGCCAGTGCGCGGGGAATCCACCGTCCGGGTTGAAGGCGATGATGTCAATCGTGGGAATGCCGGCGATATTGTTCATCGGCAGGTGGTCATCGGTGATAAATCCGCCCGATTCCTGCACGAAGTAATCGCCGGCATCGGCCAATCGCGCGGCATCCCAGACCTTCGTCACGACGGGTTGGGCATAGCGCAGTGAGAAGCCCTCAAAGTAGAAGCGATTGTCGGCACCACCCACCATGTCAAGGAGGATGCCGTAGCGCGGTTTGTAGTCGGCGGCGATGTTTTTGCTCCAGTATTGCGAACCGAGGCAGAAGGTGCTCTCGTCGTCGCGCTTGTTTTCGGGCGCCCAATAGGGAGCGCCGTAGTCTTCTGCGTCGAAGCAAACGAGATCTACGCCGATTTGCGGATTCAACTTTTGGAGATGGCGCGCCACTTCGAGCAGTACGGCCACACCCGAGGCACCATCGTCGGCGGCCATCACGGGTGTGCGGTGACGAGTGGAGTCGGCGTCTTTCTCAGCCCACGGGCGCGAGTCATAGTGCGCAGCGAGCACCACACGGTCTTTGCGTTCGGGATGGAAAGCGGCGATGATGTTGCGGCAACCGAGCTGTTTGCCGTCCCAACCGGTGACTTTCGTGCGCTGCTCGGTCACGATGAGTCCGGCTGCTTTGAACTGTGCCACGATGTAGTCGCCGCATTTTTCTAAAGCGGGGGAGTTCGGCGTGCGAGGCCCAAATTCGCACTGCGCACGAGCGAAGGCCAGCGCAGAATCGCCGTTAAACTCAACACGACACAAGCGCGAGGAGTCAATGGTCTCGGCATTTTCAGCCGCGGTTTTGCTGCTTTTGCAAGCCATTGGGAAGATGGCGGCGATAGCAAAGAGCAAAGGGAGAAAAGAAGAGAACTTCATAAGAGTAGGTGTGATCCTTATGGGAAAACAATAAAAGGAATAATCAAAAACAGCCTTGCGCTGCGGCCTGCACACGGGTCATGACGCGAAGGAAGTTGCCGCCCCAAATTTTGGCGAGGTCTTCGTCCGTGAAGCCCTCGGCTTGCAGACGACGCGTAAGTTGAATGAGTTCGGAGGCATTGGCCAATCCCGGAACTCCCCCATCGCCGTCGAAATCGGTGCCGATGCCGACGTGATCGATGCCGGCCACAGAGATCATGTGGAGGAGATGGCGGAGCGCGTCGTCAATGGTTGCGTTTTGGGCGTCTGTGCGCAAGAAGCCGGCGTAGAAGGTGCACTGCGCCACACCGCCGTTTGCGGCGAGCGCCCGCAGTTGGTCGTCCGTAAGGTTGCGAGGGTGATCGCAAAGGGCGCGGGCGGACGAGTGGCTGCACACAATGGGGAGTTGCGACACCGCGAGGGCGTCATAGAAACTCGTTTCGGCGCCGTGAGAGAGGTCGACCATCATGCCGACGCGGTTCATTTCGCGCACCACGCTGCGGCCAAATTCTGACAAACCGCCGTGCTCTCCGCCCTTGCGCTCGGCATAGCGCGCCAAATCGTTCTTGTTCGGGCGCGCAGAGTCGCAAATGTCGTTGTTGCCATTGTGGCAAAGTGTGGCGTAGACGACACCGCGGCGGCGGAAATGCTCCACATTGGCCAAATCGGTGCCGAAAGCAAAGGCATTCTCGATGCCCGGCATCACACTGCGCAGGCCGGCTTGCTTGTTGGCGAGCAGATCGGCCGGAGAAAACGCCATGCGCGCCTGCGGACAAGCCTCTACCATATTATATAGGCGGTCGAGAATCGTGTTTGCCTTGCGCGTTGCTTCGAGGTTCGCCGCATCGCCGCGGCCGTTCTGCGCTAGATAGGCCACCATGATCGAAGCATCGAGGCCGCCCTCCACCATTTTGTGACTGTCGACGAGGATTTTCGGATCGCGGCGGTTGAAATTGATGTCTTGGTCGAAGAACATCGGCGTGTCGCAATGCGAGTCGAGGGTGAGATGCGCAGCATGCCAACGGCGCGCACAGCGATAGTTCTGCGCTTCGTTCACGAAATGCGTGAAAAGTGCCCGCGTGTCGTCGCCATCGAGACATTCGGGATGCCACTGTACGCCGATGATACTTTCGTTCACTGCTTTCCACCGCTTCCACAATGCCGTCGGGCGCAGTCGCTGTGATGCGCAGACGTGAACCGGGATCGGCGATGGATTGGTGGTGGAAAGAATTGACAAACAGCCGTTCGCCGAGCAGTCGACGGAGCAAAGAATCGGGTTCAGTGGTGATGCTGTGCGAACGCTCTGAACGCGGCGCCTGTTGTGAGTGCTTAATGAGCGTGCGGTCGGGCAGTGCCGACTGTTGGTCCTGGAATAAGCGGCCGCCGAAGGCCACTGTCAGCACTTGCATGCCGCGACAGATGCCCAACAAGGGGGGATTTGCCAATCGTAAGCGCGGCGCGCCAAGAGCAACTCAAAGGCATCGCGCACGGGATTGACGATTCCGAGCGCTGCTACGGGCTCTTCGTTCATCCACAGGGGATTGATGTCGGCTCCGCCCGAAAGCAAAATGCCGTCGGCGCGGCGCAGGAGTTCGTCGATGGCCGAGAGATCGTTCGTGGGAGGGACGATGAGGGGGCAAACCACCCGCGCGGAGCACGGCTTCATAGTAACCGGAGCCGAGCGTACAGCCCGGTTCGCCGAAATTGCCACTGATCACAATGAGCGGACGGCGCTCGGTGATGCGCTGCGTGGCGCTCTCGTAGACTTCGTCCAAGTTATAATTCATGTGTTGTGAGTCGTAAATTCAGATACCGCCGAGGGGCTGAAAAGTCACTCACCGATCGCATGGTTGCGCTCGGTCAGTGACTTGCCTACGGGGGTACGAAGAAAAAAAGTGGGAGATCGCCGTTTGGATTATTCCGCAGCGGTTTTGTCGGTCTCGTCCTCATTGGGTCGAGGATAGCCGCCGAAGGGCACAGCGTCGGCCGGATATTCGTCGCGGCGGTTGGGATTCATTGGAAACCAACCCTTGATGACCCGTTGACGCTGCTCAAAGAGTTCAAGAATGCTCCACAGGCACGAGAAACCGACGATGGCTGACAGCGCACTCCAGAACACCGAGGTGAGGAAAGGCGCAGCCGCCACGCCGGAAAGGCCGGAAATGAGGAACACCCACCAAAGGCGTGTGCCGAAATAGTATTCGGCCTTCACCACAATGGGGTGGAAAATGCCGATGGTCAAGAAGGTGCAAAAACCTAACAGTAGACCTTCGTATGCAAGTTGTGACATAAATGTAAGGGTTCAATCAGTGAGCGGGCGAAAAGATCAGTCTTCCACCTCATCCACCATGTCGGTGTCCTTTTCGTCGACCACCAAGGTGTCTTCGTCCTCATCGCCGATGCCAATGGGAATCGTGCGAGAGATACTTTGTTCGAGCGAGATCATCGTTTCGGTCGAGGTCACACCCGGAATCTCCTGAATGCGGTTGTTGAGCAAGTCCTTCAGGTGCTCATTGTCGCGCGAAAAAAGTTTGACGAGCATGGTGTAAGGGCCGGTAGTGAAGTGACATTCCACGATTTCGGGAATGTCGTTGAGCTTTTCAACGGCCGTTTTGTACATCGATCCGCGCTCGAGCTTGATCCCGATGTAGGTGCAAGTGCCGAAGCCCAAGAATTTGGGGTTCACTTGGTAGCCGCTTCCGACAATGATGCCGCGTTGCACCATGCGCACCACACGTTGGTGGATGGCCGCACGAGAAACTCCGCACTGTGCGGCGATTTCTTTGAAGCTGCGACGGGCATCTACAGAAATGACTTTGAGTATTTTTCGATCTAAAAGGTCGGCCTTCTTCATTTTATAATGTCTTGGAGATGATTCATGCGACAAAAATACACATTTCGCGGCACAAATGTGGAGAAATGTCGTGTCTTTTTTTATCGTTTGTCTATTTACCTCCACTTGCAACGCGAGCGGCCGCGCGTCCGATCAGCGGACTTCGGCCGTCACCAAGCGCAAACTGTCGGCCTGCGTACGCACTTTGAGCCATTGCGCCAGTCGGTCGCGGTCGGCCGCGGGAAGGGGCGTGCGACTGTTGGCCACTGCCAAGACATAGGAGCGAACGGCACCGCTGTCGACGGGTGTTTCCGTGATTTTCGACAGACCGATGCTTTCCACCTTGGGGCAAACGGCTTTCACCTCACCAACGATTTCGCGAGCCAATGCATCGAGTCGGCGATAGTCGGCGGTTTCGCGTTCGAGCTGCGCCACGCGCTCCGCTTGCAAGGCCAGATGTTGCTGATCCAGCCCCGAAAGACTTTGTTGCGTGCCGGCATTGTTACGCGCCAAGAGCAAACTGTCGGACTGTGCGCCTTGAATCACATTCAGTTGGTAGTCGGCCAACTGATAATCTGCCAAAGCGCTGACGCGCCGCTTCGATCATTTCGTTCGGCAGGGCCGCTCCAAGAGCCACCACGTCGAGGGTTTTCGTTTCGCGGTCGGCCTGTTCTGAGAGAATGCGCGTGCCCGGCTGATTCAGTTCTTGTTTGACAAACTGTTTCACGTGATTTTCGAACACACTTTGGCGAATGATTTGTGTCGTCATGTAGACCGCCGGCAGCATCGTGACCACAACAATGACGGCGATGTAGCGATTCACGACCGCCAAGCGAGCCTTGTCCACAAACTGCTTGGGCTGAAATTGCAACAGGCGCACACCCAAGTAAGTGGCGAGGGCGATGAAGACGGTGTTGATGAAAAAGAGGTAGCATGCGCCGAAGAAGAACGACCATTCGCCCATCGCCAACCCGTAGCCCGCCGTGCAGAGCGGCGGCATGAGGGCGGTGGCGATGGCCACTCCCGGGATGACGTTGCCTTTCCCGCCGGTAGAGATCGCCAAGATGCCCGCCGCGCCGCCGAAAAGGGCGATCAGCACATCGTAGAGCGTGGGAGAGGTGCGCGCCAGGAGTTCAGATTGCGCCTCAGTGAGCGGGGTGAGCTGAAAATAGAGCGCGGCGGTGAGCACACTGATCACCGTGGACACACCATAGTTGGTCAGCGAGCGTTTGAGCAACTCAAGATCGGCTCGTCCCACGGCCAACCCCATACCGATGATCGGGCCCATGAGGGGCGAAATGAGCATCGCACCGATGATCACCGCCGTGGAATTGAGGTTCAAGCCGAGGCAGGCAATGAAAATGGCAAAGATGAGCACCCAAAGGTTCGCGCCGCGAAAAGTGACCCCGTCGCTGATCTGCTCCACGGTGGCTGTTTCGTCGGTTTTATCGGGCAAGGCGTTGAAAAATCGCTTGGCGATTCGCCAAACATAGTTCTGAGAAGAGTTCATTGCGTTGTATTTTCTGTGATGTTTTCGCCGCAGACGGATCACCACCTCACCGGATCGGTTTCCGTGCTGCGCTCGGCTTACTGAGCGCCGACTCGTAACTGCAAATATACGACGTTTTTTCGAGACTGCCGGCTCACGACAAAATAAAGGCTGAAGTCCCAATCAGGACTTCAGCCTTTTGCTATTGCGTTGTGTTTGTAGTGCTATTCGCTAAGTCTTCACTTATTTGCGGAAGAGGCGAACCAACTCACCGACCCAAAGTACGACCGAAGTACAGCCGATGAGGATGGCCCAATCTTGGAGGGGCAGCGGCGTAACGCTGAACATCTGACCACCGATGGTGACAATGACGATTTGCCCGATCAAGATGACGAACAAAATGAGCAGGAAGCTCTGACATTGCTTGAAGTGGAAGGCCGATTGTCCGGTGAGATAAGCGCGAGCGTTGAACATATTCCAGAATTGGAGCATCACGAAGAACGTGAAGATGTAGCTCTTCTCGAGATCGGAGAGGCCGGCCCCCGTACCGAATTGGAGATCGCACAAAGCGGTGAGCGAAGTCACATCGGCATGCTCGCAGACGTAGACAAAGCCGAGCAGGAGGAGGAAGAAGAGGCCACCGGTGACGAGAATCGTGCGCTTCATCACCTTGTCGATGATGAATGCGTTGCGATCACGCGGCTTGTCGTGCATCACACGCTCGGCGGGAGGCAAGGAAGCCAAGGCCATCGCGGCGAAGGTGTCCATGATGAGGTTCACCCAAAGCATTTGCGTCACGGTGAGGGGAGAATCCGTGCCCATGAAGGCACCTGCCAACACAATGAAGCAAGCGGCTACGTTCACCGTCATTTGGAAGAGGATGAAGCGCTGAATATTTGGTAGAGCGAGCGTCCCCACATCACCGCGCGGCCGATGCTCGAGAACGAGTTGTCGGTAATCGTGATGTCACTGGCTTCTTTCGCCACCGAAGTACCATCGCCCATCGACAAACCGACGTGAGCCGTTTTGAGTGCGGGCGCATCGTTCGTACCGTCGCCGGTCACTGCGACAACATGTCCACGCTTTTGCAGCGTTTCGACGAGGCGCTTCTTGTCCAAGGGACGTGCACGAGCGATGATTTTGAGTTCGTCTACACGATTATAGACTTCTTCGTCGCTGAGCGCTTCGAATTCCGGTCCCGTGATGATGGCGCGTTCGCTGTGATGTTCGCCCCACAAACCGATCTGACGACCGATTTCTGCAGCCGTTGCCGAGGTGTCGCCCGTAACGATCTTCACATCGATACCGGCTGAGCTACATTCTTCCACGGCCTCGGGAACATCTGAGCGAACAGGGTCAGAAATGGCCACGGTGCCGAGGTAAACCAGCCGTTCGGCCACCACTCCGCGCTCTGCATCGATCACCTTTTCGTCGCCTTCCAAGATCTGATAAGCAAATCCCAATGTGCGCATGGCTTGGCGCTGGTAGCCCAAGAGGCGTTCGTTGAGCGTTTCCACTGATTCATCGCCCACGGCTTGCGTGCAAAGCGCACGAACGATTTCGGGAGCACCCTTTACATAGAGCACACGGCGGCCGGGCAATACGCCCGATTCCACGACGGCAGCCATATATTTACGCTCTGTCGCGAAAGGAAGTTCGAGCAGCGCCTTAGATCCCTCGCGCAGCGTACGATAGTCCTGGGCTTGCGCATGGAGCCAAAGGAGGAGCGCACCTTCAGTGGGGTTACCCAGCACACTGGGACGCGTGGCATCGCTCAAATCGAGGGTGGCCGTGCTGTTCACGGCAATACCTTCTGCAATCAGTTGGCTCTCTTCGCTCGCGGTAAGCTGACCTTCGGGCAAAGAGGGGAAAGCCGCTTCGGCCACCGTCATGCGGTTTTGCGTCAACGTACCCGTTTTGTCGGTACAAATCACCGTGGTGGCCCCCATTGTTTCGCAGGCGTGCATCTTACGCACCAAGTTACCCGTGCGGAACATACGGCGCATGGAGTAAGCCAGGCTGAGCGTAACGGCCATCGGCAAACCTTCGGGAACCGCCACGACAATGACCGTAACGGCAATCATCACAGTGCTGAGGAAATAAGCCGCGAAGTTCACCCATTCGAAACCGTTTGCGCCGGGACCGCTCACAAAGTACACCGCCATGCGTCCCACCAGGATCAGCACAGCAAGCACGTAGCTGATATTCGTGATCAGTGAGCTGAGACGATCCAACTGTTCGTTGAGCGGGGTCTTCACACTGTCGTCGATCTGCGCAGCTTCAAACACCTTTCCGCTTTCGGTGGCATCGCCCACGGCGAGAACGCGGCAAATACCGTGACCTGCCATGACTTTCGTACCGCGCAAGACGTGGTTGGAGGGGAAAGTGGCTTCGTCGTCGAACTCTACTTCGACCGTTGTTTTCGCACAAAGAGGTTCACCCGTGAGGGTAGATTCGTCGACGGTGAGTTGTACCGATTCGAGCAACTCAGCATCGGCCGGAATGTCGTCACCCGTGCCGATCATCACGATGTCGCCCACCACAATATCACACTTGGGCACTTCGATCGTGTTGCCTTCGCGAATCACACGCACCGGCTCTTCATCGTTTACCTGATTGAGAATCTCAAATTCCTGATTGGCTTTGAGTTCAAAGTAGAAGGCCAAACCTGTGGAAAGCAGAACTGCCACAAAAATACCGATCGGTTCGAAGAAAACCGTGGCGGCACTGTTCATCGCAAAGAACTCGTAGCACGAGATGAGCAACGAGAATACGCCTGCAATGAGCAGTATAATAATAATAGGATCCTCAAATTTCTCGAGGAAACGCTTCCAAAGCGGCATTTTGGCCGGAGGGGTCAGGACATTCACGCCGTGCCGGGCACGACTTTCCTCCACCTCACGTGCCGAAAGGCCGGTGTAGTGATTGGACTTAGACATTGTTATAATGATTTGATTGTGATTTCACAAGTAAGCGTAGTCGCTGTTCTGCATTTCCGCCAACACGCGGACGACCGTGCAAATATAAGATTAAAACAGCACACAGCCACGGGCAACACAACAAAAACAACGCGAACTTTTCTTTTTGAGACTTAAGGCTGAAAAGCAGGCATTATAAACGGATTCTGAAAAACCAAAGAAAGAAGGCCACCAGCAGACTGGCAACACCCCAAAAGGTCGTTATCGTCGCTTTACGCATGTAGTAACGACGGCGGTGCGAACTAAAGGTGAGACGCGCACGCCGACGCTGGAAATAGGGGATGATGAAACCGAGCAAGATGGCGAGTAGAAGAAATAACGTCATGAGAACGGCAAACGAGTAGAAGACGAAAGTAACAGAGCCTGTCAAAGTGCAAAGAGTGAGGATGAGGCTCAAAATACTGAGCAAAATGCGCCGAGACAGGTACTGATCAAAGACAAAAACGTCGAAAATCGGCTAATTTACGATTGTGGATTTCATATCATGCCGGTGGTCAAAAAAAATGACACCGCATTTGCCGGCAAAATTACCTCTTTATCATCTATATACAAAACATATCTACTAAAAAGAAAGTGTTTCGCTTCCATTTTTGCACAATTGTCCATCTAAATTGGCATTCTGTTCGCTTCACAACAGACTTCGGCGCGATTCATTTAACACATGAACCGCGCCGAAGCAAAAAAGAAATAGGAATGAGCACAGAGGAAGGCTCGTCCCCCCTCGCGGAGTCAAGTGAACCAGAGCATAACCAGCACTTGCGCGATGATCACGCGCAAGAACATGGCCAACGGATACACCGCAGCGTAGGCCAACGAGGCTTTGTCGCCCTCGACGGTGTCGTTCACGTAGCCCAGTGCAATCGGGTTGGCCATGGCTCCGCAAAGCATGCCCGCTGTGGTGGCAAACGACTTGCGGCGCCACACCACTGCCACAACGGCCATCACCGCCAAGGGGAGTGCCGTGAGCAAAGCGGAGAAAGCGATCCAGCGCAAGGCCGCCGGCTGCATCACGGTGGCCAGGAAATCACTACCGGCGTCGAGTCCGAGACAAGCCAAGTACATCGACAGGCCCAGCGAGCGCATCATCAAGTTGGCCGACTGCGTGGTGTAGGCCACCATGTGCAGGCGCGGGCCGTAGGCACCGATGAGAATCCCCATAATGATGGGGCCGCCGGCCAAACCGAGGCTGATGGGGAAGTTCAACCCCACGCTGATGGGAATGCTGCCGAGCAACAGACCGAGCACGATGCCCAAGAAGATGGTCACCATGTTGGGTTCTTCGAGCGAACGCACCTCGTTGCCGAGCAGATCCACCACGCGCTCGATGCTTTCGGCCTGTCCCACCACCGTTACGCGGTCGCCCATGCGCAACATCAGGTCGGGCGTGGCGAGCAGACGGAGGTCGTCGCGCTTGATGCGGCTCACCGTCACGCCGTACTGGTAACGCAGATTCAAATCGCGCAGGCATTTGCCGTTGACCTCGGGGCGGGTGATGAGCACGTGGCGGGAGATGAAATGCGCATCAATGGCGTTCCAATCGATATTTCCTCCATCCAGTTTTTCGTTTCGTGTTCGCCGAACAGGTTGGTCAGCGCGTGCACCTGTCCTTTGCGGGTGATGATCAGCAGACGGTCGCCTTCGTTGACTTCGGTCGAGGCATTGGGAAAAATCACCTTCCCTTCGCGCCACAAGCGCGACACCACAAAGCGCGTGTGCCCGGCATGCGACACGATGTCGTGAATCGTATGTCCGAACAGTGCGGGGTTGCGCACACAGTAGGAAGTGATGTAGGCTTCCTCGTCGTTGTCTTCTTCGCCGGCATGGTCGTGACGCTGCAACCAGCCGCGCATGATGACGAGTACCACAATAACCCCGATCATGCCGATGGGGTAGGTCACCGCACAACTCAAGGCGGCCACCGCCGAAGGTTGTCCGAGCTGTTTGAGCGTCTGTTGTGCCGCACCGAGTGCGGGGGTGTTGGTCGTCGCTCCGCAAAGCACGCCCATCAAATCCGTGAAGGGCAACCAGCCCATCAGCGCAATCAGCACAGCCAACACGGTGCCGATGAGCACCACGCCGATACTCAAGATGTTAAGCACCTTACCGCCGTGGCGGAAAGTCGTCACGAAACCGGGACCGACGTGCAGTCCGAGCGCATAGACGAAGAGGATCAGGCCGAAGCTCTCGGCATAGGACAACATCTGCGGATCGAGTTTCAGACCCAAGGCACCGGCCAGAATGCCGGCAAAGAACACGAACGTAATGCCGAGGCTAATGCCGCGAAAACGGAACTTGGCCAACGACAGACCGAGGGCGCACACGGCCGACAAGACGATGACGGCCTGAATGGCGGAAGGGCGAGTGAGGAGGTCGACAAACCACATGTCGAGTGGAACGTTGAAAAAAATGGAATGAAGGGCACGACTGCCGGAGCACCGTACCGAAAACACATATTTGTCAGCCTCTGCCGCGCTGCGACAAAGGGCGAACGTGTGCAAAGGTAGACAGAAAAGAACGAACACGACAAAATTTCACGGCTTTTTTCCATTCGGCGCACGCATCAACGCACGCAATCGCCTTCTCCCACGCACGGACGGCGCTGTCCTTTCGAATCTCCACACGCTTCTCGCCCACAAACGCGGCGCTTGCTGTGGCCTTCTTTTCCGCCCCCCGAGGGGCGGCTGAAAAACAAGGGGACTTTCGACGAAAAGTGGTGGAGTTTTACCGAAAAGTCCACGGTTTTCATTGCGTTGTTCCCGTGTTTTTCATCGCACCGGCATCGTGTGCTTTCAACCGTGTGCGACTTTTTTTTGACTGTACGTGGGTTTTCAGATCTACTTCTGCGAATTTTTGTTTTGACCGCGCTTTTATTCTATGTATTTTTGCAACTATCTACTATCATCACAGAACGCGATCCCAACAAGGTCATCGACTTCCGTAGAATTTCTTGCCGCGCTTGTGCCGCGCAGGAGGGCTTCCACGGCATCCGTTTACAATCAGAAAAATCATCTCACTCATTCTTTTCACCGCCCCAGCTCCCGAAGGCGACTTTCCTCCGATTGGGGAAGGAAATGGAGGAGCGCTACCGTATGATTCACTATTTATGTTACTGCTGTGCGATATTCTTCGCACTGATTTGTCTTCTGCTCGCCACTCGGCTGAGTGCGCAAGCGCAAACCCGCGAGGCCTATGTGGCACAAAGCGAGGACGAGACGACGCTCACCTTCTACTACGATGCACTGCGTGCCACTCGCACCGGCACGACATGGGGGATCGAGGAGACGAAAAAAGAGGGAGACATCCCCGTCCCTGCTTGGGCAGAAACATGGGACGTGGCAGACTATACCACCACCGCGCGGGTGGTGTTCGATGCTTCGTTCCGAGACTTCCGTCCCACCACCACCGCGAAGTGGTTTTATTGTTGTGAAGCACTCAAGCAGATAGAAGGGCTGGAGTATCTCAATACCTCAGAAGTGAAAGACATGAGCTACATGTTCTCCGCTTGCAAAGCGCTGACTTCACTCGATCTGAAGAACTTCAACACACAAAATGTCACCAATATGAAGGGGATGTTCGCCAAATGCGGGGCGCTGACGTCGCTGGATCTGAAGAACTTCAACACACAGAACGTCACTGACATGAGCTCGATGTTCGATGATTGCTGGGCGCTGACTTCGCTGGATCTGAAGAACTTCAACACACAGAACGTAACCGACATGAGGAAGATGTTCTCCGATTGCAGGACGCTGACGTCGCTGGATCTGAAGAACTTCAACACACAGAACGTCACTGACATGAGTAACATGTTCTTCAGTTGCGGGAGGCTGACGTCGCTGGATCTGCAGCACTTCAACACACAGAACGTAACCAACATGGATGGGATGTTCTTCAGTTGCGAGGCGTTGACGTCTCTCGACTTGCAGCACTTCAACACACAAAATGTCACCAATATGGAGGGCATGTTCTCCTATTGCAAGGCGCTGACTTCTCTCGATCTGAAGAACTTCAACACACAGAACGTCACTGACATGAGTTGGATGTTCTTCGATTGCTGGACGCTGACGTCGCTGGATCTGAAGAACTTCAACACAGAGAACGTCACTAACATGAGCTTGATGTTCTCCGGTTGCTCGGCGTTGACTTCTCTCGATCTGAAGAACTTCGATACACAATACGTCACTGACATGAGGGAGATGTTCTCTTATTGCGCGGCGCTGACGACCATCAACTGCAATACCACTTGGTGGTGCCCGGAATCAGAAAATATGTTTGCCGGTTGTACGCAGTTGAAGGGTGCAGTCGCCTATGACAAGAACAAGGTCGACGCAGAGATGGCTAATCCCGAAACGGGCTATTTCACCGCTCAGCCCACCATGGTGGAAAGCAGGTGAATGGGTGCTGACGGTGCGCAGCACATCTACACGCTGCAAGCAAGCGCGTGCGCGGAGCACGGAAACAGTTGCCGGACGGAGTGCAGGCCGTGAACGGAAAGAAGACGGTCAAACAATGACACTGCTCTAAAGATTTCCTCTCTTCTTGCGCTATCCATAAGTGAGACCGGTACCTATGAGAAGATCCCGAAAAATTCATCGACTTCCGTAGAATTTCTTGCCGCGCTTGTGCCGGGCAGGAGGGCTTCCACGGCATCCGTTTACAATCAGAAAAATTCATTTCACTCATTCTTTTCACCGCCCCTGCTCCCGAAGGCGACTTCCCCCGATTGGGGAAAGAAATGGAGGAGCGCTACCGTATGATTCACTATTTATGTTATTGCTGTGCGGTGTTCTTCGCACTGATTTGTCTTCTGCTCGCCACGCCGCTGAGTGCGCAAGCGCAAACCCGCAAGGCCTATGTGTCACAAAGCGAGGACGAGACGACGCTCACCTTCTACTACGATGCACTGCGTGCCACTCGCACCGGCACGACATGGGGGATTGGGGAGACAAAAAAAGAGGGAGACATCCCCGTCCCTGCTTGGGCAGGAACAAGCCAGGAGGAAAATACTACCACCGCGCGGGTGATGTTCGATGCTTCGTTCCGAGACTTCCGTCCCACCACCACCGCGAAGTGGTTTCATTATTGTGTAGCACTCAAGCAGATAGAAGGGCTGGAGTATCTCAACACTTCGGAAGTAACCGACATGAGTGGGATGTTCGAAGGTTGCCCGGAGCTGACATCTCTCGATCTGAAGAACTTCAACACACAGAACGTAACCGACATGAGTCGGATGTTCTCCGATTGCATTACGCTGACGTCGCTGGATCTGATGAACTTCAACACACAGAACGTCACTAATATGAGTTCGATGTTCTCTTTTTGCTCGGCGCTCACTTCACTGGATCTGAAGAACTTCAACACAAAGAACGTAACCGACATGAGTTTGATGTTCTCTTTTTGCAAGGCGCTCACTTCGCTGGATCTGAAGAACTTCAACACACGGAACGTCACTAAGATGAACTCCATGTTCTACTACTGCTCGGCGCTGACTTCTCTTGACTTGAAGAACTTCAACACACAAAACGTCACTGACATGAACTCCATGTTCTACAACTGCTCGGCGCTGACTTCGCTGGATCTGAAGAACTTCAACACAAAGAACGTAACCGACATGAGCTCAATGTTCGTCGATTGCAAGGCGCTGACTTCGCTGGATCTGAAGAACTTCAACACAAAGAACGTAACCGACATGAGCTCAATGTTCGTCTATTGCATAGCGCTGAAGTCGCTTAACCTGAAGAGCTTCGATACAAAAAACGTCACTGACATGAGTAACATGTTCGACGGTTGCTTGGCACTGACTTCTCTCGACCTGAAGAGCTTCAACACACAAAACGTCACTGACATGAGGAAGATGTTCGCCAGTTGCTGGAGTCTGAAGTCGCTGGATCTGAAGAACTTCAACACACAAAATGTAACTAACATGGAGGGGATGTTCTCCAGTTGCAAGGCGTTGATTTCGCTCGATCTGAAGCACTTCAACACACAAAACGTAACGAAAATGAATAACATGTTCTACTCTTGCAAGGCGCTGACTTCTGTTAACCTGCAGCACTTCAACACACAGAACGTCACTGACATGAGTGGGATGTTCGAAGATTGCTCGGCGTTGACTTCTCTCGATCTGAAGAACTTCGATACACAAAACGTCACTGACATGAGTAACATGTTCGCCAGTTGCTTGGCACTGACTTCTCTCGACCTGAAGAGCTTCAACACACAAAACGTCACTTATATGAGCTCAATGTTCTCCAGTTGCGAGACGCTGACGTCGCTGGATCTGAAGAACTTCAACACACAAAACGTCCCTGACATGAGTGGGATGTTCTATGATTGCAAGGCGTTGACTTCTCTCGACCTGAAGAACTTCGATACACAAAACGTAACCGATATGAGTTGGATGTTCAATGGTTGCAAGGCGTTGACGTCTCTCGACTTGCAGCACTTCAACACACAAAATGTCACCAATATGGAGAGCATGTTCTATGGTTGCTCGGCGCTGACGTCTCTCGACTTGCAGCACTTCAACACACAAAATGTCACCAGTATGGAGAGCATGTTCTATGGTTGCTCGGCACTGACTTCTCTCGATCTGGAGCACTTCAACACAAAAAAGTAACCGACATGTATGAGATGTTCAAAGATTGCTCGGCACTGACTTCTCTCGATCTGAAGAACTTCGATACACAATACGTCACTGACATGAGGAGGATGTTCTCCGGCTGCGCGGCGCTGACGACCATCAACAGCAATACCACTTGGTGGTGCCCGAAATCAGAAAATATGTTTGCCGATTGCACGAAGTTGAAGGGCGCAGTCGCCTATGATAAGAACAAGGTCGACGCAAAGATGGCTAATCCGGAAACGGGCTATTTCACCGCTAAGCCCACTATGGTGGAAAGCAGGTGAATGGGTGCTGACAATGCGCAGCACATCACCCGCTGCAAGCAAGCGCGTGCGCGGAGCACGGAAACAGTTACCGGACGGAGTGCAGGCCGTGAACGGAAAGAAGACGGTCAAACAATGACACTGCTCTAAAGATTTCCTCTCTTCTTGCGCTATCCATAAGTGAGACCGGTACCTATGAGAAGATCCCGAAAAATTCATCGACTTCCGTAGAATTTCTTGCCGCGCTCGTGCCGCGCAGGAGGGCTTCCACGGCATCCGTTTACAATCAGAAAAATTCATTTCACTCATTCTTTTCACCGCCCCTGCTCCCGAAGGCGACTTTCCCCCGATTGGGGAAGGAAATGGAGGAGCGCTACCGTATGACCCACTATTTACGTTATTGCTGTGCGATGCTCTTCGCACTATTTAGTTTCCTGCTCGCCACCCCGCTGAGTGCGCAAGCGCAACCCCGCGAGGCCTATGTGGCACAAAGTGCGGACGAGACGACGCTCACCTTCTACTACGATGCACTGCGTGCCACCCGCACCGGCACGACATGGGGCATCGAGGAGACAAAAAAAGAAGGAGACATCCCCGTCCCTGCTTGGGCAGGAACAAGCGAGGAGGAAAATACTACCATCACGCGGGTGGTATTCGATGCTTCGTTCCGAGACTTCCGTCCCACCACCACCGCGAAGTGGTTTTATTGTTGTGAAGCACTCAAGCAGATAGAAGGGCTGGAGTATCTCAATACCTCAAAAGTGAAAGACATGGGCTACATGTTCTACGATTGCAAGGCGCTGACTTCACTCAATCTGAAGAACTTCAACACACGGAACGTCACTAAGATGAACTACATGTTCTCCGATTGCTGGGCGCTGACTTCTCTTGACTTGAAGAACTTCAACACAAAGAACGTCACTGACATGAGTGGAATGTTCGAAGGTTGCGGGATGAAGTCGCTGGATCTGATGAACTTCAACACACAGAACGTCACTAATATGAGTTCGATGTTCTCTTTTTGCGAGGCGCTCACTTCACTGGATCTGAAGAACTTCAACACACAGAACGTAACCAACATGAGTTTGATGTTCTCTTTTTGCAAGGCGCTGACGTCGATCAATCTGAAGAACTTCAACACACAGAACGTAACCGACATGAGTTGGATGTTCTATTGTTGCGAGGCGCTGACTTCGCTGGATCTGAAGTACTTCAACACACAGAACGTCACTAAGATGAACTACATGTTCTACAAGTGCTTGGCGCTGACTTCTCTTGACTTGAAGAACTTCAACACACAAAACGTCACTGACATGAACTCCATGTTCGCCTATTGCCTAGCGCTGAAGTCGCTGGATCTGATGAACTTCAACACACAGAACGTCACTAACATGAGTTCGATGTTCTCTTATTGCGAGGCGCTGACTTCTCTTGACTTGAAGAACTTCAACACGCAGAACGTCATAAACATGAGCTCAATGTTCGTCTATTGCAAGGCGCTCACTTCGCTTAACCTGAAGAGCTTCAACACACAAAACGTAACGAACATGAGTAACATGTTCGCCAGTTGCTTGGCACTGACTTCTCTCGACCTGAAGAACTTCAACACACAAAACGTCACTAGTATGAGCTCGATGTTCGACAGTTGTTGGAGGCTGAAGTCACTGGATCTGAAGAACTTCAACACAGAAAACGTCACAGACATGAGCTTGATGTTCTTCAGTTGCGGGACGCTGACGTCGCTGGATCTGAAGAACTTCAACACACAGAACGTAACCAACATGGAGGCGATGTTCGGCAATTGCGAGGCATTGATTTCGCTTGACCTGATAAACTTCGACACACAAAACGTAACCAACACGAGTTGGATGTTCCAAAATTGCAAGGCGCTGACCTCTATCGATCTGAAGCACTTCAACACACAGAACGTCACAGGCATGAGTGGAATGTTCAAAGGTTGCTCGGGCTTGACATCTCTCGATCTGAAGAATTTCGATACACAAAACGTAACCGACATGAGTTGGATGTTTTATGGTTGCAAGGCGTTGACTTCTCTCGACTTGCAGCACTTCGACACACAAAACATAACCAACATGGAGGCGATGTTCTATGGTTGCAAGGCGTTGACTTCTCTCGACCTGAAGAACTTCAACACACAGAACATAACCAACATGAGGAATATGTTCAACGGTTGCGAAGCGCTGACGAACATCAACAGCAATACGGCTTGGCAGTGCCCGAAATCAGAAAATATGTTTGCCGATTGCACGAAGTTGAAGGGCGCAGTCGCCTATGATAAGAACAAGGTCGACGCAAAGATGGCTAATCCGGAAACGGGCTATTTTACCGCTAAACCTACCATGGTGGAAAGGTACAGACCGCGCGCAGCACATCTACCCGCTGCAAGCAAGCGCGTGCGCGGAGCACGGAAACAGTTGCCGGACGGAGTGCAGGTCGTGAACGGAAAGAAGACGGTCAAACCATGACACCATTCCAAAGATTTCCTCTCTTCTTGCACTGTCCATAAGTGAGACCGGTACCCGTGAGAAGAAAAAACACTTGAACGAAAGCGCCACGCTACAGCTTTGTAGCGTGGCGCTCTTTGTTGAGACAAGAGGACGAAGGGAAGGGATCGAAAGGCACAATAGGCGAGAAGAAGAGGGCACACGGCGGACGATGGAGGCGGTCGTCGAACGACAAAACGACACGGTTTATCGGAAGTGGCCGGAAAAAAGGGTCAGCCGCACGGGGGAGTAACTTTAGTTGTTGCACTGCGCATGAAAAAGACTTCGCCTTTGTGGCCAGATACAAAAATACCGCGCCCGAACGATTGCCAAAAGTGGAAAAGGTTCGGGCGCGGTGTGTTGTGTTATCGGCTTAGCGCGTGCCGTGGGACGGGACTCAAGCGCGGAGATGGGCGAGGAGTTGCTCGGGAGTGAGTTGCGACTGCTCGCCGGTGGCCATGTTCTTGAGCGTGACGAGGCCTTGCTGCAACTCGTTCTCGCCAATGAGAGCGACGAAGGGGATGTGGCGCGCGTTGGCGTAGGCCATTTGCTTCTTCATCTTGGCGGCATCGGGATAGACCTCGGTGGAAATGCCGACGGCACGGGTGCTGCGCGCCAATTCAAGGCAGCGAGCGGCTTCGGCGGCGCCGAAATTGATGAAGAGCAGTTCGACGCCCGTGTCGGTGTCGGCAGGGTAGAGCTCAAGTTGGTTGAGCACGTCGTAGATGCGGTCGGCACCGAAGGAGATGCCCACACCGGAAAGACCGGGAAGACCGAAGATGCCGGTAAGGTTGTCGTAACGACCACCACCGGTGATGCTGCCGATCTCGACATCGAGGGCTTTGACTTCGAAGATGCAGCCGGTGTAGTAGTTGAGGCCGCGGGCGAGGGTGAGATCGAGGTCGATGGCGTTGTTGAGGCCGTCGCCGAGGGCTTCGAGCACGAAGGCCACTTCGTCGCAACCGCGCAAACCGACTTCGCTTTCGGCCAATACGCTGCGCATGGTGTCGAGTTGCTCGGCGTTGCTGCCGGAGAGAGAGATGATGGGCTGAAGTTTGGCGATTTGTTCGTCGGAAAGGCCGGCGGCAGCGAGTTCTTCGTTGACCTTGTCGAGACCGATCTTGTCGAGTTTGTCGATAGCTACGGTGATGTCGACAATCTTGTCGGCCGCACCGATCACTTCGGCAATGCCGGTGAGGATTTTGCGGTTGTTGATCTTGATGGCGACGCGAATGCCGAAGCGAGTGAAGACTTCGTCGACAATCTGCATGAGTTCGACCTCATTGAGGAGCGAATCGGAGCCGACAACGTCGGCATCGCACTGATAGAACTCGCGATAACGGCCTTTCTGCGGGCGATCGGCGCGCCAAACGGGTTGGATCTGGTAGCGCTTGAAGGGAAGGGTGAGTTCTTCGCGGTGCTGCACGACGAAACGGGCGAAGGGCACCGTGAGATCGTAGCGAAGTCCCTTCTCGCAGAACTTGGAGGCGAGGGCGGGTGCTGAGGCGGCTTCGTAGTCGGCGGTGGAAACGGAGCGGGTGAAGTCGCCGCTGTTGAGGATTTGAAGAGGAGTTTGTCCCCTTCTTCACCATACTTGCCCATGAGGGTGGAGAGGTTCTCCATGGCAGGCGTTTCGATCTGGCTAAAGCCGTAAAGGCTGTAAACGCTGCGGATGGTGTCGAAGATATAGTTGCGGCGCGCCATTTCGACAAAGCCGAAATCGCGGGTGCCTTTGGGAATTGCGGGTTTCTGTGCCACGGGGTGGTAGATAATGTTTGGCGAATGGAAAGATTAGCGGGCGTCTTTGACGAGGAAAATTTGCGTGGGCAAGTGGTCGGAGTAGCCGTTGAGCCATGTGCCGCCGGCGGTGGTGCGTTTGGGCGCACCTTTGTACTTGCCTTCGGTTTGCAATAGATAATCTCGCGAGAAGACCGCGTTGGTGAGGAGGTGGAGGCGCGATTTGTCGGCCGTGTTGAGGAGATTACCCGTGAAGATGATCTGATCGAAGAGATTCCACTTGCCGCGATAGTAAAGCGTGCCTACTCCTTTCTTATAGAGCATGTCGTACCAAGGATTGTAGAGATCGTGCGGGGCGCAGGCGTTCTTGTCGCTCTTGGCACCAAGGGCTTCGGGCGCAGTGACCGAAAGGTCGCCGGGATCGTCGTTGAGGTCGCCCATGATAACAATGCGTGCTTCGGGGTCTTGCTTGAGAAGAGCCTCTTTCAATCGGCGCACTTGGTAACCGGCACGCTCACGCACAGGGCTTTGCGCACCGCGAGAAGGCCAGTGGTTGACGATGAAATAGAACTTCTCATCACCGAGATAGCCTTCGACCGTAAGGAAGCCACGCGTGATGTAGTGGTATCGCCACGCAGGAGACCATTTTGATAGGGATAGCCTTTGACGCGACCGTTCTCGTCGATGTAGAAACCGAGATCCACGTCGGGTTGGCTTTCGGTGGGGTAGATGTAGGGAATAAGTTGGGCTTCGACCAGGCGGAAGGCTTTGGGATTGTAGAGGAGTGCCACATCGATGCCACGACGGTCGGGACCGTCGAAGTGCACATAGCGATAACCGCGAGCGGCCAAGGCGGGTTCGCGGAGCAGATCTTCGAGTGCACGGCTGTTTTCGACCTCACTCAGACCGATCACTGCGGCACCGGCAGGATTTTTCTTGTTGCCGAACTCGGTGCAAAGTTCACTCAGAACTTGGGCGATGTTGCGGAGTTTGGCCGTGTACTTCTGTTCTGTCCACTGATAAGAACCGGTGGGCAGGAACTCGTGGTCGTTCTTGCCGGGATCGTGCTGCGTGTCGAAGAGATTTTCGACGTTATAGAATCCCACTCCATAAAGCACTTTCTTCTGTGCCGAGGCGGGAAGAACTCCGATCGCGAGGATGAGGAGCAAGGTGGAAAATAAATTCTTCATACTGTCAATGTGATATATGGAGCAAATTTAAGAACAAAATCGCATTCTCTCCGCTTTGACGGGGCTTTTTCGCCACGAAGAGGGGGAAAATGCGGGGGAGAGTGGGTGCATTTAGAAAAAAAAGGGGGGAAAAACCATAGAGTCGACGGCTTTTTGCTATCTTCGCATTGAAAACTACCCCTGCAGGCTCGCGCTTTTTAGCGTAGAAAGCAAGACAGAACGGGGCAGCCGAGCCTTGGCTCGGCGACACACCTAACCTATATGACTCCTCAGACATGAAGAAAGGAACGTTCCTGTTGGCCGCCCTTTGGTGCGTGGCCGGTGCTGCGGCACGGGCACAGCATCCCGTGGCCGATACCGTCAGATTTCAAGACGACAACGCCGATTTCACCTTCTCCGACTCACAACTTGACGAAGACGGCGACATCGCGCAGACCATTTCATCGGTCACAGCCAAAAGCGATCCGTTTCTCAACAACGTCGGTTTCCGCTTTAGCCCGATGCGTTTTCGCGTGCGCGCATACGATAATATGTATGCCAACACGTACATGAACGGACTTCGTCTCAATGATTTGGAATTGGGACGTTTCAACTATGCTTCCATCGGCGGACTCAACGATGCCACACGCAACAAAGAGGGAGTGGATGCTTATGCCTATTCCACCTTCGGTTTGGCCGGCGTGGGCGGTGCAACGAGCTACAACACCCGCGCTTCGCAATTTGCTCAGGGCAAGAAGTTGAGTTTTTCGGCCACCAACCGCAACTATGTGGGACGTGCGCTCTTCACCTATGCCACGGGATTGATGTCAAACGGTTGGGCGCTCGCGGCTTCTGTGGGCTATCGCGGCGCAACGGAAGGTGTGATCGAAGGCACGTTCTACAACTCTGCGGCGTATTTCCTCGCGGCGGAAAAACGCTTCGGCACGAACCACGCCCTCTCTCTCGTGACCTACGGCGCACCGACCGAACGTGCGCAACAGGCGGCGTCGACAGAAGAGGCCTATTGGTTGGCCAACTCGCACTACTACAACCCAAACTGGGGTTACCAAAACGGCGAAAAGCGTAATTCGCGCGTGGTGAGAGCCTTTGCCCCCACGAGCATCCTGACTTGGGACTGGAAGACCGACAACAACGATACGCGCGTGACGACCAATTTGGGCTACACCTATTCGTTCTACAGCGGTACTTCGCTCGGTTGGAACGGCAATGCCTACGATCCGCGCCCGGACTACTATAAGAACTTCCCCTCGGCCGTGGGCAATGTGTGGGGCAGCGACGGAACGCGCAGCAGTTCGAACGAACACAACGTGGCGGACGAGGATTTCTTGCTCAAACAGTGGGAAACCCTTCGCCAACATTGGACGGCCAACAAGGCCAACCGGCAAATCGACTGGGATCAACTCTACTTTGTCAACCGTCGCAACGAACAAGAGGGCGGAGAAGCGCTCTACTATCTGGAACGTCGCCACAACGATCAAAGCGTGTGGGCGCTGAGTTCGACGCTCAATCACACCTTCAACGTGCACCATCGCATCGCCCTCGGCGTACAACTCAACCATACGCACGGCATGCACTACAAGACCATGGCGGACTTGCTCGGTGCCACTCGCTACACTGACCTCGACAAGTTTGCGGTGAACGATTACGGCATCGCCTCCGACGAAGCGCAAAACGACGTACGTCGCCCGAATCGTATGATTGGCAAAGGCGATCGCTTCGGCTATGACTACAACATCGACGTGAACAAAGCTGAGGCGTGGAGCAATTATAAATTTACCTCTCCTCACTGGACCGTAACGCTGGCCGGCCGCATCGACGGTACGAGCATGGAGCGCGACGGTCTGATGGAGAACGGCCGCTACAAGAACAACAGTTTCGGCAAGAGCGGCTTGGCAAAATTCCTTGGCGGCGGCGGTAAACTCGGCGTGGCCTACTCGCCCACCTTCAATCACACCTTTGCCCTCAATGCCGGCGCCGGCACGCAAGCTCCTTTGGCGCGCAACGCCTTTGTCGCCGCTCGTGCACAAAATAACTTCGTCGACAACCTCACTAATGAGGATATTTACGACGCCGACCTCAGCTATACGTTCCGTATCGGCCCGGTGGTCGGTAAACTCAGCGGCTACTATGCGCAGTTTGGCCGTCAGGTGGAGCAAAGCGCGTTCTACAACGACCAGCAATCGACCTTCACCTACCTGACCATGACGGATGTGCAGAAGCAGCACTACGGAGTGGAAGCGGCTTTCGACGTGCAGGCCACGTCCAACCTCTCATTCCTTCTCTTGGCTTCGGTGGGCGATGCAAAATACACCAACAACCCGCTCGCACAGATCAGCTACGAAGGCATGAATTCCACCGAATTGGCGCGTTTGAACAAGGTGGTCAATCCCGTAACCAAGGAAAATATGCCCCTGCGCGTCATTGCCGACGGAATGCGCGTGAGCAGCACGCCGCTCACAGCCGTCTCGCTTGGAGCCAACTATAGCATCAAAGGCTGGTTCTTCGAGGCAACGGCCAATTATTATGACCGCGTTTACGTCGGTTTCTCGCCCTACCGTCGACTCAACAGCACGTACAACGGCGATGGGCACTTCTACACTCCCTCGGGCACAGACGCCAACGGTCGTCCGTCCTACGACGTGACCGAAAGCGAAGTGAAGCGTGAAGGCGGTGTGCTCTTCGATGCTGCCGGCAAAGAAGTGGCCGCTTATGCTGCCGAACAAGAGAAGTTCAAGGGCGGATTTATGTTCGATTTCAGCATCGGACGCTATTTCCGTCTGCGCCACGGCCGCAGCTTGAATATCAACCTCTCGCTGCAAAATATCACCAACAACACGAAGCTCCGCACCGGAGGATACGAACAGAATCGATCGGACTACTATTACAAAGAAGACGGCGGAACTTACGCCAAGGGCGAAGGAAAAGCCTACAAGTTCTCGCGCAACTCGAAGTACTACTACGCCAATCCTTTCAACTTCTTCCTCAACATCGGATTCAAGTTCTAAAAAGCAGCTCACATGAATCGCATATTATCACTCGCACTCGCCGGTGCGCTCTCACTTTCCCTCGCCTCGTGCATGGATCACAACGAGGTGCCTGACAATTCGCGTGCGCTCATCACCGCACAACAGCTCCCCGCGGCCAACTCCACCATTCTCAAGGTGAAAGAGAAGTACAGCACGCCGATCACCGGCAACAATACCTTCGAGGAAGTCAAAGAAGATGTCATTTTTGAAGGCGTTGTCGTGGCCAACGACATCTCCGGCAATCTCTATCAGACGCTTGTGCTCCGCGACATCCATTCCACCGCCGGAGCCGACGACGACCAGTGTATTACGGTCGGTGTGAAGACGTCGACCCTCTTCCCCCACTTCGCTCTCGGCCAACGGGTGCGCATCAACCTCAACGGACTCTACGTCGGCAATTACAGCCGCACGCCGAAAAATCGGCCGGCCTTACTATACTTCCGCCGGCAATCTGCGTCTCGGTCCCATGTTGCTTGAAGATGTGAGCACCCATATCGCCCTTGTCGGAACACCCGATCCCAAAGCGCCCGAGCTCACTCCTCGCGACCTCACCACCGCCGAAGCGGCAAGCTGGCTTCAAAACAAAGCCAACCGCAATTACCTCAACTGTCCCCTCCTCGCCACCGTGCGCGGCAAAATCAAAGAGGTACAAGGCGCTGAGCTCAACACTCCCGCCAAGGGCGCACTCTCCGGCAAGCTCGAACCGCTGCCCAAGATCTTTGCTCCCAAAGCACTCTACGACGCCGGCTTCGGCGTAGACCGCACCTTGCTGCTCGACAACAGCACTGCCGGTTTCACCATCCGCACCTCTGTGCGCAACAACATCTCGTTTACCCAAATTCCCGTAGAGAGTCGCACCTACACCGGCGTACTTTCCTACTATTCCGACTGGCAAATGCAACTGCGCAGCCTCGACGACATTCAACCTTCCACTGTCCATACAAAATAAGATCTTATGAATAAGTTCCTCTCCCTTGCTGCGGCCTGCACCCTCGCTTTGGGCTTCACTGCCTGCGAAGACGTGCCCGCCCCTTACGGACTTCCCACAGAAAAACAACAGCAACAACCCGCTTCCAAGGAAGTGTTGCTCGAAGAAAGCTTCGCCAGCTCACTCGGTTCGTTCAAGAATTACACCACTTCCGGAGAAGGCGCGTGGAAAATTGACTTCAAAACCGCCAAAGCCTCGGGCTACGACAACGCCGCCAAGAAGACCACAGCCGGCACCTACTACCTTGTCAGCTCCGAAATCGACCTTACCGGCGTAGATAACGCTTATGTGGCGCTCGACTACATCATGCGCTACAACAAAGGCGATGAAAACCAGCAACTTCTCATCACCGATGCCTTCAACGCTGAGAAGCCTGCCGAAGGATGGACGGTAGTCAACCAGAAATGGACAGAAGCCGCCGACTGGAAGAACTTCGTCAACGACAAAGTGGCCATTCCCGCCGCCTTCCTCGGCAAGAAAGTGCACATCGCCTTCCGCTACAACACCGACGATAAGAGCGGTTCTACTTGGGAAATTAAGAACCTCAAGGTACAACGCGGCACCGTGACGCCCTCCACGCCCGAACAACCCGTCCAACCGAACACGAACGGCCCGCTCATCGATGAGAGCTTGCCGCTACGCTTGGTACATTCACCAACCGAACCACTTCCGGCGATGGCGCATGGAAGGTTGACTTCAAGTCGGCCAAGGCTTCGGGCTACGACAACGCCTCGAAGAAAACCACAGCCGGTACTTACTACCTCGTCAGCCAAGAGGTAGACCTCACCGCTGCCAAGACCGAAGGAGCACACGTGGCCTTTGACTACATTCTGCGCTACAACAAGGGCGACGAGAACCAGCAACTCCTCATCACCGACGCCTACAACGCCGACAAACCCGCAGAAGGATGGACGGTGCTCAACCAAAAATGGACCGAAGGCGCGGATTGGAAGACCTACACTTCGGTCAACTTCGACATTCCCACCGCCTTCCTCGGCAAAAAAGTGCGCATTGCCTTCCGCTACAACACCGATGACAAGAGCGGTTCCACATGGCAAGTCAAGAACGTGAAGCTCGCACTCGGTCATCTCGACCAACCCGTGCAACCCACGCCCACACCGACTCCCGATCCTGCTCCAAAACCCACTCCCGATCCCACACCTGCCCCTGCTCCTTCGGGAAACAACCTGTTGAGCAACGCCGGTTTTGAAAGTTGGGACGCTACTGCCCCCGCCGTTTGGAAGTCGAGCATCGGCAACGCCACGCTTTCGCAAAGCACCACGGCACACGGCGGACAATATGCCGTGAAGGTCACCGGCGATGCCAGGGCCAACAAGCGTTTGTCCTACGCCGAACTCAGCCTCAAAGCCGGCACTTACACTTTCTCGTTCTACGTCAACGGCGCAGAAGCCAACGCGCACCTCAAGACCGGATATGCCATCATGACCGATCACAAGGTAGCCGACTACAAGACCGACTATCTCTACGGCAACTCCACAGCAGTGCCCCAAGGCACGTGGACGCTCGTCACCCATACGTTCAAACTCGATCAGCCCAAGACCATTTGCCTGCTCATCATGAACCAAAAGGGTAGTGGAGCCTTCCTCGTCGACGATGCCACGCTCAGCACCACCGACGGAGGAGTGCAGTAATCCACACATTCGCACAACCGTGACGGCCACCTCCGCGTAGCCGCCCCGTTTCTCTTCACACCGCTCGCGCACCCCGTGCGGGCGGTGTTTTTTCTTTACAAGCACAAAACATGCACAGACTTCTTCTCGCCCTCCTCTGCCTGTCGCTCACACTCGTGGCCTGCGACAAGGAGCAAAAACCCGAGGTCAACTGGGGCAATTCGGGCACCACGCCCACACCTTCCCCCACGCCCGACCCCGCACCGCACATCACACCCGGAAAAATGAGCGAAGCCAATCGGCTGGCCGCCTTGCGCATCGAGATGCCCCTGCTCACCGGCGACGCCGCCGAGCGCTTCCTCGTCCACCGTGTGGCACCCGCTGCCCCCGGCCGCGACTCCATTCTCAACTATGCCGTCGCCTACGATGCCACCCTCTTTCATTCGCGCTGGGTCGCCTTCCGTTTCGACACCGACACCCGCCCCAAGAAGGTAGGCCGCAAGCCCTACGCCGAAAAGCCCCAATATCCCGCCGATCCCCTTCTTGCGCGGGCCGAAGCCCTGCCCTCCGACATCTCGTTCAACGGCTATGATCACGGGCATCTCGTCGCCTCGGCCGATCGACTCTTCTCGCGCGAAGCCAACGATCAGACCTTCTATCTCACGAACATGAGCCCCCAGCTCGCCCACTTCAACCAGCGCTACTGGACGGCCCTCGAAAACTTGGTGCAAGACCTCGGTCGCCGCACTTCCTTTGCCGACACGCTCTATGTCGTGAAAGGCGGCACCATCGATCGCACCGCCGGTATTCTCAAATACGTCGCCGGCCATCGCGTACCCGTACCGGCGCACTACTTCATGGCGCTCCTCAAGGTCAAAAATGGAGTGTATAGCGGCATCGCCTTTTGGCTCGAAAACAAAAACTACGGCAAGACCGGCACCACCGCCGACATGCGCAAACACGCACTCAGCGTCGCCCAACTCGAACGCAACACCGGCATCAACTTCTTCCACAACCTCCCCGATGCCGCCGAGCAACGCGTCGAAAAAGACTTCATCCTCTCCGCTTGGGGACTCTAAACCACGCCCCTACAAGTCCACGGAAAGCAAAAAACAGCCCGATAATTTGGCAGCCCTACGCTTTTTTGCTAACTTCGCAACATGAAAGTATCTTTCTTTCGCCGGACTTGTAGCTCAGTTGGTTAGAGCAACAGACTCATAATCTGGAGGTCCTAGGTTCAAGCCCTAGCTGGTCCACCCACTCTCTAAAGGAGTTGCGCTGTGCGCAACTCCTTTTTCTTTTTTAGCTCCAACACCGCACTTCAGAAGCGCACCACTGTCCCGAAGAAAAATGCAAGCGTTCGATCCATTTTGGACACCTGCGCCGTCGGCTGTCCGCGGAAAGCACGTGCTTATAAGTGGCATACAGCTCTCCGTAAATGGCTTCGAAGATACATTCGTTGCGGCGCAGGTTGGCGTCCGAGAGTGTGGAGCGGCGCGGCATGGAGTTAATGCCCAAATGTCCCAATTTACGGGCTTCGGGCAACATAGATGCCACGATTTCGCGAAGCGAGTCGAAGCGTTTGACCACTGCATAGAGCATAACAACCAAATGTTGCCAAGCATCGAAGTGCTTGACGTAGCGTTCTCCATCGTTTTCTTGGCTGATACGAAGAATTTGTGCTTTGTCGAGCAAACTTATAAGCTGACCGTACATCGGCTGTCCGAGAAAATGAGTACCTTTGTTCATGGTTATCATGTTTTGTGGTAAAAACAAAGATAAACCAAAAGGCTGAAGTCCAACTACGGACTTCAGCCTTATTTTATGTGGAGAGGAAAACTTTTACCGGACAGCAATAATTTATTTTCTATTCTTTGTTAAGTGGTTTTGGTACCAGTGCGTACACTGGCTGTCCGGTAAAATGCATACTTTGGCTCCTGTTGTTTATGTCTTTATATTAAACGTAGTTATTGAGAACTGAAGTTTATGATTTTGTTAAGCCTGGATTGTGTATCCTCTACTCTATTCTTGTTTAACGGAATACCAATCATGTAGACTTGAATCTCAGTAGTTGCGAGACAACTATTTATACTTATTTCTCGACAAGTAAAATCACTGAATGGATAGATTAGCAAGGCTTGCTTTTTATTCATACCATTCATCGAACAATAAGCAAGCAATTGATGTAAATCATGACGGAATGTATTTTTGAGCTCTTCGCTATTATTGTTCCAATTAAATAGATGACTCTTGTATTTTGCGTCAACCACAAATTGTTCATCTCCCTTCTGAATAATCATATCTGGTTCCAAATAGTTAATCGCCCAGGATGGACGTTTGCTCACACGAATACCATAATGAGGATTATTCACAGGCCTTGCCCCTTTCTTTTTAGAGACATCGGTCAATAAATACTGAACAAATCTCTCAAAGAAAACAGCATAATCGATACGCCATGCTAATTTCTCATTAGATCTATTGGATAAGATACTATTGGCTAATTCTTTAATTTGTTTGATGATTGAAGGGTCTGAAACTCTGATCTTTATATTATCTGTTGGACTACAAGTTTTATCTCGCAGTTTGATCTTCATCCTAGCTATCTGTGATGAATAGATCGCACGGGTTCTAAGTGGCGTACGCAGAGATTCTAGTTCTTCGATAGCAAGTTGGAGGACATAGTTTAATTGTTGCCACTCTGGATGATCCGAGGTGAGAATATTGCATTTGTTATGGAAAACAGAGAACTCCATAGGATTACGCGCTGTTCTTAGGGCATATTCCGGCCACAGCGTAGATCCGCTTGGTTGGCGGCTGGCTCTGACTTCGTTAGTAAACTTTCTCCATTTGAACCTTTCCGCTTGCTCATAAAGTTCCAGGTATTTGCAACACTCAATGAATATAGGAGGCGTCATCTGAGAATCCTGGACCAGTTGAAGTTCGTCGGAATATTCAGGTCTTATGGTGCTATCAAGTAAACTTATTAGTTCTCCTACATCCTCTCCAAATCGTCCGGTAACGGTTAGATCGCCCACCGCTTTACCATTCATAGGAGAAATAATAGGGATTGTCCCAACAAACCTAGATGTTGTGAGTTTGATAACAGGCTTGCCATTGTCTGACTCTACACATGCCGAAATATCAAGATAGGACAAGTTCTTCTGATTCAGATCTACAAATCTCTGCATGACAGCCTCCATGGAGCGGTCTTTCCATTTCCAACTTTGCTTCACCTTATCGCAAGTCCATATTGTAGAAGACAAAGTGCTTAGCCGTCCAAAAGAAAATACCTGCATTTTACTCATACATCAATTTCCCAGTTTCTTTTAGAAATAAGTCGCAGAAGGCGTCTTTTGCTTTCAATAGATAACCTTCAGTCAAGTATTCTTTCATCAAGGGCAATAACTCATAGATCATACGCTCCTTCATTTCCTCGGCTGATTCGTTTGTCCCAACAATGAAATAAGATTGCCCCGGTTGGAGATTAAGTTCATCATCTGTAGCGTATAGGAAGAAGATATCTGCAAATTTTTTGTAGGTTTCTCCCATAAACTCCTTACCAACTCCTGGCGTTATCTCGTGAGGACGGAGAGTGTACCATGCAAAGCGGCGGCGCAATGCAAAATCTACGACAGCTAAACTTCTGTCTGCCGTATTCATGGTTGCTATTACATAGAGATTATCAGGGAGCTGAGTCAGTTTCATGTCACCAACTGATATTTCAACGTTTCTCTCCCCGTTTGATATTCGAAGAGATAGAACACAGGTCCCAGCACATTCGACAAATTAGCGCGGTTGATTTCATCGATGATCAGCAGCACCTTTTCGTCCTTGTGTCGATTGCATATTTAACAGCTTGATAAAGAATTCCTGTCTTTGCTTTGAACTGTGGTTGCGACATGTTCCCAGACATATTAGGCTCTATACCGTAGACAAAAATCGGAGAAAGTCGTTTCTGCATGGAATTGTTCAAAAGAAAGTTTGATCGTATCCCTCAGCGATATTCAATGCTGTATAGGTTTTTTTCCTGTTCCTGGTGCCCCCTGCAATACGATATACTTACGTTTTTTTGAGAAGGTCTTTAATATCATTTTTCCTCGTTGTGGACTTCAGAATCGGAAATCTTTGACAAGGCCTTCTCTATTGCTTTTTTCTGCTCCTTATTTGTTGCCCAAGAGCGCATCTTGGCGTAGGTTGCCAGCCATGCGTAAATAATATTTATCCCATTCTCTCCTTGAAGATTAACAATACAACTGGCGGGCAAAACTTTTCTATACCTATATATAATAGCTGTTAGTTTAGGATGTGATTTATTAATTTCATTTTTTAAATCAGTTGATATGCTTTCTATGTCATTAAAAGATGCTTTGAAAAATGTATTCTGGCCCTTGAGTTTAAGGAACATTCTGCGAATGCCTGGAAGTGCAGCCAGGTGATAGTCGTTGCGGAATCCAGACAAACCTACTCCTAGGCAAACTACGCAAGTCTTCACGTCTAAGTAATCATCTGGAAAAACGACGAAAGAGAAGTCTGAATACTGACCGGAAGTTTCTTCTTCTGGATTGAGAAATCCCCAATATGCTGCACCATCTGTAAACGCATCTTTTTCTAAGTTCTTTCTAACAATAGTATTCCCTGTGGGGTCTACTATTTGAGGGCCTTCATTTTTATGGTCCATACCCATATCTTTGGCTCGGGCATAAACCTCATCGAATAATTCTTTTGCTGTCATATACGTGTTTAATAAATTGAAGCGCAATAATGTGAATTCTGTTGGCTCATCCCCTTGTTGTTATTTGGGTGAAGAGTGTTATAACTGGCTTGTCATGACAGTACTCCATGCATATTATAAACTATATACAAGATGTACCAGTACAATAAGGAGATACAATATTTTGCAAAAGGTACAAATTGTTTTTTTGATTATTGATGTCCGTTATTTTTTTGGTGATAAAAAAACAAGACTGAAGCCCTCTTGCAAGATTTCAGCCTACTTTGTTGCTTTGCAAATTGAAAAAAACACCAGTGACATGAGCAAAAAAATACGCATTTGACTGGACAGCCAGTGTATGCACAGGCCTTAA